>JGI26082J51739_10000416_pt1 | contig 26778 bp, 22 predicted proteins | sample SaaInl5LU_22_DNA_FD_51739 | JGI IMG/M metagenome (IMG submission 51739)
AAAAAATGAGATATCAGGTGTTAAAACCTGTTAAGTGGGCAGAGCAAAGGATTTATTAGGGTAAAAATGGTGGGTCGTATAGGATTCGAACCTATGACCAATTGGTTAAAAGCCAACTGCTCTACCAACTGAGCTAACGACCCGGTTCGAGTTCGGTAAGAGTGGTGGGTCGTATAGGATTCGAACCTATGACCAATTGGTTAAAAGCCAACTGCTCTACCAGCTGAGCTAACGACCCACTCCGATCTCGGGTTGGCTCCTCGAGCTGGACTCGAACCAGCGACCAATAGATTAACAGTCTACTGCTCTACCAACTGAGCTATCGAGGAATAACCCTAAAACATCCTAATGGCGGAGGAACAGGGATTCGAACCCTGGGAGCCTCTCGACTCGTCGGTTTTCAAGACCGGTGCTTTCGACCACTCAGCCATCCCTCCCTTAGGATGGGCGCAGATATTACCTTGCAGATTTTTTGTGTCAACCGTTGCGTTTAGCTTTTTTAAAATAAATACCATAACTGTACAAAAAACAGTCAAATTTGGTCAGTATTCGATCAATTTAGCGAATTGAGTAGAGATTTCGTCTTTTCATTTCTTCAAATTTCTACACCACAACTCTGCGCATTTTCGAGACAATTTATCTAAAAAAAGATAAATCTATTTTACCCACAGCCTTTCACATCTTATGAACAGACTTATCCACAACTTTAAATCAACCCATCTTATCAGCGGTGTTGATCGATTGCCCAAGGCAACGCGTAAGTTGCACTGAATCTTGAATAGAGCGACGGCAAAACATTTATGGACTCCATTACTCAGATAGCGCTTGGCGCAACAGTTGCAGCTGTATGCGTTAAACCAGGTGATAGACGCAAAGCAGCTGTAATGGGCGCTTGTCTTGGCACGCTTCCTGATTTGGATGTTCTAATTGACTATGGTGACGCCGTATCAAATTTCACTTATCACCGCGGCTTCAGTCATTCCCTGTTTGTTCTGTTTCCCCTCTCTATCACACTCTGGTGGTTACTTAAGCGCATCTATCAGCCTGTCAAAGAGAGTCCTAGGGCTTGGCTGTTCGCAATTGTGTTGGCCCTGGTTACACACCCCTTGCTCGATGCACACACGGTTTACGGCACACAGCTGTTCTGGCCAATACCCTCCCCGCCCGTCATGTGGAGTACACTTTTTATTATCGATCCACTCTACACTCTGCCTCTACTTGTAGGCTTTATTGCCGTGTTAGTAAGGCCTAAAAAACAGTTCAGCGCTCGCGCACTCATGGCGGGGTTGGTTCTTAGCACCTTCTATCTTGGTTGGACTTGGGTTGCGAAAGGCATTACACATAATCAAGCAACTCTTAGCCTCGGTGAACAACTGGACAACCGCACCTTATTGACTACACCTACCCCTTTGAACACATTTGTTTGGCGTGTCTTGGTACTCGATGGTGATCGATATTTAGAGGGGTACTTCTCTGTACTGGCGCCCAACAAACCGATAGATTTTGTTGCACACAATAAAAACGAAGAGCTGATAGCTAGCGCTCAAGATAATCCTGCAATCAAACGCCTAGACTGGTTCTCACATGGTTTCATTAAGGGCTCTCTTACTGAAGAGTATTTGGTGATCACCGATTTAAGAATGGGCGTTGAGGGAAGTTACGTGTTTAACCATGCAGTTGCCGCAGCAGACGGCAATTCATTTAAGCAGATTATCAGCAAGCAGATTCCGACCCGCTTCAACAGCGCCGATATAGAAGCGTTATGGGATAAAATCCTGGCAATGCATTGAGCCCTTATCGGTGGGGAAGAAACAGACCATATTCATATGGCAAAGTCAGGCTTAGCTCAATTAAGCACCCGACGCGCTTGCCAGAAATTCTCTCGCCAGTATTCGTTATTTAAACGCGATCGTGTAACCCCGACAGAAGTTGATGCGTGCACAAACTCACCACCCCCTAGGTAGACACCCACATGGCGTGAACGCCAACCTGTCTTAAAGAAAACAAGATCCCCGGGCATAAGCTCACCTGGCAACACCTGATGCCCCTGTAATGCTTGAGACGCGGTCGTACGCGCTAAAGGATATTGATATAGGTCTGTGTAGAGGTTTTGCACGAAGGCCGAACAATCGACACCTCTAGCCGACGTACCGCCAAGTCGATAAGGCGTTCCGCTCCATTTCGAATAATAACGCTCAATACCTCTCGATTCGGGCGTATAGCCTGATCCGTCAAATCTAGGCTGAACACTGCATGCTGACAACACAAGTAAAGTTCCGACCAGTAAAGGTAGACGCATGGTTTGTTTCCGTTGCTCTTAACATAAATTAACTCTGTCTTGCTCAAGAGTAACCAATTTAAGCGGTATACAAAACCTAGAAGGGAGTTGAGCCGTTGAAGAGCCTTAAGACCTTAATGAGGCCTGGGCTATGACAAGCACACAGCTATCGGCGATTAGCGAAGCAATCTATCAAGAAATAGACGTCTGATAAAAAACTAAGGGCAAGTGAGTGAACATTGGAAGAGAACCAAGCGGCCACAATAGCGGCTCGGTACTTCAATTGATACAGGGGCGATGCAGTCTTGGCTTATCAAAAGCTATCAACTAAGCACCGCCCTATACTATTTACTGAGCAGACAACCAGTTTTCAAGATCGTCAGCACCGCCTATATGCTGGCCATCAATGAATACTTGAGGAGCCGTGCCACGACCCGAAATAGCTTGCAGACTGGAGTAGCTCACACCATGGCTGCCAAGCTCAATCACTTCGTATCGCATACCCGCGTCATTGAGTGCTGTTTTGGCACGCGCACAGTGCGGGCAGCCAGGTTTAGTTAGCAGTGTAACGCGTTTTGGCTGAGCCGCATTTGGGTTGATGTAGTTCAGCATGGTATCAGCGTCTGACACCTCAAATGGGTCACCCGGCTTTTGTGGTTCGATAAACATCTTTTCAACAATGCCGTCTTTTACCAGCATTGAATAGCGCCAACTACGTTTGCCAAAACCAAGTTCAGCCTTATCAACTAACAAGCCCATCCCTGCAGAAAACTCTCCATTCCCATCAGGTAGCATGTGGATATTCTCTGCGTGTAAATCAGCCGCCCAAGCATCCATCACAAATGGATCGTTTACCGACAGGCAGATAATGTCGTCAACACCTTGCTGTTTAAATACAGATGCCAGCTCGTTGTATCGCGGCAAATGAGTGCTTGAACAGGTTGGAGTGAATGCACCCGGGAGACTAAACAACACCACTGTCTTGCCAGCAAACAGATCATCTGTAGTGACTTTGGCCCACTCGTTGTTGACACGAATTGGGAAGCTTACATGTGGGACGCGCTGCCCTTCTTTGTTCTCAAACATTCAGTAATTCTCCTAATTTAGTACATCATGACCGCTTACTTATAGACCCACTCTATTAGAAACGCTATTTTTAATAAAATTAATTAAACCTAATGAGTGCATAGCTTTATCTTATGTTGTAACTATTTGTACACCGACCAAGGGCTATATCTGCTAGCATAGGCATATTAAAAATTTGTCGGGTACACACGTGTTTAGCGAATACAATCTCAGCGACCGCCTACTTAAGGCTCTTGAACAACTAGCAATCGAAACGCCTACACAAGTGCAGGCTCAGACCCTACCTCCAGCGATCGAGGGCAAGGATCTGCTTGTCGCAGCTGAAACAGGCAGCGGTAAAACGCTCGCCTTCGTCATTCCGCTGCTGCAGATGTGTATCGAACAAGAGAAGCCAAGTTCAGGCACCCGCGGCCTCATTTTGACGCCGACACGCGAACTAGCCGAACAGGTTGCTAAAATGTGTGAAGATCTTGCCGCTTTCACACAGATTAAAGTGCAAACAGTCTGCGGAGGCGAAAACTGGAGTAACCAGACGGCGCGTCTTCGCAAAAATCCAGAGATACTTGTGGGTACCCCTGGGCGAATCAAAGAGCACCTAGAACGCGGCACACTTGATTTCGATGATCTTGAGTACCTTGTACTTGACGAAGCCGATCGCATGCTCGACATGGGCTTTCGAGATGAAGTGACCTTCATCACAGACCGTTGTAGGCCAGAGCGACAGACGCTTTTACTTTCGGCAACTCTGTCTAACGCCAATATTGGCGGGCTGGTGAAAACCGTTCTAAGAGATCCGCAGAAACTTGAGTTAAGCACACCACAAGACGCGGTTGCGAGCATTCAACAGCAGATTATCCTTGCCGATAATGCAGGACACAAAGAGCGCCTGTTAATCTGGTTACTGGAAAACGAGACCTACGATAAGGCTGTCGTATTCTGCAATACCCGTGCATTCGCCGAGCAGCTAGCCGCAAAATTCTTACGTTTGGATGTGCGAGCCGGCTTACTGCATGGCGAACTCGAACAACCCGAGCGAAATCGTATTGTTCGCTTGCTTAGAGAAGGCCGCATAAATGTTCTAATCGCGACCGACGTAGCGGCTCGCGGAATAGACATTGAAGGCATAGACCTTGTTGTAAACTTTGATATGGCGCGTAAAGGTGATGAACATGTTCACCGTATCGGACGCACCGGCCGTCAAGGACGAAAAGGGTTAGCCATCTGTTTGATCCAATCGAACGAATGGAATTTGATGGCTAGCATTCAACGCTACCTCAAAATAAAATTCGAGCAGCGCACCCTACCGGGGCTAGGTGGTCACTTTAAAGGACCCGAAAAGCTACGTAACAACGGTAAATCGGTTGGCAACAAACGACGCAAAGATGTTCGCGAAGAGAAGATCAAAAAAGAGAAACCTAAGCAGCGTTTGCGCGATCAAAAACAGGTGGGTAAACGCAGGGCTCCAGCAGCGACTGCAGGCGACACTAACAGGGTGTCGCGCACACTGGGTGACGGTTCATTACCGTTTAAGAGAACCCCTGCATCAGACAACTAACCATAAAATCAGATGAGCACTCACGACAAGCGTCGTGAGTGTTGTGCGTAAAACTCGATACCCTGCTGGATAAAGCCCCCACGCGAAGCTTCGCTCCCAAACATAAACGGCAATAAAACCGACAGCCGCTATGGCTAATTGAATCCCAGCATCAGCGAAATAGCTCAACCAGAGTACTGCAGGTAATAAAAGAGCCAGTAAAACACCTTGCGCAGATCCCGATGCTGTTGAGTTCTCAAGCGCAGAACGCCATACGACACCGCAAAGAAAAGCCAGTATCAGCCAAGCATATCCAACAAAGCTCCAGATCGACCAGTCGTCTATGACTATACCTAGGATCGAAAGGTAAAATGGCACAGCACCCGCAAGACCGCCAACCCAGACGGCAGTCTGTAATTTCTCAAACCCTTGCATCAGTGCTTAGTGCTCGCAGTCGATTTTTCTTCGCGCCAAGGTTTACCCTGGCAAGTTGCGCGATTTGGACAGGTCGGCAAACAGCCACGACAAGGTAAGGGTTGTGTCTGCGGTTCGGACATTGTTTTCTCCAGAGGATGATTAAAAATTATGAAAATACCAGAATGTAAATTCATTTAGCGTACACTTGTCACTGATCGATAAGCTATAAATGGTTACGAATTACGGGGCAACACAGTTCATTAACATGGACTTTTTGCCAAATGACTTCTAGCTTTACTTTATCCCACCTACGAGCATCTCAGTAGTGAAACTTTTAGTTATATCCCTCTTCTCCCTATTTTTAAGCTTGATATTTGTCATAACAGGCAACGCTTATCTGTTAACACTGATTGGTGTTCAGCTCGGCCAGCAGGGTATTGCACCGACGAGTGTCGGTCTAATAATGGTCTGCTACTCAATTGGATTTGTAGCCGGGGCTTTTTTTGCCCCTAAACTTCTAATGCGGGTCGGACACATTCGAAGTTTTGCTGCTCTTGCTGCTCTTGCTGCAATGGCATCCATAACCTATCCGCTGCTTGATGCCCTATGGGTTTGGGGACTCCTGCGTGCGCTCGGCGGTTTTGCTGTTGCTGCACTTTTCGTTGCCATTGAGAGCTGGTTAAGTGCCGTTGCTACCAATGAAAACCGTGCGCGACTGTTTGCCCTGTATCAGATCGCCGCATATACAGCGGCCTCGGGTGGGCAACTGCTATTAGAACCTGGATTAATTGCCGGACCCAATATCGCCTACAGTTTGGGTGCGTTACTGCTGATGGCTGCAATAATCCCCTTGTCCATATCAAGACTTCAGTCGCCACCACTGGAAAATTCGCCCGGCATGAGTCTTGTTAGGCTTTGGCGCATCACATCACTCGGATTGATAACGGCTCTGGCTGCCGGCGCATTGCTCAGTGGTTTCTACTCTCTAGTTCCTCTTTATGCCACGCTGACCGATGTAAGTACCGATCAGATCGGTAATCTAATGAGCCTTGCAGTCATTAGCGCCATGATACTTGCATGGCCAATCGGCTGGCTGTGTGATCGTATTGAACGAAGTCGGGTACTACTTGCGTGCACCCTTATTGCTGGATCAGCGGCTCTATTAACCGCTTTTGGAGTTGAATGGAGTTACCCTATACGGGTGCTTTTATTGGCAGTTATCATGGCGATTATTGCGAGTATTTACTCAATTGCTGTCGCCCTCACCAACGATTTAGTTGACCCAAGCGAGCGCGTAGCTGCGAGTTCTACACTGATGCTTAGTTATGGTTTAGGTAGTGTACTGGGGCCACTGATGGGCTCTTGGCTTATGCAAGCGCTCGCGCCTAGTGCACTTTTCTATGGATACGCTGTGTTATTTTTTGTGCTTGGCGGCTATACGCTCTATCGCCGATCACAACAACAACCCATTACTGTAGCAGAACAGGAGACATTCGTGGTGGCAATGCCTGAGTCGCAGGTTGCTTCCGAGTTTGACCCGCGTACAGAGGATATAGCTGATATTCCAATAGAAGAGTTATTTCCCGAGCCCGACCAACCCGACGAAACAATCGACGAAACAATCGACGACCAAGCGGTTATGGTGGAAACTGAGGAATCGATCGATACCTCTGCTAATGCCGAACATCTTCCCAGTGGCAACAGCGAGCAACCGAGTCGCTTGAACGAAGTTGAAACTAAAATCGATAAGCCTGACGAGACTGANCCGAATGTTGGAAAGCCTTAAACGCAAACGACGCTTGAAACGCCTCGCTAAACTGTTAGAGGCCGATGATCTGAAGCTTTGGCCGAAGGTGCGTGAGGAGCTACAACCCGAGGATCTAACTGAACCGCTTCACAATGGGCTTTGCGCATTGGAGATTTGCTGCCAAACAGCTCATTCAAGGTTACTGCAAGAGCTTCTGCATCAGTTTCCACAGTACTGTAATTGGCTAGATACGAATAATAACCCGCTCTATATGCAGGCGTTTGTAAATCACGAACGAGGACTTGGGCTACTTTCAGCCATGCTCAGCTGCGGACTAGATCCAAATACAGTCTTCGCTGGGCGCTCACTAATAGAGCATGGGATAAGATGCGAGCCTAAATATGCCATGTTACTGATCAGCCGCTTAGCGCAACACAACGCAGATCTGAATAACAGCCAGTTAGTTCGTGAAGCCCTTAGTATGGGCGAGAAGGCGTTGGTGAAGTTTTTAATCGACTCAGGCGCACCGATACCGGAAATAAGCGGCAATAGCGCTGGCGAGATGGAATACACTGTCGAACTGCTAAGTTTTGCTAAACGCTGCGCAGAAGATAAAAAGTTACGCGACCTTTGGCGCTAAAACCGGCTGCAACTCCATTTTAGACCCTAGTGTGCTCGCGCCACTCAATGGCAGGGCAACGATCCATCACTACTTTAACCCCTGCCGCTTGCGCGCGCGTTACAGCTTCAAACGGTAAAACACCTAACTGCAACCAGACCACATCAAGATCTAGTTCTACTACCTGATCGACAATATCAGCCGCCGCTTGCGTGTTTAAAAACACATCAACGAAGTCCACTTTTACGGGTAACTCACTGAGCTGCGCATAGACTCTTTCACCCAGTATTTCGTTGCCCGCAAATCGAGGATTGACGGGGTAGACGCGAATCCCACGGCGCTGCAAAAACTGCATAACACCGTAACTTGCACGGTGAGTTTTTGGACTCGCTCCAACCAAGGCTACTGTTTTAGTGCGTTGCGCTAGTTCATCAATGAGCTGCTGATCATTCATGCTGATCACGTATTATCGCAACAGACAGGGCATTTAGGGTCAGCCTTTAATTTTAAAGTGCGAAAATCCATTCGCAATGCATCGATCATTAACAAACGACCTATCAGTGGTTCGCCAATGCCCGCCAGTACCTTTAAAGCTTCTGCCGCCTGAATACTGCCTACCATACCAACCAGCGGAGCGAATACACCTGACGTGGAGCAGTTCAACTCTAGCTCATCTCCTTCGGGATATAAGCAACGATAACAAGGGCCACCCGTCTGACGCGGATAGTAAACGCTTACTTGACCTTCAAAGCGAATAGCCGCACCTGAGACTAGCGGAACATTTGCCTGATAGCAGGCCTTATTAAGCGCGTGTCGCGTTTGTAGGTTATCAGTGCAATCCACTACTAAATCAACATTGGCTACCTGATGTTGCATGGCATCACCGTCAAGACGCTCAACCAAAACATCTAATTTAGTCTGGGGATTAATGCGTGATATCTGCGTTGCAGCCGACTGCGCTTTAGAATGACCTATCTGATCAGTTGTATGGATGATCTGTCGCTGCAGGTTGCTTAACTCGACTTCATCATCATCAGCCAGTACCAGCGTTCCGACGCCTGCACTTGCAAGGTAGAGCGCCACTGGCGACCCCAGACCGCCTAAACCTAGAACAAGAACACGCGCATTAAGCCAAGCCTCTTGGCCCGCAGCATCAACCTGCGGCAACAAAAGATGCCGACTGTACTGCAACAACTGCTGATCATTCATCATCTTATCCCTGCCATCTGCCTGCACTGACCCGCATATTGCCACCAAGGTCAGGTCGTTGTTGGATATCAATAAAACCCGCTTGCACAAACAAATCAGCAACCGCTTCAGCTTGATCATAACCATGTTCTAGCGCTAACCAGCCACCGACATGCAGGTAATTGGGTGATTGGTTCACNATAAGCCGTAAATCGGCCAAACCCTTATCCTCAGCGACTAGGGCTGATAGTGGCTCAAAGCGCAAATCACCTGACACCAAGTGCGGGTCTACCGGGTCTATATAGGGTGGATTAGAGAGAATTAGATCAAATCGACCCTTCACAGGCTCGAACCAACTTCCTTGCAATAAACTGAGATTATCTGCCCCTAACGCTTTAGCATTACGCGAGGCCAGAGCCACTGCCGCTGCGACTCGATCAGATGCTAAAACCTCCCAACGAGGGCGCTCTAGCGCAACCGCTATAGCAATTGCGCCGCTGCCTGTACCCAGATCCAAAACGCGCTTATTACTATCGTCGTGTAAAGACAGTGCCAGTTCGACCAACACCTCAGTGTCGGCACGGGGTATTAGAGTGCTTGAATCAACTTCGAGGTCAAAAGTCCAAAAACCCTTGCTGCCCAGTAAGTGGGCAACAGGATGACCCGCCTTACGCTGTGCAATGAGTGCATCAAAACGCTGCTGCTGAGCTGAACTGAGCTCGTGCTCTGGCCAGGTAAACAGGTAGGACCTACTCTGGCCGAGGACTGCACAGAGTAGATACTCAACATCGATACGTGCCTCGTCCGTATTTAAACGGTCGGCATAGCTAAGCGCATCGGATATTCGCATGCTTAAACAGACTCAGCGAGTGCATTCAGCTGTTCGGCCTGATACTCCTGCGATAGGGTATTGAGCATTTCATCAAGATCGCCCTGCATCATCTCGTTTAGCTTATACAGTGTTAGGTTGATGCGGTGATCGGTAATACGCCCCTGCGGGTAATTATAGGTCCGTATACGCTCGGAACGGTCACCACTTCCCACTAGGCTTTTCCGCGCACTGGCTTGCTGGGCTTGATGCTTTTCAGTTTCAGCTTGCTGAAGCCTTGAAGCAAGCAACGCCATGGCTTTCGCACGGTTCTTATGCTGCGACCGCTCCTCCTGACATTCGACAACAACACCGGTTGGAATGTGCGTCAAGCGTATCGCTGAGTCTGTTTTGTTAACGTGCTGACCACCCGCACCCGATGCGCGGAAAGTGTCGATTCGCAAATCTGCTTTGTTGATCTCAATAGCCGCTGACTCGTCCAGCTCTGGCATTACAGCAACAGTACAAGCTGAAGTATGAATGCGCCCTTGTGACTCTGTCTCTGGCACGCGCTGCACACGGTGAGCACCTGACTCAAACTTGAGTCGCGAATAGACCCTCTCTCCGCTGACGCGTGCAATCACCTCTTTAAAGCCACCGTGTTCGCCTTCACTCGCGCTGATCAGTTCGACGCGCCAGCCTGTGCGTTCGGCAAAGCGAGAGTACATACGAAAAAGATCACCGGAGAAAATTGCAGCTTCGTCACCACCGGTACCTGCACGTATCTCAAGGAATACGTTTCGGCCATCATTCGGGTCTTTAGGCAGCATGAGAATCTGCAGCTCATCCTCGAGTTCAGCTTCAAGAGCGCGCGCTGCCAAAAGCTCCTCTTGTGCCATCTCTCGTAGATCAGCGTCATCTTCTTGCAGCATCAGATTCGCGGTCTCTTGATCCTCGCGCGCGAGCTGCCAACGTTGAAACGCCTCTACTATCGGCTCTAACTCGGAGTACTCACGAGAGAAGTCACGAAATTTATTCTGCTGACTGATCACTCCCGCATCACTCAACAGCGCTGCAAGCTCTTCAAAACGGTCGACAAGCGATTCGAGTCGCTGCCTAATTGAATCTTTCATTTAATATACCGGCACTAATCTCGCGGTGGCGAGTCGAGTTGGAAAAGTTCTGACACCAGAGCCTGCAGCTCATCGCGGCCTTCAGCAGATGCTTGGCGCAGCTGAACACTGGGCTGGTGCAGGAATTTATTGGTGAGGCTGTGGGCCAAGCGTTTCAACACGTCATCAGCAGGCTTGCCAAGCTCAAGCTGGTGCAGTGCACGATTGAGCTCCTCGTCGGCTATAGCTTGGTGCTGTGTACGCAACTGTGTCAGGGTATCAACTGCATCAAGCTCTCTTAGCTGACGCATAAACTGCCCGGCACCCTGTTCAATCAGAGACTCAGCCTCTTGAGCTGCATCCTGACGAGAGCGCTGATTCTCTACAATGACCTCAGTTAGATCATCTACTGTGTAAAGATAGACATCCTCAAGTTCGCCAACCTGTGATTCAATGTCACGAGGAACGGCGATGTCGACCATAAACATAGGGCTATGGCGGCGTTTTTTCAGTGCAGCTTCAACGCTACCCTTACCCAATATTGGTAGTTGTGAAGCCGTTGAACTGATAACAATATCAGCAAATTCAAGCGCTTGCGGAATTTGCGAGAACTCTATCGCCCTACCCCCAACCTCTTGAGCAAGTGCTGAAGCACGTCCAAGGGTGCGGTTTGCAATCGTTATATCGCGAACACCGGCTTGTTTTAGATGTTTTGCGACAAGCTCAATGGTCTCTCCAGCACCAATAAGCAGCGCTCTGCTCTGACTTAAGTCTGCAAAAATATGTTGTGCAAGGCTGACCGCAGCATAGGCAACAGATACTGGGTTTTGTCCAATACGTGTTTCGGTTCTAACCCGCTTTGCTACGCTAAAGGTGTGTCTGAATAGCCTTCCGAGCTCTGCGTGCAGCCTGCCGGCCTCTTGCGACACTGAAAAGGCATTTTTGAGCTGTCCTAGGATCTGCGGTTCACCCAGAACTAACGAGTCCAAGCCCGATGCAACGCGCATCATATGTTGCGCAGCAGACTCNTCCCAATGTTCATAGATACACGTTTGTAATTGTTCCAACTCAACCTGATGATAGTCGGCGAGCCAGCGCAGTAAATGTGCCGACTGCGCATCATCAAGACTGCAGTAAAGCTCGGTACGGTTACAGGTTGATAAAATAGCGACTTCTCTAAGTTTCGCATCATCGCAGGCACGCGCAACTGCCTCAGCGAGTTGCTCAGGCGAAAAGGCAACCCGCTCGCGAATATCGACCGGTGCCGTTTTGTGGTTGATGCCCAGTGCAAGGAGCGCCATTAGAGACCATTGAGAGTTAAGAAATTCGGTGCACATGATACACCTTATAGCACCTACGAATAAGACCCTTTCAAGTGATCATTAGCACAAAGCATTACGTAGTGACCAAGGCCACACAATAGCTAATATGACATACATCAGGGCTTTCCCTATAGTGTATCTAGCGCAGTGAAAATAATGCGGTGCGAGTCTCTAGCAGAGTTGCTAGGATAAGGTGGACGTTCAACAGGAGTATCCGGATTAATGATCGGCACGCGAACTAGCCTCTATCTAGCCATATTGCTTATGTATGGCTGTACTGTGCCTCAAACTCAGTTACAACAAGCTCAGGCAGCCTCAACGGANGAATCCATCGTTTACAAACCGGGGGAGCTCAACGAAGAGTCATTACTGGATCTACTTAGCGCCGAACTTGCCGGTCAACAGCGTGATTTTGATCTTGCGTATGATATTTACCTGCGCCAAGCCAAACTTAACAGCAGTGCCGCACTGGCTGAACGCGCGACACGCATCGCCCAGTTTACCCGTGACCCCCAAGCGGTAATTGATGCTGCAACACTCTGGCGAGAAATAGCAGAGCAACAGCCTGAACCAACTCATATACTGATTAACATTTTGCTTCAGGAGTTACGCGTTGCTGAGGCGCTCTCTTTACTGGAACAGCAAGATGAGATTAGCGCGGAAATTCTGTTAATCGTCGAGTCGTTGCTGGACAAGTTTGATCAAACCAACGCATTAAGACTGGTGGCACTGTTTGACTCGCGCCTGGACACAAATCCTGAGCAACTTGACCTCATTTTGGTGCAAGCCAAGCTACTGGCTCAATTGGATCAAAATGATCGGGCAATGACACTGCTAGACAGAGGGCTCAAGATTGAGTCCCTGCAACCTGATTTAATCGTCGAAAAAGCACAACTACTGCGACGGGTAAAGAACCAACCCGAGGCAGCGCTCACACTTGTTGAGCGAGCACTTAACAAAAGTATCGATCATCGCCAATTGCAAGCTGTGCAGGTACAGCTCTTGTTAGAACTCAAACCCGATAGCGTAGAGACGGCGGTTGAACGCGCGATAACGCAAGCCGACAATGACCCGCAGTTGATCTACTACTACGCCTTACTGTTGATGGAGAGTGAGCAGCACAGCAATAGCCTGTCCCTGTTTCAACGACTTGTAGATTCAGATCCAGCACGTACCGACCTATATCTCTACATCGGTATGCTTGAAGAGGCTCTGGGCAACACTGAAGCGGCTATTAAAGCCTATGTATCGGTTGAATCAGGCGATAACCTATTGAACGCCATCAACCGAGCATTACAGCTTTTAGATGCACAAACTGAGCTTGAACGGGCAAAACAAATCCTAGCTGATGCAAGCGAGAGTTCGCCTGATCAGGCAGCGCAGTTAAGTGTTATCTTTGCACGCTGGGCCGCTGACGAAGCGCAATTGCAAGCAGGATTGGATCTACTCGCCTCGCAGTTAGATCAAGACCCAGACAACATTACACTGCTCTACTCTAGGGCGCTGTTAATAGAACCTCTCGACCCGACACAAATGTTGCAGGACCTGGAACACGCGTATAACTTAAACCCCGATAATGCAGCGACTCAAAACGCGCTAGGCTACTCGCTGCTAGAGCACTCGAGCGATTATAAACGCGCCTATGAGTTGATCAGTAAGGCTCTGTCTGAGAACCCAGAGGATCCAGCCTACCTAGACTCAATGGGCTGGGCACTGCACAAACTTGGACGCGACACTGAAGCCCTTGTCTATTTAGAGCAGGCCTTCGAGCTCATGCAAGACCCTGAAGTCGCCTCTCATCTGATAATTGTTCTGAGCATACTAGAACAAACAGAGCGCGCGAGGTCACTGATAGAACAGCAGTTTGATGCTCATCCCGACAATGAAGATCTGAAGGAGGCTTTGCGTTGGCTCGAGCGTTAGTCTTAGTGTTCGCACTGCTTATCTCTGGTTGTGCGAGCTATACCCAAAAAGCCTCTGAATCAGAGGTCAATGTACGTCCGGCTAGCGAGTTTTCCGCTAGCGGAAAGTTAGGTATCCGCAGTGAAGCGATCAATGAGAGCGCTCGCTTTGTTTGGATACAGCAGGGGCCTGACTATGAAATTGAGTTGTTAGACCCCTTTGGCAGACAGCTCATGAATCTAGTGGGCGAGCCTGGACAAGTTGTTTTACGAACAAGCGCCGATAGTGAAGCACGGGTTGCCAGCTCGCCTGAGCAGTTGATGCAGAACTTGTTAGGCTGGCAAGTGCCTATTGAACCGGCCAAGTACTGGATACAAGGCAACCCAATGCCTGGAGTCGCGTTTCAAAAAAGTTCAAATAAGCAGTTTAGCCAACTTGGCTGGACTGTTGAGCTGATACAACTACAAGCGTTACCAAAGAGCATGATAGTGCCTCGCAAGGTACGATTGAGCAATCAAGGCTTAGAATTGACGTTAATTATCAGCCGCTGGCAATTTAACTGACATAATTGAACAAATAATAACCACCGGGGGTTGATTTAAGTGCTACCTAAACTAAAATACCGCCCTCTTGAGTTAGGGTGTTCAGTTAGACAAAAATCTAGGGGTATAGCCAAGTGGTAAGGCAGCGGATTCTGATTCCGCCATTCGTAGGTTCGAGTCCTTCTACCCCTGCCAGTTTACGATGACTAACATTCAAAGTAGTACTTCACTAAACCCTAATGGCCCAACCGAAAAGGTGCTCGCTGTGTCTAAGATGATGGTTTTTACTGGTAACGCAAACCCAGAACTTGCCGATAAGGTCGTTGAGCGTCTTGATATACCGATGGGCAAAGCGATTTGCACACGCTTTAGTGACGGCGAAGTGAGCGTTGAAGTTCAAGAGAACGTGCGCGGAAAGGATGTTTTCATTATCCAATCGACCTGTGCTCCGACAAACGACAACCTAATGGAGCTCGTTGTCTTCGTTGACGCAATGAGACGCGCATCTGCAACACGTATAACAGCTGTTATTCCCTATTTTGGTTACGCACGTCAGGATCGACGTCCACGATCAGCGCGCGTTGCGATCAGCGCCAAAGTCGTTGCTACCATGCTATCTACGTGCGGAGTCGATCGTGTGCTTACCGTTGATCTTCATGCCGATCAGATTCAGGGCTTCTTCGATATTCCTGTTGATAACGTGTACGGCTCACCTGTTCTACTTGACGATATAATTGATCAGAATTATGACGATATTGTGGTCGTATCACCGGATGTTGGTGGCGTGGTGCGCGCACGCGCAGTAGCTAAACAACTCGATACTGATCTGGCTATTATTGATAAACGTCGTGAACGTGCAAACGAATCACAAGTGATGAACCTGATTGGTGATGTAGAAGGTCGCACCTGTATTTTGGTCGATGATATGTGTGACACAGCAGGCACTCTGTGCAAGGCAGCCAAGGCTCTAAAAGCAAATGGCGCCAAGCGTGTTATATCCTACGTAACCCACCCAGTGCTTTCTGGCCCAGCCATTGAAAACATCTCAGGCTCTGAACTTGATGAGCTTGTCGTCACCGATACCATTCCTTTAAGTGACGCAGCGAAAAATTGTGGTAAAATCCGCCAGCTTTCATTGGCGCCTATGTTGGCCGAGGCCGTTCGTCGCGTCTGTAATGAAGAATCTATAAGCGCTATGTTCCGTTAGGAACCTAGGCTTTTGGGGTGACGTGAGTCACCAACCGGTCCCGCTAAGGGAAAATAAACTGTATATATCTGGTCGCGGATGTATGCAGTTTTTAAATTTTAAATAGGTAATAAAATGTCTAACTTCACTCTAAATGTTAATGCCCGTGCAGATCAGGGGAAAGGTGCGAGCCGCCGCCTGCGTCGCGAAGGCCAAGTTCCTGGAATCGTTTACGGTGCATCTGAACCACAGAACATCGCACTAAACGCAAACGAACTTAACAAAGCACTGCTGCATGACAGTTTCTTCTCAGCCCCTATTACGCTGACGGGTACTGGTGAAACTGCAACTGTAATCCTGAAGGACCTACAGCGTCACCCATCTAAGCCAGTCGTGCTTCACGCTGACTTCCAGCGTTTAGATGACAATACTAAAATCAAAATCCGTGTACCTATTCTGTTTGAAAACTTCGAAAAGTCAGCTGCTGCAAAAGCATCAGGCAAGTTCGCGTCTGAAGCGGCTGTGGTAGAAGTTGTATGTCTTCCTAAAGACCTACCGGAATTCGTATCCTGCGATCTGAGTGCTATTGAAATGGGCCAAATTGCCCACCTTTCTGATCTCACCCTACCGGCTGGTGTTGAAATCGTAGCACTGCGTCGCGGTGAAGACCATGACCAGGGTATCGGTTACTGCTACGCACCACGTGGCGCACGCGCTGGTAAGTAAGGTCGCGTAAATAGGCGTTGGCGTTATGGACAGGATAAGTCTTATTGTAGGCTTGGGAAATCCAGGTACTGAATATGATAAAACCCGACATAATGCCGGTGCCGAACTGGTTGAGCAGCTCGCTGCTCTTCACAGCACCTCTTTAAAAGCCGAGAGTAAGTATTTCGGTCTTCACGCCAAAATTCATATCGACGGTCTTGCGGTACATTTGCTGAACCCTACAACCTTCATGAATCGAAGCGGCAAGTCAGTTGCTTCATTGGCAAACTTTTTCAAAATCGAGCCTCAGTCCATATTAGTGGCGCATGACGAGCTTGATCTACCACCGGGCGTTGCTCGCCTAAAGAAGGGTGGTGGTCACGGCGGTCATAACGGCCTGCGTGATATTATTACCCAGATGGGTAATAACAAAGATTTCTACCGCCTTAGAATTGGCATCGGTCATCCCGGCAGCGCCAGCTTGGTATCAGGATTTGTGCTCCAGCGTGCACCGCTGTCCGAGCGAGATCAGGTACAACAAGCAATTGATGAGTCTTTACGCTATCTCCCAATGGCGTTGAAAGGCGATTGGCCGCGGGCGATGAATAACTTACATAGCTTTAAAGCTACAGTTTAATAGGACAGACCCATGGGTTTTAAATGCGGTATTGTTGGTCTACCCAACGTTGGTAAATCGACGCTTTTTAATGCGTTAACTAAAGCGGGTATTGATGCGGAGAACTTCCCTTTTTGTACTATTGAGCCAAATTCTGGCGTGGTACCGATGCCAGACCCACGCCTTAACGCTTTAGCAGCGATTGTAAAGCCCGAGAAGATCATCCCCACCACCATGGAGTTTGTTGATATTGCAGGCCTTGTAGCAGGCGCCTCTCGCGGTGAGGGGCTAGGTAACAAGTTTCTAGCCAACATTCGTGAAACAGACGCGATTGCACATGTTGTTCGCTGCTTTGAAGATGAGAACGTCATTCACGTTGCAAACCGTATACATCCTCTGGACGATATTGAAATCATCAATCTAGAGCTTGCGATGGCTGATCTTGAATCATGTGAGAAGCAACTCCAGCGCGTGCAACGAACCGCTAAAGGTGGCGATAAAGATTCAGTTAAGCAGAAGGAACTGTTGGAAAAGCTTATTCCACACCTGTCTGAAGGTTACGCCGTTCGTGGCATGGAACTGAGTGACGATGAGAAAAAAATAGCCAAAGGTTTTCACCTACTGACGACCAAGCCAACCATGTATATCGCCAACGTTGCTGAAGATGGTTTTGAGAATAACCCTCATTTGGACTCGGTTCGTGAACTCGCCGCGACTGAAGGTGCNCAGGTCGTCGCCATCTGTAACAAATTAGAGTCAGAGATTTCTGAGCTCGAAGATGATGAAAAACTCGAGTTTTTACAAGAGATGGGTATGGAAGAACCCGGCCTTGACCGTGTCATCCGTGCTGGCTATCAATTGCTGGGCCTGCAAACCTATTTCACCGCGGGCGTTAAAGAGGTCCGTGCGTGGACGATTAAAATCGGTGCGACTGCGCCGCAAGCAGCCGGCGTGATCCATACCGATTTTGAAAAAGGTTTTATCCGTGCCGAGACCATTGGGTACGATGACTTTATCGAACACAAGGGCGAACAAGGCGCTAAATCGGCCGGCCGAGCTCGCCTTGAAGGCAAGGAATATATTGTCAAGGATGGCGACGTTATTCACTTTAGATTTAACGTTTAAATTTGCTTCAAGGTTTGTAAATTTTCCTTTTATTTCTATTGACATAGAGGCCTCCAAAAGGAATAATTTGCGGCCTTGAAAGAAGGCAATGTAGCTCAGTTGGTTAGAGCAACGCATTCATAATGCGTGGGTCACAGGTTCGAATCCCGTCATTGCCACCACCTTTAGGGGTATAGCCAAGCGGTAAGGCAGCGGGTTTTGATCCCGCCACGCGCAGGTTCGAATCCTGCTACCCCTGCCAACTTTAGGTGGTTACTTTCAAATCAGGCAATGTAGCTCAGTTGGTTAGAGCAACGCATTCATAATGCGTGGGTCACAGGTTCGAATCCCGTCATTGCCACCATTGTAGGGGTATAGCCAAGTGGTAAGGCAGCGGATTCTGATTCCGCCATCGTAGGTTCGAGTCCTTCTACCCCTGCCACTCCTACTCAGTGTATATGTCACACTAGCCTTCTAAATACACCCTTCGAATCTGCTGGTATAGACCTGTTTTAATCCCTCACTTTACTGTACCGATATTTTCTAAAACCTAATGACGATCAATGCAGTCATTGCCCTAACCCATAGCTACACACTTTTATATAGATCGGAAAGTTTCATATCCATTTGACCCTATCCAAGCAGCACCCGCTCATCTTACCCATCCTAAAATCGCACCATTTACATTTTACGACTAAGCTTGTTGAAACACTAAGTGGTAAGTAACCCAGACATGTCTGATGCACATTCAACCTTTTCATTGCTCCACCGACTATCTCAGGGCCAGCTTGAATCGCGCACCTATATAGATCTCCTGTTTTCAGGGTTTATCTCATCAAAAACAGATGATTTACTATCGCTTATTCGTAGTTCAGGGCTATCGCCTCGCGGCCGCATGGTTAGCAACAAAAAAGAGCTTCAAGAAGCCCTTAACGACCGCAGCTGGGATCTTGTCTTTGCACAAGAATCTGGCCGATCATCTTTTACCCCAGCCGATATTGCACAACAGTTGCGTGAAACCAATCGTGATATCCCAATTGTGCAGCTTATGGATACAGTAACAGATAAAGAGCAAGAGGCAGCTGTTCAACAGGGTATCGCTTATTTGCTTTCAACAAAGTCTGAAGGGCTTATCCTTGCTAGAACGCTACAACTGTTTGAGCAACAAAAGATGAGACGCCGCCTGCATCAACTTGAACTTGGCATCGAGCAGATTAGTCAACTTAACCGGCGACTCGTTGATGAGTCCGAACTTGCAATTGCATACCTAGAAGAGCGCTACCTAAAAGATGCAAATCCAACATTTAGGTCGCTATTCAACCTAAATAAGGCCGGAGTTAACGAAATCGAGCTTAGCCGTATTTTTCCTGAAAAAAGCGTTAGGCAGATTGATTCAATTTTAAAAAACCCAACGGCATCCACAACCGAAATACTGACGCTGATAGATGACCATGGTGCCGAGTTCGGTGCGCGAGTAGAAATCTTTGCACCGACACCCGACAGACCTAAAATGCGACAGATACACATAGACCATCTTGCACTGACAAGCGATAACCTACTAGATGCCCAAAAGCCGCAGCTGTTAGATAAGCGCGAATTTATGGCACGCTTAGAGGCACAGATTCACGAAGCACTGACAGGCGGTCATGACGCATTTCTACTCTACTTTGACTTTAAACCCATACCGACTACAACTAGCCAGACGCTTTTACAGAAGATTAGACATGCGCTATCCAGTCAATTAAGAGAGCTGACACACGAGCATAGTCTGACCCTACTAGACGGCCTTAGCCTAGCAATGCTGATCCCTGCAAACGACCGCGAGATAGCAAAAAGTTGTGCGCAACGCGTTCAGGCACTGATCAACTCTAAGCAACTAAAACTTCCAGGTGGCATCTCATCATTAGCTTTTAGCATAGGCATTACCTCTATTAACGACAGCTCCCCCGGCCCTATGGAGCTTTTACAACGCGCAACACAAAGTCTTAGACCGCTTAACGATCAGTTTTCAGCGCAGACAGCTTTTGTAAATCCACTGCAACATCAGATAGAGATCGACGACGCCACGCAGGAGCTTGAACAGGCGATTGCAGAGCATAAGTTGCGCCTATTTTATCAACCACTGGTTCCGCTTGATGCCGCTAATATAGAGAAAAATTTTGAAATACTGGTGCGCATGCACGACGCGCAAAGCCAGACACGATTACCTTCTCAGTTTTTAGCGACGCTTTCACAATCACGCGTTATGGTGCAGATGGATAGATGGGTCACTGAGACCATACTGCATGAGCTAAAACAGCGGCAAAACGAACTAAGCGATACACGTGTTTTTGTTAATCTTGCGTTGCGCACCTTAAAAAGCAAATCCTTCGCAACTTGGCTGGCAAGCATGCTAGACGAGCTAGGCGTTGATGGGCAACGTATAGTATTCGAAATCAGTGAATCGGACGCGGCATCAAATTTGAAAGATACTCAGGCACTCTGCACCGCATTACGCGCCCTTGGGGTCAAGATATGCCTTAAACACTTTGGCTGCTCACCGAGCTCTTTGAAGATCTATGCAATATTCAAACCTGAGTATATAAAGATAGATGGCTCGTTCATCGAAGAGCTGCAGCCTCCTGCTGCTAGCCCCAAAGCATTACAACGGCTTCTTCAGGCAATCGAGCGCAAGCAAACGCGCGTGATTGCCCCCTTGATAGAGGATGCAGGTACACTTGGTGAGCTCTATAAGATGGGTATTGATCTTGTACAAGGCTACTATCTGCAGCCTCCACAAGAAGAGATGAGCTATGAGTACTTTGAAGCGAGCGATTAGTTAAGCGGCTGATTATCGCGGTCGCGAAACCCTATGAGGTAGAGAATTCCATCAAGCCCCAAATTACTAATCGACTGTTTAGCACTTTTACGCACCAGTGGCTTCGCCCTAAAGGCGATACCTAAGCCCGCTATAGAGAGCATAGGCAGATCGTTTGCACCATCCCCTACGGCTATCGTCTGCTCTAAGCGTACACCCTCACGCTGCGCAATTTCACGCAATAATTCTGCTTTGCGTTCGCCATTGACGATTGTTCCCTTTACCTCGCCGGTTACTTTGCCGTCGACAATATCGAGATCATTTGCATAAATATAATCAAAGCCAAGTTTTGCCTGAAGATGACGGGCAAAGTAGGTAAATCCACCCGATAATATAGCGGTCTTGTAACCTGTGAGTTTTAATTGCGACATCAGCTCTTCGACCCCTTCGGTCATTGGCAGTCGAGCTGCAATCTGCTCAAGTACTGACTCATCTAACCCTTTAAGGAGGGCCACACGGCGACGAAAACTCTCATTGAAGTCTATCTCGCCACGCATGGCTGCTTCTGTAATAGCAATGACTTGCTCACCCACACCCGCCTCTTTCGCAAGCTCATCAATGACCTCAGCCTCGATAAGGGTGGAATCCATATCAAATACAACAAGCCGACGATTTCGACGGTATATATCGTCACGCTGAAAGGCGATATCAACATCGAGTTCAGCCGCTAGCTTCATTAAAGACTCACGCAATGAGGCTTCATCTTCTGGCATATCACGCACCGAAAACTCGACACAGGCCTTTGTTCGGCCAGTCGCCATATCATCCAATGGAATACGGCCAGATAAGCGACTGATATTATCGATATTTAGATTGTGCATGGCTGCAATAGCGGTAACTCCAGCGATGTGTTCGGCACGAATGCGACGCGCAAGAAGCGTAATAATATGGCGTGACTTTCCCTGCGCACCTACCCAGCGCTCGTACTCAGCGTGGGTGATGGGTTCGAAGCGCGCACGCATATCCATAGCGTGAGCTTTAAATAGGAGATCGCGTAATAGCGGTGAAGACTCAGCCGCTTGCGGCACACTAATCAGTAACCCCATTGAGAGGTTATCGTGTATCACCGCCTGCCCGATATCGAGTATATCGATCTGATACTCTGCAAGGATTCCAGTAATCGCCGAAGTCACACCGGGTTTATCAGCGCCGGAGAGTGTCAGTAGTATCAGTTCGTTCATCGTTCAACTCGATAGCAACAGGGTACGGGGGTAAAATTATACAGCCCCCTATTAATGGCGGCTATCGCTTAGCACGCCCTTTAGGTGTTGGTTTTTGACCTGGGCTGCTGATCTCTTTAAGGCTGCCTTTAGAACCGCCTTTTGCGTCACCCTTAGCACGCGACTTACCCGCTGGATGCTTCGCACTTTTAGAGCCAGAGCCGCCTCGGCGTGCACGACCTGCAGGCGCTGCGCCTTCTGATCCTGACCCAGACTTTTCTTCAAACTGGCCCTTTGCCATTCGCTCACGAACTGAAGGTTTGCGCTTCTGCGCTTGATCGCCGCCCTGCAGTTCAAAATCAATCTTGCGCTCATCCAAGGTGACGCTGGCAACGCGGACTTTGAGGGGATCGCCAAGCTTGAATACCTTGCGAGTGCGCTCGCCAACTAAACGTTGTTTGCCCGCCTCAAAGTGATAGTAGTCGCTTGGCAGGCTCGTGATATGTATCAAGCCATCTACATAGAGATCTTTCAACTCTACAAAGACACCAAAGTTGGTCACTGCTGAGACAACGCCATCGAACTCCTCACCAATCTGGCCTGACATATATTCGCACTTCAACCAAGAGACAACATCACGAGTCGCCTCATCGGCACGTCGCTCGGTCATTGAACAGTGCTCGCCCAGTTGCAGCACCTGCTCCATCGAGTAACTTGTTTTGAACCCAGGGTTAACCTCAAACCTGTCAGGTCGCTCAATCATGGCACTGCGCTTATTCTCATGAATAGCGGATCGAATCAGGCGATGTACCAGTAAATCTGGGTAACGACGGATCGGCGAAGTGAAGTGGGTATAGGCGTCATAGGCAAGGCCAAAGTGGCCATGATTATCAGGGCTGTAAACCGCTTGCTGCATAGAGCGCAGCATCATGGTTTGAATAATGTGCCTGTCCGGACGCTCTTCAATAGCACTCGCTAAACGCAAATAGTCTTTAGGCTCTGGGGTTTCACCGCCAGGAAGATTCAAACCTAGCTCGCCTAGAAACGCGCGCAAGTTGGTGAGTCGCTGCTCCTTGGGACCCTCGTGTATACGATAGAGAGCCGGTTTCTTGTTCTTCACTAGGAAGTGAGCCGTAGCGACGTTTGCCGCCAACATGCACTCTTCAATGAGTTTGTGAGCGTCGTTACGCTGTATCGGCATTATCCGTTCTATTTTGCGATCTTCGCTAAATACAATGCGTGTTTCTGTCGTATCAAAATCTATAGCTCCACGCGAATCGCGTGCTGTACGTAGGCGTTTATACAGCCCATATAGTGTCTCAAGCGGCTTAACCACGCCGGCATATTCACTGCGCAACGCCTTACCTTCGTCAGATTCTGACTCGGTTAACATGCTGGACACCTTGTTATAGGTTAAGCGCGCCTTAGAGTTAATGATGCCTTCAAAGAACTTATAATCGCCAAGGGTACCATCACGCTTAATCGTCATCTGACAGACCATGGCAAGACGATCAACATGAGGGTTTAGTGAGCACAGACCATTAGAGAGTAGCTCTGGCAACATGGGCACGACGAATTCAGGAAAATAGACGGAGTTACCTCGTCTAATCGCNTCTTCATCTAAGGCTGTTCCGGGACGNACGTAATACGATACGTCGGCAATTGCCACCCAAAGGCGCCATCCACCTAAGCGCTTCTTCTCAGCGTAAACAGCGTCATCAAAGTCGCGGGCATCCTCGCCATCAATTGTTACGAAGGGAAGATCTCTAAGATCTATGCGGTTGACCTTATCGGACTCGCGTACCTCGGGCGATAATTCCCCTATCTCTTGGTGAACCGCATCGCTCCACTCGTTCGGAATATCGTGGTTGTGAATCGCAACTTGAATCTCCATCCCCGCTGCAAGATGGTCACCTAGCACCTCGACAACCTGCGCTCGCGCCGGTTGACGTTTGCTGGGCTGCTGGATAATTTCTGCAACCACCAGTTGACCATCTTCATAAACCAAAACAGAGCTTGGGTCGGGAATAATCATCACCTGATTGGTGATGCGCTGGTTCTCTGGTATCAGAACACCGAAGCCATTTTGACCATCAAAACGGCCCACAAGCTTTCGCGTCGAGCGTTCAATCACATCGATCACACGACCTTCAGGTCGACCGCGCACATCTAAACCGATCTGCTGTACCAGAACACGATCCCCGTCAAAGAGCTCTTTCATCTGGCGTGCATGAATATAGAGGTCGTCACCACCTGCGTCAGGCTTAACAAAACCAAAGCCGTCGCGATGCCCAATGACACGTCCGGGTATAAGGTCCATCTTTTCAATCAAACAGAACTGATTTCGGCGGTCAGTAATTAACTGTCCATCACGACACATAGCGATCAAACGACGGCGAACCGCTTCACGATCATCTTCATTATGAAGCTTGAGCTCGTCACATAGATGGGGATGACTGATCGGAGACCCCCACTTTCGTAGGAACTCTAAAATGAAATCACGGCTGGGAACCGGACGGTCGTACTTTTGTGCTTCGGTTTTCGCTTGAGGATCGTTATCGCGCCAATGTTTTGCCATGCGTATTTCATATTCCATTTAATAAACTAACGCTAGTGTGGATCTTTTAACCAATTAGTGCCAGTAATACTGACTTAATTCCGCTTTAATTAATGATAACAAAGAGAAAACCGGCACAGGGCCGGTTCTCTATACGCACAACTGATGAAGCAAAGCCTAGGGTGCTTCGTCGACTTCAGTATCCTCTTTTGGCGACGGCATAAGGTCTTCCTTACTCACATTCATGGCTAACAATAAGTTTGCTGCGACATAAATAGATGAGTAGGTACCCACTCCCACACCCAACAATAGCGCCATAGCAAAACCATGAATAGTCTCGCCACCAAACACGAATAGTGCGATGAGCACTAGCACGGTCGTCAACGAAGTTACCAAGGTTCTGCTCAGTGTCTGAGATAAGGAGGCGTTCATAATTTCGACAGAATCTGCGGTGCGCATGATGCGGAAACTCTCTCGAATTCGGTCATACACCACAATCGTATCGTTCAGGGAGTAGCCTATGACAGCCAAGATAGCCGCCAACACTGTCAGATCGAAGTCAAACTGGAAGAGTGAAAATACACCCAGCACAATTGTAACGTCGTGAACAAGCGCCAGCACTGCACCTAGGGAGAACTTAAACTGGAAGCGAAAGGCTAGATACACCATGATCATACCCAGTGCCAGCAACAAGCCAAGACCGCCCTGTTCCCGCAACTCTTCACCAACCTGAGCACCTACATACTCGTTACGGCGTAAGTCAACTTGGAGCCCGTCAGCAGTCAGCACCTCAATAACCTTGTCACCTAGCTTGGGGTCATGGGTCTCACCCAAACGAATCAAAACATCTGTACTCGATCCGAAGTTCTGAACGATTGCACCCTCAAAACCAGCATCCAGCAATTGAGTGCGAATAGTGTTGAGATCAGCAGCCTGCTCATAACCGACTTCTACAAGGCTACCGCCGGTAAAGTCCAAGCCAAAGCGCAAACCATTAACAGCGATTGAGGCAACCGAAAGCAACAGTATCAAGCCTGAGAAGGCCGCCAATAGTTTACGCGGCCCCATGAAGTTAAATATTTTCTCTTTTTCAGCCATGATCCGCTCCTAAATTTTCACAGACTTGAGCTGTTTACCGCCGTACACCAGATTGACCATCAGGCGAGTAACCAATATTGCAGTGAACATGGAGGTCAGTATTCCGACAGACAGAGTGATAGCGAAGCCTTTAACAGGACCAGTACCCATCGCAAACAATATTACAGCCGCCAGCAGTGTGGTTACGTTGGCATCCAGTATTGTCGTGAATGCGCGCGCGAACCCAGAGTGAATCGCCGATTGTACCGGCATTCCAACCTTTAGCTCCTCTTTAATACGCTCAAATATCAACACGTTGGCATCTACCGCCATACCGACGGTTAATACAATACCGGCTATACCCGGTAGCGTTAAGGTCGCCGACAGAATTGACATAACCGCCATCAACAAAACGAGGTTTAGGGTCAGAGCAATGTTGGCCAGTAGTCCGAACACCTTGTAGTAAACCAGCATAAAGAGCAGAACAAACGCGAAGCCAATCTGCACTGATGTGGTTCCAAGCTCTATGTTCTCAGCACCCATGCTGGGCCCTACGGTTCGCTCCTCAACAAAGTAGATTGGCGCCGCAAGTGCACCAGCGCGAAGCAGCAGTGCCAGCTCTGAAGACTCTTGCGGATTATCGAGCCCCGTTATACGGAAACTCGACCCCAGAGCACTTTGAATAGTCGCCAAAGAGATAATGCGCTTCTCTACATAAGGGATACGCTTCTCGATCTTCTCACCATTAACAGTCTCGTTAATCATCCGTGATTTGTACTCAACGAAGAGCACGGCCATACGCCGCTGAATAGCATCACGTGTGACACGACCCATCAANTGACCGCCCTTGCTGTCGAGCGTAATGGACACCTGTGGCTGACCATTCTCGTCAAAGTTGGACTGCGCATTCGAAACGCTTGAACCGGTAATAATGATATCTCGCTCAAGCGTCGCACTGCGG
>JGI26082J51739_10000434_pt1 | contig 26251 bp, 23 predicted proteins | sample SaaInl5LU_22_DNA_FD_51739 | JGI IMG/M metagenome (IMG submission 51739)
ACCATACGCCGGATACTCTCGATAGGCTGAGGCGAGTTAAGCGGCACCTCAATACGTGTGATGCCTGCTGCAATTAACACCTTTGCTACAGCAACAGACTCGTCCGGTGTAATCCCGCGTAAAATTGCAATAAGGTCTCTGTTTCCCATGCTATCGCTCATATTTCCACTCAGCTTTTCATCAACTTTCTATCAACTTTGACTAACCAGATCGCAAGTCGCTTTATCACTCGGTCTGTTGATACGCGGATCTTAGTCCTGCAAGCGTCAGTTGCTGCGCATCGAGTAGGTGGGCATTTTTACCTAAGAGTGCCAACGCACGGTGGTAATTCATCGCTAATTTGTTAGCACCAATAATATAAACATCAGCACTGTGCCAGTACTCGCGTGCAGCCGCCAATTCTAGACCGATGAGATAACCAGAGAGTAACGCCGCGTTACCTAAAACCGCATGTTCGCTCACTAGATCGTTTGCCCGCAGGGAGAACAACTTGGCTGATATATCACCGGGCGCATCGACCGCTTGCAAAACGCCTTCGTCAAAGCGGGCCTCTTGCCACTCATCTAGATCAATCGAAAAACGCAGTACGGATTGCTTTGCCAGCAAACTAAAAAGCTCACCGGTCATAAAGGTTTGAAAACGCTCAAGTCGCTCATTTGCAACAAGCGCCCATTTTGAGTGCGTACCGGGCAGACAGACCACCCCCTCAAAATCAGGCATCTCATAGACGAGCCCGATTAGCTGCGACTCTTCGCCGCGCATCACATCAGCCGGCTCCATCTGTTTCATACCGGCGCAAATATACATACTGATTCGCGAATCTACGCACTTTACTGGGGTTAGCTCCGCTTTTAAATGTGCAGGAACCATTTGATAGGGAGCCTCTTGCCAACCCTGCTTTGCCCCCACCATACCGCAAGCGACCACTGGAATTGTTCCCTCCGTTGGCAACCAGTCCTCTATGAGTGATAGCAGCACTGTCTCAAACTGGTCACGCGAAACCCTAGCCATACCGCAGGCATTCTCGCGATGATCTATGATCTCTTCATCGCCCGATATTGCCCAAGCACGCAAACTCGATGTGCCCCAATCAATCGCGATCCACTTAATATCACTCATCCTGTTACCACTACTCCGCCATCTACAACAAGGGCCTGCCCTGTGACCATTCGGCTTGTTTGCGACGCTAAAAAAAGCGTGGCGTCCACAACATCTTGGGGCGCGAGGTGCTGTTTAAGACATTGTTTTTGCATGTGTGCGGCAAGGTCCTCAGGGTTCGCCCACATTTTAATTTGCTTATCGGTTAGCACCCACCCCGGTATAAGACTGTTAACGCGAATATTATCTGGACCTAACTCACGCGCGAGTGAGCGTGAAAGCCCTGTTATGGCTGCTTTAGATGCCGCATAAGCAGGATAGCCCGCATTACCCATCATGTAAGAGATAGATGAAAAATTGATAATAGAACCGCCACCGAGCTTACGCATACCTGGCGCAACGGCCTGCGCCGAAAAGAAATGGGGTCTAAGGTTCACAGACATGCTGCTGTCCCATGCATCAACACTATAATCACCTAGACTGTGGCGCGCATCATTTGCCGCGTTGTTAATCAGTACACTGATGGTACCCTGCAGCGCTTCAGTTTGACGAATAGCCGCTTGAAGCGCCGCAACATCGCTGATGTCGCATTGTATGAAATGGGGTGCAACACCATATTTTTGTTCCATCAATTGAACAAATTCAGAGGCATCCGAACGCTGCACAAAACTGACCTTTGCACCTTGCTGCAAGAACCCCTCGGTCAATGCCGCGCCAATACCAGAGCCGCCACCAGTAATAAAAACACTGGCACCCGTTAAGTCGTGAAATGTTGCTGTTTGCGCCATTAGTGGCTCTCCCGAGTAACCGGTCGCGTATCCTTCCCTACCAGAAAATCTAAATCAGCGCCTTTGTCAGCTTGCATCACGTGGTCGATATAGAGCTTGGCATAGCCACGCTGATACGCAGGCGCTTCGGGCTCCCAAGTAGCACGGCGAGCGTCAAGTTCTGCCTCATCCACCAGGAGGCTTAACTCCCCTGCATGTGCATCTAAACGGATGCGGTCACCTGTTTTAACAAGCGCAAGCGTACCGCCGGCATTGGCTTCAGGTGAAACATGCAGTACCACGGTTCCGAAAGCTGTACCCGACATACGCGCATCAGATACACGTACCATATCTCGAACGCCCTTCTCTACGAGTTTGCGCGGAATCGGCATGTTGCCAACTTCTGGCATACCGGGATAACCCTTAGGGCCACATCCTTTGAGTACTAGGATCGTGTTCTCATCTACGGGTAGATCCTCGCGATCAATATTGGCTTTCATATCCTCAATATTTTCAAATACATANACAGGTGCCTCATGCTGCAAAAGGTGATCAGATGCAGCAGAGGGTTTTATAATTGCGCCAGCGGGCGCTAAATTACCGCGTAGCACACGTAAGCCAGCGGCCGGTTTAAGCGGTGCATCAATGGCGTAGATTACATCGCGGTTGAAACACTCGGCGCCCTCAGCATACTCAGAAATGTCGCAGGCAAGAACCGTATTCGCTGGGCGTAAATGCTGGCTTAACTCTTTAAGCACAACCGGCATACCGCCTGCGTAACAGAAATCTTCCATCAAATATTTACCTGACGGCATGCAGTTAACTAAAAGAGGGATATCCGATGCGATCTCGAAATCTTTCAGTTGTAGATCAATCTCAGCGCGGCCTGCAATCGCCAGTAGGTGAACAACCGCATTGGTTGAACCGCCGACGGCTGCATTGGCCAGAATCGCGTTCTCAAGGCTCTCCTTAGTCAGTATTTTGGATAACTTAAGATCCTCTTCCACCATCTGAACTATGCGCCGACCCGTCATGTGCGCCAGCGCCTCACGCCGTGCATCAACCGCGGGTAAGGCGCCATTCATTGGTAGGCTCAGTCCCATCGCCTCAACCAGCGATGACATAGTCGATGCAGTACCCATGGTCATGCAGACGCCTTTCGAGCGACTCATACCTGACTCGGCTGCCATAAACGCCTGCAGACTCATTTCACCGGCACGGACACTCTCGGAGAATTTCCATACATCGGTACCCGAGCCAATATCCTTGCCCCGCCATTTACCGTTTAGCATAGGTCCAGACGAGACAACGATCGTGGGCAGGTCAACACTGGCGGCGCCCATTAACTGACCTGGCGTTGTTTTATCACAACCACCCAGTAATACGACTCCGTCGATACCGTAAGCGCGGATACTCTCTTCAACATCCATCGATAAGAGGTTACGAAACAGCATTGCCGTAGGCTTCATCTGCGTCTCGCCAAGCGACATAACCGGAAACTCAACTGGCACACCGCCCGCTTCCCAAACACCGCGCTTCACCATCTCGGCCAGATCTCGTAAACCCGAATTGCACGGCGTAAGTTCAGACCAGGTGTTACAGATACCGATAATAGGTCGTCCATCAAAGGCGTGATCAGGCAAGCCCTGATTCTTCATCCAACTACGGTGAATAAAACCATCACGGTCTAACTTTCCATACCAGCTTTGCGAGCGGCGTTTAGGTTTTTCGTTGCTCACATCGATCCCCTTGAACCCTTAGAATTATTGTTTGAAGAATGCCTTTATTTNGAACGTATTGAAATTCATAACGTAGAAAGATTAACGGACAAAACACTTAACGCATTAACCTCTAATGAACTTGTATTTAGCGAAACCGTTTAGGGTTGATGAATATCGCATGAACCAAAACTGTACAGTGTATGAAAAGCGAAACCCCAGATGCCCAGCATTCAAGCTTAATATTCAAGTATAGGTTTTAAGCATAGGCTAATTATCCCTTAAACTCCCCCAGCATGAGTTTACAAATATTCTGTAAACATCAAGGGAATTAGACACCTAATCCGTGTGATCGTGAATCAAAATATACCCCTATGAGCTATGCTGAATAAACCTGTTGCTTGCAAGCCCTAGCCTCTGGTTTATACTCCGCACACCCCAAAATTAAGGATACCGCTTGTGTCACAGAACCTGCACGCCAATCTTGAGCTTTTATTAAAAGCTGGACATGCCGATCTTTTAGGATCTTTGCAGCACGGTATCGAAAAGGAGGGGTTGCGTGTCGACCCTGAGGGTAAGATTGCTCAGTCTAATCACCCTGCGAGCCTTGGCTCGACCCTGACACATGATCGCATTACCACGGACTACTCTGAGGCGCTGCTTGAGTTTATAACGCCTGTACGCGCTGACATTGATGAGCTACTCATTGAACTTAGCGACCTTCACAAGTTTAGCTTTGAGAATCTAGGGAACGAGGAGCTTTGGAATACCAGCATGCCTTGCCGCATCGCTTCTGAGGAGGCCGTTCGTATTGCCGATTATGGCAGTTCAAACCTAGGCATGCTTAAACATATCTACCGCGTCGGCCTGCAGCACCGTTACGGTAAAATGATGCAGACCATCGCGGGCATTCACTATAACTTCTCGCTACCGGAAATCTTTTGGCCCGTTTGGCGTGAACTCAAGCAGAGCAGTTTGAGTGACAAACACTTTACCAGTGCCGGTTACTTTGCACTCATTCGAAACTTCCGCCGGAGTTCATGGCTGCTGCTATACCTTTTTGGTGCTTCACCGGCCCTGGGTAAGGATTTTATGCAGGGCAGCCAGCATCAATTACTCGAGTTGGATTCAGAGACGCTGTATCTCCCCTATGCAACATCACTGCGCATGTCTGACCTGGGCTACTCAAACAGGGCACAGGAGGGGCTAAACGTCTGTTTCAACCAGCTTTCTACCTATGCCACTTCATTGCAGAACGCGATACGCACGAGCTATCCGCCCTACAAAGCGCTGGGTGTTAAGGTCGATGGCAAATATCGCCAGTTAAACTCCAATATATTGCAAATAGAGAACGAGTATTACAGCGATATACGCCCTAAACGTGTGACCCATGTGGGTGAAAAACCTGTCCATGCTCTGATAGACCGAGGTGTGCAGTACGTTGAAGTACGAAACACCGATATAAACCCATTGCTACCTCTGGGTATTGATGCAGAACAGGCCCGTTTTATGGATGCCTATCTATTGAGCTGCCTATTAGGTAACGACAATCACTTAAGCGACCGTGAATGTTCACTTCTTAACTTAAATAAGAGCACAATCGTTAAAGAGGGCCGTAAACCTGATCTACGAATGAATCAGTTAGATGGTGAAACGTCCCGCGAGCAATTAGGCAACGAGATTCTTGACCAGGTGCATGCAGTCGCTGAGGTTTTAGATCAAGTGCATAGCACTAAAGCCTACACATCAGCCGTAGCAACACAACGTGAACGACTTGCCAACCCCGAACTCACACCTTCAGCACAGATACTGAGCGCGCTAAACGAGACCGGTCTAAGCTTTCAAAGCTGGGCACTTGAGAAGAGTCGCGCACACCGTCATGATCTCGTTAAGCAGCCCCTAGAAGAGTCAAAACGCAGCGAGTTAACTCATGCAGCCAAGGTCTCTTTGCAACGACAACAAGAGATCGAGTCTCAGTCTTTAGAGAGCTTCGATCAGTTCCTAGAAGACTACTTAAAAAGCTAGGGACGCTTTTTAATGGCCGCTCATCACTGAGTAGGTTTTATAGAACGGCTTTTTACTGAATAACAAAGCTGGTGAAAAAGAGGTCAGCTGCGCGCGGTTTTCCTGTTTCGGCGATCATCGCTTGCTGAACGACCTCCAACGCTTTACCGGCTAACGCCTGTTGTGCGGCTACACCTTTAACATCCGCCTCTTTCTGTTCCGCAAATAAAAAGAGGAGGTTGTTACGAATAAGCGGTTCGTGTGCATTTATGTAGTGATGTGAATCGCTTGCATCAACCTGAATGCTAACTTCTGCTTTTACGAACCTTAGTTGGTCGCCACCATCGTAGTTCGTTACGAAGGGTTTTAGTTCGATATAACCTACATAAGGTTCCTCAGAATCACCCTCTGCCGCATAGCTCGGCAAAGCTAAAAAAAGCATCATCACTAGTGTCGAAAATTTAAACACGTTTAACTCCAATTACAGGCCTGTAAGTGACAGTATAGACACTGTTAAAACAATAATTAGATAGAATTTTTCTTAGTTGCTTGCCAATGCTAAAACCTCAACGATACACTGATAAAAAATGGAGATTAAAAAATGTTGGAAAATTGCCAAAATGCTCAGGAGCGCTGGGGTGGCGTAAGCACAATTATTGACGCATGGCTAAGTGAGAGACAAGCACTTATCAGCGGTTTTGTAGCCCTACCTTCGGCAGTCATTGGCGAGGATCTTAATTCGCGACTGAGTAACTTCTGCGATCTACTGATGGATTACCTCTCTTCAGGTCATTTCGAAGTCTATGAGCAGCTCATGCTTGAAGGGCATGAATATGCAGACGGGTCTGCGGAAGCCGCGCAGCAGCTCATCCCAAAAATTCAAGTTTCAACCGATATGGCGCTTGATTTTAACGATGATTTCCAGACGTTCGACCAGGCAACTGTTGCCGATATTCGCGATTTTAGCTCACGTCTCTCATCGCTTGGCGAAGCGTTAGAAGAGCGTTTTAACTTCGAAGATAAGATGATCGCCATACTACACGAATCACACCGAGACCAAGCCTCAACGGAGTCTTAATGGGATTACGGCATGCGGTGATACTAGCGAGTGCCTTAGTACTCATCGCCTGCAGTGATGCAAAACCACCTCAAGAGACACTTGAAACAACTATTCGTGGCATGAATGCTGCTGCACTCTCTCCCGACGCCAGGTTTGCCCTGGTTGCTGCCGTTGACCATGGTGGTTCACTCTGGGACCTAGGTTCAGGTGAACGTCTATTCGACTGGAACCACCAGCAAGGAGAGTTCACCACACTCAACCATGCGGCTTTTTCACCCGATGGACTTTATGCCGTTAGCGCAAGCCCCTTCGACATGGTGCTGTGGAGCACTCAGACAGGCCAACCTCAGTGGTATTGGAAAACACCTGACGAAATTTTGGATATCGCGCTTGTTGAAAATGGTCAATTCGCCCTCTTGGGACTTGCCAATGCTGAAGCCGTAATGTTTGATATTCAAAACGGTGGGGTAACCCGCAGGCTTTACCACCCTGCCCGCGTTCGCAGTGTCGCTATCTCAGCTGATGGCTCCTTGGCTATTACCGGTGCTGATGATTATGTCGCTCGCGCCTGGAACGTCAGTACTGAAGCGGTTCTATTTGAACGTGTATTCAATAATCAGATTGATGCTGTCGCGCTAGCGCCTAATCTGCAGTACGCATTTAGTGCAGAGACACTTGGCAGTGCACAGATTTGGGACGTTACAACCGGTGAAACTATCGTTAGCCTCAGTGGTGACGAGGCCCTATGGCCCCGCCGCATCAGTTACCTAAGTGCCCGCTTTTCATCAGACAGTCGTCAAATTTTAACCGGTACGGCATCGGGGCTTGTGCAACTCTGGGATGTTATTTCAGGTTCCGAAATAGCGCGATGGAGAGTCGCGACTAAAGAGCAGTATGGACCGGTTCAAACAGGAGTCTACGACCTAGCCTTTGGTCCGGGCAATAGTGTCAGCGCCCTAGGCTCTAATGGTATCTGGAACCGTTTCGAACGCTAATTAGAGAAAGAGTTATGACCTGTGGTCTGCCGATATGTAAGCTGACCGACCTCATGCAGGTCGGTCATGCGTGTGTGTGAAATTAACCCTCTGGATTGATGTCCAGCAATTCAACTTCAAATACCAGTGTTGCATTCGGGCCAATCATCTCTCCAGCACCGGCGGGTCCGTAAGCTAACTCAGCTGGAATAACTAAGCGTGCTTTGCCACCTTTGCTCATTAACTGTAAACCCTCTGTCCAACCTTTAATAACACCGCCCAATGGGAAGGTTACGGGTTCACCACGGCTGTACGAGCTGTCGAACTCGCGACCGTCAATCAATGTTCCACGGTAGTGAACTTTGACACTATCTTCTGCCGTTGGTTGTGCCCCTTCGCCAGCCGCTAGGATCTCGATCTGCAAGCCTGACTCAGTTGTAGTAACCCCTGCTTTGGCAGCGTTTGTTTCACGGTAAGCCGCACCTTCGGTCTCATTTTGACCTGCGAGAGCGACTGCCTGCTCGCGCTGCTCTTCCATTTTACGCATTTGGAACGCTTGCATAGCGGCCTGAATTTCAGGCTGAGTCATCTGTGGCTCGGCTTCGCTAAACACATCCTCTATACCCTTTTTGAGCATCTCAAAATCGAGTGCATCGAAGTCAGGACGCAGGCGCTGGCCAAGGATATAGCCAAGACCGTAGCTGAGCTTCTGTTCATCAGTCTGCGGAGCGTCAGCCAGTGTAAATGGAGACGCAATCGCGCTAGCGAGTGCGACTGTTAACATCGCTTTTTTCATTCGTTTTTTCCTAGTGGTAATAAGTTGTTCGCCCTGTATCAGAGCGACTAAAAGCCTGTCAGCAGAAGTGCAATCGCACGATATGCAAGTTGCAAAGACTTAACCGCAANATCTGTTCATGTACTGCAAGAGTGACAAGCTAAGATGAAATCAATATGAAAACAACCCTTAGCTAATATTTCACAAGCATCAGAGTTGAAATGATCCATCAGTCAATTAGCAACGCATCTAAGTGCGCCGCTACAGAGCCTGACAGCGCTTCAAGGTTGTATCCACCCTCAAGCACAGATACAAGGCGACCCTCTGCATATTGATTGGCTAGTTTAACAAGTTCAAGGGTTATCCATGTGTAGTCAGATTCATTAAGACAGAGCTGCGCTAAGGGGTCATCAGTGTGAGCATCAAAACCCGCTGACACAAGTATTAGCTGGGGCTTAAACTGATGTAGATCGTCAAACCAACAGGCTACCGACTGTCGATACGCGTCCCCAGCAGTTCCCGCTGCTAGTGGCGTGTGTATCACATTAGCCAGCGCCGCTGCTTTATTAGGGAATGGATAGAAATTTTTCTGGTAGGAGGAGTAAAGACGTATGCGCGGGTCACCCTGCACTATGTCCTCTGTGCCATTACCGTGATGTACATCAAAATCCACAATGGCAACGCGTTCAAGCCCATAACGGTTTATGGCGTGATGGGCCGCAATAGCAACATTTCCTAGTATACAAAACCCCATAGCGGCATCTTTTAANGCGTGATGACCAGGAGGTCTTACCATCGCAAAGGCTCGATCGCCTCTTGCACTCATCACCTGATCGACTGCCGCGACAGCTGCACCCGCTGCTCGCAGAGCGGCTTTCCAGCTATGGGCCATCATCAGAGTATCTGGATCTAACTGATCACAGGGGGAAGGCTCGCCCGCAGATAATCGCGCTTGCAGCTTAGCATCGCGTCTAACGAGATCATCTATGTAATCAGCTGAATGGCTCACTTTTAGCTGCTCAATATCCACACATGGAGCGTCACAAAAAACCACCCTCGCCTGCGGACTCACATCAACTGCAAATCGACCCAACTGTCTAACACGGCTGGGCTGCTCTGGGTGCCCCTCGCCCATATTGTGGGCTTCACAATCGGGGTGGCTAAAAATCGTCAGACTCATATCATCATCTCAATTAAACGGCTGCATTTGATCTAATAATTGTGAGAGCTCAGCGTCAAAATCTTTCACCTGGTTGGCGGTTAACACCTTACGGATATTCTCTTCAACTGAAATGGACGAGCGTCTAAAGCGGCCAGTATTCGCGGCTTCATTCTTAGCCTCTGCATGAGTAAGGCTAGACTCACTGGCTAACCAACGATACAGCAGACCCAGCTCAATCTGTTCAGAACAGAGTTCAACTCGCTTGTAGCTCTTGTAGAGTGTCTCCAACTGCGGTTGTTCTGCAAGAAGCGGCTTTAGCTCCATACGCCAGCTGCGCACCGGCAATACGCGTTGCTGATGCCAGGCTTCGATCTCAGGTGCAATTTCACCCGGCCAAGGGATACCCATTTCGGAACACCAAAGCGCCGCAAGTAACTGATTCACGCGTGCCCCCTTAGTTTGCAAAGCTAGCAATGTCTGAGACAGTGATGGGTAGACTTTTAACGCGAAGTCCCAAAGCGGGTTCTCTAGATTGATGTTCGCGGGAATCATCGTCGCTCCTCTACAAGATAAAAACCTCAACAACGGCACAAGGGCCTCAACAGACCTTGGATGCCCTGCCTGTCGTACACTCGCCACTAGAGTATATAGCGCTAGAATGTCCTTTCAATGCACGTGCGACTAAACGTAAAGATTACCGGTATTACACCAATCCTAGGATCAAAGTTGTGCCACGCTGTGTTAAAATCGCCGCTATGATTCGACTCGAAAACCTTAGCCTGCATCGCGGCGCACAACAACTCTTAGAAACAGCCAATCTGAATATCCACTCAGGCTGGAAACTCGCGCTCGTGGGCGCAAACGGCGTGGGTAAATCCTCACTTTTTAAGCTGTTTTTAGGCGAGCTACAGGCTGATGCTGGCGAGGTGAATCTACCCGAGCGCAAACAGATCGCGCATATGGCTCAGGAAGTATCGAGCAGCAATCATAGCGCCTTGGAGTATGTGCTCGACGGTGACCTAAGGTTGCGTGAAGTGCAGCAGCAACTTGTTGTTGCACAGGCCGCTCACAGCCCAGAGGTTGGTGCCCTGCACGCTGAACTTGAAGCAATTGATGGCTACCGTGCCGAGTCAAGGGCGCATCAGCTATTGGATGGCTTAGGTTTTAAAAACGGCGATGCACAGCGTCCCGTTTCTGCATTTTCAGGTGGCTGGCGCATTCGTCTGAATTTGGCGCAGGCATTGATGAGCCGCTCTGACCTGCTGTTGCTAGATGAACCAACCAACCACCTAGACCTTGATGCCACGCTCTGGCTTGAAGGCTGGTTGCGCAACTACCCTGGCACCTTAATTCTTATCTCTCACGACCGCAGCTTTATTGATGCAGTTGCCAGCCACGTAGTACATATGTATCAGCGGCAGTTAACCCTATATAAGGGCAACTACAGCGCCTATGAAAAGATGCGAGCAGAACGGCTGGCCCAGCAACAATCTGCTTACACTAAGCAGCAAGAACGTATTGCGCATATCGAGAGTTTTGTTCGCCGCTTCAAGGCTAAAGCGAGCAAAGCTAAACAGGCGCAAAGCCGCATAAAAGAGCTTGAACGAATGGAGATGATCTCTGCCGCTCATATCGATAGTCCATTTAGCTTTCGTTTCGATAGTTCAGATAAGATCTCATCGCCGCTGCTCAGCCTATACAAGGCTGATCTTGGCTACCCAAATGCCGCCATACTTCAACAGATCAAAATAAGTCTAGTACCGGGCCAACGCATAGGGTTACTGGGGCGAAACGGAGCGGGTAAATCCACACTGGTAAAATCGCTGGTGGGTGATCTGGCACTAATCTCAGGAACACGTCAGTGCGGTGAGCATCTAAGCATCGGGTATTTCGCTCAGCACCAGCTAGAGGCACTGGACCTTGGCGCCTCGGCCATCCTGCATCTTCAGCGCTTGGACCCCCGAGCGAGCGAATCAAGTCTTAGATCTTTCCTTGGGAGTTTCGGTTTTACCGGTGATGATGCACTTGAGCCGATCACACGCTTCTCTGGCGGCGAAAAGGCACGATTAGCACTTGCACTCATCGCATGGCAAAAACCTAATCTGTTGTTACTCGATGAGCCAACCAACCATCTTGATCTTGAGGTTCGCCACGCGCTAACACTGGCACTACAGGAGTTTGAAGGTGCCATTATACTGGTATCCCACGATCGTCATCTGTTGGCCAACTCGGTTGATCAATTTTTACTGGTCGCTGATGGCAAGGTAGAAGAGTTTGATGGCGATCTGGATGATTATCATCATTGGTTAGCATCACAACGCCAAGATCAAAAAACAGCACCTGTTAGTGATGGAAAAAGTGTCAGCGCAGCCGATCGAAAAGAGCAAAAACGCCTTGAAGCTGAACGCCGTGCACAGTTGCGACCTTTGAAAAATCAGATCAATACCCTCGAAAAGCAAATTGATCAGTGCAGCTCTAAGCTTAAGCAGATTGAGACGTCACTTGCTGATCCAGACCTATATACAGATAAGCGTAAGGTAGAACTTAAAGAGCTTCTAACAGTGCAAGCATCACTCACCAGCGAGCTTAATAAAGCTGAGAATCTATGGATGGAGAAACTAGATGAGCTCGAAACACTTGAAGCTGGACTTCTCTGAGTTGTGCGGGCTTTAACTTCAACTAACCGCTTAAACCTTAGAGCCTGATGTCGTTATATCGCGCTGTGTTCGTTTAATTAGGAGTGCATTCAAGGTTGTATTAATTTTATCTAAGGTTAGGGGTTTGTCGATGACGTCGTCACAACCTGCTTGCCATAAATCGTCTATCTGATTACCGATTGTAGCAGCCGTTACGCCTATAATAAGCCCCTCATAACCCCGCTCTCTTAGCGACTTTGTAAGCTCAACACCGTTGATCCCAGGCATAAAGTAATCGGTAAAAACGGCATCGAAGCTTGTATCAAATTTATTCAGCGCATCCTGACCATCCACAGCAACTTCGACAGACGCGGCCACTTTGTTAATGAGCACTTTACCCAAGAGTCTTAGCGTAGCCTCATCTTCCACCAATAAAACTCTCAAATTATCGGATACAAGCTCATTAGCGGGCGCTTTTGCTTCAATGCTAGACGGCTCTGATGCGTTGATTAGTATTGGAACACGAACAATAAACCGGCTGCCGCCGTTTTGGGCAGGTTCATAAGAAACCTGACCCTTGATCTCTTCAATTAAATTTTGTGTGATGTAAAGACCCAACCCAGACCCTGCAGCTTGCGTGTTGCCCCGCTCTGCTGGGCGGAACAATCTCTCTATATCATCTGCTGCTATACCATCGCCGTTATCTTGCACTTCCCATTCTAAGAAAGTCTCACCCGTACGAGCGTCCACATCCGATCGATTTATTAAAACTACATCTGTGCCATGCGAGTGCAGACACGCATTGCGGATCAAATTAGTAACGGCTACTCGAATCCTGTAAAAGTCCGTCGTTAAAACTGATTGCCGAACGCTGCTACTGAGATTCTGTTGTGCGCTAAATCGAAAACCCGAGCTGGATATTATCGAATCGACGCGTTTTTCAACTGTTTCATTAAAGGCGTCAATTGTAGAGTTCGAGAGCCGAACAGGTCGAATGAGACTTGGATTAATCATCAGACTCATATCGTCAATCGTGCTGAGAAGATCTTGAGTCGTTTGATGTATGAAATCTCGTTGAGAGTCCTCTATGGTCTCAGAATCAGCAGTCATCATAGCAATCGCTGAAACAGGCGTCCGGAGTTCATGAGCCACAACCCCAAACAGCGTCTGACTTTTTGCTTTCTCACGACGCAGTTGTTCAGCTGCTTGTTCTGCTAAATCCGCTCGGTTACTGAGTACCCGCGAACGAACCGCCTGTAAAAGTACAAACAGAAGAAGTGCCAAAAGAGAAACAAAGGCATACTTGATAATTCTATCTGTATCACTCCAAAAGGCGGTAGGTGTATTTATAAACTCAGCACTGCTTGGCAATTCCGAGGGGTCTAAACCCCAACGAGTAAACACCTGTTGATCAAACTTAATGCTTAAAAGATCAGACTGTGCAGAAAAATTACCCATTAATAAGGCCGCTATGGTTAACCCAATTTGTTTCGGTTCCACAAGTGCTCCACCCACAGCGCCGTAACCTAGCGGGGAGTTCCAGGTCGTAAAGATCGGACGGTTAGCCACCGCATACAGCTGCTCCATAAATGATTCCGATCCTCTTCTTTCACCGTTTTTATCGACTAAAAAGCCCGAAAAAAGGATGACATCCCCAGTGTCTAAGGTGGATGAATCGTTTAGTATTTCTGCATAGGACTTATCCAGCCCCCAGAGTTCTATTTGGGGCATTTGGGACGAAGACGCGAGAAGATTGTCAATCAACGCAGCTGTCGTTGGATCGCCAGAAATGAGTACAACTTTTTTAGTATCAGGTAAAAGTGTATTTATTAGATTCAGCGTCGCACCTGTCCTTTCAGACTCAGATAAGACGTTAGAAGGTTGACCCGGTTCATATATGGCAACTGTAGAGCCCGCAACCTCGTATTTAGTCGCGTTTGGCAGTAATTCGTTATGGTATTCCTTAACAAGAGCTCGACCAAAAGGGCCAACTCCAACTACACGCACTATTTGAGCGTTTGCATACTTCAAGTTGATCCTATCAACCCAATTGTACTTATCGAAAATCTGAAAATCTGTGACCATAGATAGATCTTCTCGATAATAATCGAGCTGCTGACCGCTATCTCGCAGTGCATTTACTACTGTGGTATCAACTGTGCTTTGAAAATCTCCCGTCAGTTCTGAAGTGGAGATTAGAAGTACGCCTTGTGCATTGGCGGTGATCGAGAACATCAACAGGAGGCAACTGACAACTAAAGCTAGAGGCGATAAGCATTTATTATGATGAGTGGCTCTAGCGACGGTGTTGCCTAATTGCATTTATCAATCCTTTGACGTCATATGCGTTTAACGACAGCAATAACGTACGCATTTTGTTGTAAGAAGCAATGCCGTACATCATTTGTGTGTCATCCTAGGACTAATATAACACTTAACTCGCCTAATACCAGATGTCATGACACAGCACCTGATGCACACTTGATATATGCGCGGCCTCCTTAACCTAATCGATAAAGCTCACATCATTAACGCCTGTTTATCAACTATCGACTAAACTCCAAAACAGATTACCGGTGAAGTATGTTCATTCAACAATCAGAACTATCTGATTAACCTGTCCGTATCTCTGAAGGTATGCCTACAATTATTGGGAGAAGTATATGAAAACTCCGATTCAACAGGGAAACAGTCACGCATTAACCATCCCTCAGGCCGCGTTTGACTGGTACGATGAGTACGCCCATGGCGATATAGATAGACGGACCTTCTTAGCAAGACTAGGCACCCTAGGGGTCGCCGGCCTTACCTTAGGTGCAATCACCACCGCATTAACACCCAACTATGCGCTGGCTCACCAAGTAGACTTTACCGACCCCGATATAAAAGCAACCTACACCGTATTTGATTCACCCGATGGTCATGGTGAGGGGCGTGGTTACCTCGTTGTACCAACAGGTGTAAGTGAACTAAACAAGGCGCCTGCCGTGCTCGTTGCGCATGAGAACCGCGGCCTCAACCCATACATTGAAGATGTTGCTAGACGCTTGGCAAAAGCAGGATTTATTGCGTTCGCTCCCGATGCGCTTCACCCACTGGGTGGTTACCCTGGAAACGACGATGATGGAAAAGAGATGCAGAAATCCTTAGACCGCGGCGCAATAGAACAGGACTTTATGGCTGCAGCGAACCTGTTGAACACCCACCCATTCTCAACGGGTAAGCTGGGCATGGTAGGTTTCTGTTTCGGCGGATACCTCGTGAATAAAGCAGCGGTCACCCTGGGTGACAAGCTAACAGCTGGCGTTCCTTTTTATGGCACCCCAGCTAGCGAAGGCTTTGAAGCGATAAGTGCGCCATTGCTGATTCATTTCGCCGCGTTAGACAAGCGCGTAAACGCTACATGGCCGGAGTACCAAAGTGTATTGGATAGGCTCGGTAAGCGCTATACGGCACACACTTACCCAGATGTGAACCACGGTTTCCACAATGACTCTACTGGTCGTTATAACGAGCCCGCAGCAGAACTCGCCTGGTCACGCACAATTGATTTTTTCAAATCTAACCTAGCTTAAAACAAAGGTATCAGACACCGTTTTTCGGCGGTGTCTGATATCTAGCGTGCCAATAACTCAGTTGTTAAGCTGGGAAACAGTCTCTTCTAAGTCTTCCCGAATCGTCTCAAACTGACTGACGGCTTCCTCTATTTGCGGGTAACGCAATCCAAGTAGTTCGCTCATACCCTCGGGCAAGGCCTCTACAGGCCCATCACTCAGCCCCTGTTCACGCAGAAGCCGACTGGATAGACATATAAGCATTGCCAACGGCGATTTATTAGGTGCAGCTTCAGGCTGAAACTGCCAACGCACAGCGTCTACAAGTGCGTGCGGCAACGACCAGTGCTCAAATAACCAAGCCGCAAGCTGAGCACTATCAACACCCAGAAGGCTCTGTTCCAAGCGCCACTGTTCGATATGCGGATTCAATTCAATCGTACGACACAACTTAGTGTACTGAGGTGAAAATAGATGTGCTAAAAGCAGCGTACCAAAGTTGTGAAGCAGGCCTGTAAGATACACCAGTCCAATCGCGGGTCGGCGAGTAACCGGCATTTGGCGCGCTAACATCTCGGTTAGCCGTGCCGTTGCTAGGGCACGCATCCAAAACGGTACGGCGCCTCTTGGGCCTTTAAGATCAAACTTTAACTCGCTGCCCAATAACATAGAGATACTCAGGTTTAGCACCAGATCGTATCCCAGAATCCGTACAACGGCATCTTCGATCGACTTAGCGCGTCCTGGCGCTGCAAACATGGGCGAGTTCGCCCAAGCCACAACCTGTGCCGATAAACTCGGGTCAGAACTCACTATAGGTACTAGCTGCTCAACGCCCGCATCAGGATTCGATCTAAGATCAAGTAACTTCTGTGTTGTTGGTGATAGCGTAGGAATTGCAAAGGTCTCTTCAATACGATCACCAATGCGCTTTTGAGTATGCTGATAAATAACAGATTCGACTTGCTGATTTGGTACCCTGGGCATGTCTGCATCTGCCGCTAAGGTCTTACCTAAGTTCGCCTTTGGTATCTGCTCTAGGTAGGTTTGTGTGAGGTCTATATCGATGAGCATGCCGGTAGTAGCTTCAATTAATACGGCATCCTCAGCGATTACTCGCGTNTCGGCATAACTTGGTAATGATGCGAAGAGTTTGGCCTGACCCGCTGCACGACGCATGCCGGGTTGCCGAAAGTAGCGTTGCAATGCTGCCGGAGCAATAGCCACTAATTTACGGCCTGTGGCGGCTTCCAACAGGTCAGGCTGAAGTTCAAGATCTGCCGGCACGATTAATAAGTACTTACCCTGTTTGTCGTGCATCATTAACAAGCGTAACGCGTGCGCGGCTTGATCCATGGCGTTACCCCCTAACTGCAATATTAGTTCAAACAATAATGCCTAGGGCAGGCTTAACTACTGCCGCAAGACCCTAGTAACCTGACGAACTACGCGTAACTTTTTCATGACACGCGCCAAATGAACTCGGTTTTGCACGGTTAACTCCATCGAGACAGCATTCATCTGACCGTCCTTCTCGCCTGAATCAACCTTTAGAAGGTTAGCACCGGCTGCAGATACTGCCATGGCCAACTGTGCAATCATGCCCCTTTGTGATTCCACCTGCAGTTGCAGTACAACGGTGAACTCCTCATCGTTCGAATCAGACCACTCTAAGTAGATACTGCGTTGATTCTCATCGCGCGATTTACTCTGCAAATTTCGGCACTCAGTACGGTGCACAACAAGACCACGGCCAGAGGAGATGTTACCAACGATTGCATCGCCAGGGATCGGATGGCAACAGCGTGCATAATGCATCACCATACCCTCAGCGCCTTGAATCGCCATCACACTGCCTTGTGGGCCACCATCGTTTACATCCTTATCAGTGTCACTATCAGGTTGCAGCATACGCGCCACAACATAGGCCATACGATTGCCCATCCCTATGTCTTCAAGTAGATCATCTAGGGTTGCCAAATCGGCTCTCTCTAGCTGTTGCGCAAGCTTTGCAGGCTCTACCTGTTCAAGCGTCATATTGTAGGTGGCTAGGAACTGGTTCAACAGACGCCGGCCCAATTCAACAGACTCATCTCGCTGCTGATGCTTAAGAAAATGCCGTATAGATGTTCGGGCCTTACCCGTCACCACAAAATTAAGCCACGCCATATTAGGCTGTGCACGCGGTGTTGTGATTATCTCCACGGTTTGCCCCGTAGACAAAGGCTGCGACAGCGGTGCTAATCGACGATCAATTCGACAAGAGACACAGGAGTTACCAATGTCCGTGTGTACCGCATAGGCGAAATCAACAGGCGTTGAACCCCGAGGCAGCTCCAATATTTTGCCTTTAGGCGTAAATACATACACTTCGTCCGGGAAGAGATCTTTCTTAACGCTATCGATGAACTCCATAGAGTCACCGGCACGCTTTTGCATCTCCAATAGACCCTCAACCCACTTCCTTGCGCGGTTATATGAACCGACGGCGCTATCTGAGTCACCGTATACTTTGTAGTGGCTATGCTCCGCTATACCCTGACTTGCAACCGCATCCATTTCACGTGTGCGAATCTGTACCTCAATTGTAATATTACGCGCACCAAACAGATCGGTATGCAGTGATTGATAACCGTTGGACTTTGGAATCGCAATATAGTCTTTAAAACGACCGGGAACCGGTTTGAATAGGTTATGAACTGCCCCTAAAATACGATAACAATCATCGACTGTCTCGGTCACTATACGAAAAGCAAACACGTCCATAATGCTAGCAAAGGAGCGGCTTTCGCTTTTCATTTTACGATAGATTGAGTAAAGGTGCTTTTCACGCCCTGATACCATGCCAGACATGTGTTCTTGATCTAGGCGTTTTTGAATCGCATGCTCAATTTCAGAGATAATATCGCGTCGCTGTCCCCTGGCCTTAATAACAGCGCGTCGAATATGCCGTGCTCGCATTGGGTAGAAGGCCTGAAACGCTAGATCCTCAAGTTCAACCTGGAGATCTCGCATCCCTAACCTGGCGGCTATCGGTGCATAAATATCGAGTGTTTCACGGGCTATACGTCGCTGTTTGTCTGGACGCATAGCACCTAGGGTGCGCATATTATGCAGGCGGTCGGCAAGTTTAACGATGATTACGCGGATGTCTTCCGCCATCGCCAGCACCATCTTTTGAAAGTTCTCAGCCTGGGCTTCAGCCTTAGTTTCAAACTCTAAGTGGGTAAGCTTAGAGACGCCATCAACAATAGCTGCGACCTCTTCTCCAAACTGACCTTGGATACCCTGAAAACTAATCTCGGTGTCTTCTATTACATCATGAAGCATGGCTGCTATCAGGCTCTCATGATCCATGTGCATCTCTGAGAGAACACCGGCTACTGCAAGTGGATGGGTCACGTAGGGCTCACCACTTTTACGGCGCTGACCATCGTGTGCCTGCTCGGCGTAAAAATAGGCACGTCTTACCAACTGAATCTGCTGAGGGTTCAGGTACTCTGTAAGACTATCGCTGAGGAGATTTATATTGGGCATCATCAATGAGTATAGAAGGAATACAGACTAAGATGATGCCGCAAAGGCAGATAAGTTGGAAGCTTAGTCGATTTCTTGCTCATTTAAAATCGATGGCGTTGTAAGGCCCTCTGCGATTTCGCGTAGAGCGACGACTGTAGGCTTGTCATTTTCCCAATCGACTTTAGCATCTTTGCCGCCAGTTGATATTTGGCGTGCACGCTTAGATGCAACCATGACTAGCTCAAAACGGTTTTCTACATGATCTAGACAATCTTCAACAGTTACGCGTGCCATTGGAAAAACCTCGATAAATTACACTTACAAAACGAACCCACAATTGTACAGATTCTCGACCTATTAAGACAATAGCCCGGCGAGTAACATATGATGTTTTGCCGCCTGAAATGGCTGCTGTAGACGATTGGCTAAGAATATCGCGTGCAAATCCTGCAAGGCCGTTTCAAAATCATCATTGATAACCAGATAGTCATACTCAGCATAATGTGACATTTCACCGATTGCTTGTGACATACGCTGATCAATAATCTCTTTTGAATCAGTACCTCTACCATGCAAGCGGCGCTCAAGCTCTTGTCGACTCGGTGGAAGTATGAAGATCGAACGCGAGGCTGGCATTAGGCGTCGCACTTGTTGCCCACCCTGCCAATCGATCTCAAGGATAACATCGCGACCTTTATTGAGCTGGTCCTGCACCCACAACTGCGAAGTACCGTACTTGTTGGTAAATACCTCTGCGAACTCAAGAAAGGCTCCGCGACCAATCAGGTCATCAAACTCTTCATTAGAGACAAAGTTATAGGCAACACCATTCTCCTCACCCCAACGCGGTTCTCGCGTAGTGTGTGATACAGAGACAAGGATCATTTGATCGCGCTGCAGTAATGCTTTAACAAGACTGGTTTTACCCGCACCTGAGGGCGCCGATACGATGTAAAGAGTTCCTTTATTGGCCATGCTCGTTCCATACTTAAAACAGGTAATCTAAGTTTAAACGAGAATGGGACACACCGTGCACTTTTTACTCATCATCGCGCTAAACTTGGGCTCTATCATCCGGTATCAACTCAGGTTATCAGTGGCGAAGTTTGCTAGTGCGTCGGAAGTCGCTGGGTGTCATACCACGGAACTCACTAAAGCGGCGGTTGAAGTTGGCTACATTGTTAAAGCCCACTTCGTAACAAATTGTACTGACGTATTTATCGGTCTCGAGGAGTAACTGGCATGCTTTATTAACACGCACACGGTTTACAAAATCAGTAAACGTGTTTCCGGTAGAACGACGAAAGTAACGTGAAAAACGGCTCTCGCTCATACCAAATTTATCGGCAACCTCGGCCATGCTGAAGGGCATCTGATAATTGGCACTGATAAACTCAACAACCTCGTTTANCTGAGATAATTGATCCTGATCGTCTTGGCTCTGAAGCTGTACAGAGGAAAGGAGCCGGTAATCCTCATGCAGAGCCAACTNGCTCATAAGATCAATAAAAATAGCGAGACGTTTGCTACCGCGTGTCTCTTTTATCTGGTCCATGTACATGCCGACTTGCTTACTAATACCGCGAAATTCGATTCCATTTTTAGCCCGTTCAAGTAGGGGCATTATGGTCTTGAGTTCGGGAATCAAAACAGCGGCTTGGCGTAAGGGTTCATCACTGAACTGGAGCGCGCGGTCACGCAGTGGCGTCGACTCACCCTCTGGAAAATCGGTTGTTATCCAGTTATGCGGCAGACGCGGCCCCGTAAGGACGAGATGACCAGGGCCAAAGTGACCAATAAAGTCGCCTACAAAAACCTTACCCTGAGTATTGGTAATAAGGTGCAGCTCATACTCATCATGAAAGTGCCAACGAATAAGAGGGTGAGGGGCGCCATGTTCTAGAAATCGCAAAAGACCTACATCATCTGGCTCGTAGCCCAACTCGGGGCCACGATGATAACTATTCTCTTTTTCCGGTTCTAATTTGAACTTTGAATAAACACCCATTAGCAAACCTCACTGCTTGAAATCTTATTATAGTTAATTTGCACGCGCCTTCATCTTTTGAGTCTGATCTAATAGCACAGTTATTTGTGCCTATTTAGATCGCGCACCCTGAATATTGGGCAAGCCGTTGATCGCAATTAAAGATCAAAGTTCGTCGGCATAATGACCATATCACGTACGGTAATATGCCGTGGTCGTGTCAGCATGAAGATAAGCGCTTGGGCTATCTCTGCCGCCTCAACTAAACTGCCATTTGCCTTAGCTTCGGCTAGCTTTTCAGCTGGCCAATCGCTTAGCAAACCCGTAATTACCGGGCCCGGTGATATAGAACCAATGCGAATACCATACTTAAACATCTGTCGGCGTGTTGTCTGCACAAAGCAGTCAATCGCCCACTTTGATGAAGCATAAACAGGCTCCCAAGGGGTTGGGTAATGAGCGGCTAATGAACTGGTTACTAGAATGTCACCCGTACCTTTTGCGGTCATATGTTTTAGAGCCGCTTGAACATTCTTCATCACAACGGCAACATTTAACTGCAGCATCCGATCGATCGCGCTTGGATCGTTTTCAAGAAGATCCCCACCGACATAGAGCCCTGCGTTAGCGTGGAAAATATCAAGCTGACCATCTGTCTGCTCGAGTATGCGCGGCACCAAAGCCGCGCAATCATCTGCATCCAAAAGATTAATCACTAGCGGGATGGCTGCAGCACCATGCTGTTCAACCAAGGCATCTAAGGCAGATTCGTTATAATCAACAAACACTACACGAGCACCTTCAGCGATCATCGCCTCTGCGCTTGCAAGTCCTATACCCGATGCAGACCCTGTTACAGCTGCAACCTTACCCGCTAATAATCCACTCATTTGAAAGCGCCTCTTGATTTCGTAAATGCTTCACTGCGAACAAACGCAGCGCGCATTGCAGAAACNATCTGATCATTGCCAGCCAAATCGTTGAACAGCAGCGGTTCGCCAACAAAAGCGGCCACTGGATCGTCTGAGTTTACAATGCGCTTGATACTCGCATTATTCATCAATTGATCTTCATAAGGAAACGGGATTAACCCCTGCTGCTCCCTAAGCATAAACGACAGATAGAAAGCGGGAAGCATCGCAACCGCATCCAAAGCTAAGCCTTTCTCTAAAGACTCTTTAATGGTTGGCAAGATAAATCCTGGCAGCTTAGAGTAACCATCCATTGCAACACGGCTATTAGTATCTTGAATATTTGGATTGGCAAATCGATCAAGTACAACATCACGGTAGCTGTCTAGTGGTAGCGGACAGGGAGTNAGGCAAGGAATCACGTTCTGTGTGACATAATCATGNGCAAACTGACAAATCTCTTCGTCTAGNGTACCCTCATGAATGTACGATAACCCGGCTANGCTTCCTGCCCAAGCAATACAGCTATGTGTCGCATTAAGAATGCGGATCTTAGCCTCTTCAAAGGGCATAACATCCTCAACCAATTCAACGCCAACCTTCTCCCACGCAGGACGGCCGGCAATGAAGTGGTCTTCAATGACCCACTGAATAAACGCTTCGCCCATCAGCGCTGCTTTGCAATCAATGCCTGTAGCTGCCTTAACACGCTGCGCGACTGCAGCTGTTGGACGAGGTGTAATCCGATCTACCATTGCGTTGGGTGAACAGGTGTTAGCCTCCACCCAAGCCAGCAGCTCAGCCTGGCCTCGTAATTCAAGAAACTGTTTAAACCCTTTAGCAAAACGGTCACCGTTAGAGCGTAGGTTGTCACAGTTCATAAGCGTTACAGGGCCTGCATTAGCCACACGGCGCGCGTCTAAAATACGCGCTAACGCACCGTAAAGCGTGCAACAGGTTTCACCCTTAAGATCAGTCACAAGATCTGCATAACTCTGATCTAAGCGATCACTAGTATCCAGATAATAACCGGCTTCCGTTACAGTAAACGAGATAATACGTGTATTGGGTTCGACCGCTACTGCAGTCAGTCCTGCAAGCGCTTTATCCCATTTCACAATGCGTTTGATTGCACTGATTTGTTTGTACTTACGATCACCTTTTGAGTTGACAGTCTCCAACATATATTGGCCAGCCTGCGACTCAAGAGCGTCGATCAGCTCAGACATATCGGCACGAATGTTACCGCCAGCGATCTCCCAAGAGGTATCGCCTATATCGTGCAAAAACTGCATATAGAGTGCTTGGTGAGCTCGATGAAACGAGCCCAATCCAAGATGCAGTTGCGTAAGCACCTGAGTCATGTTCCCTTCCTCAGCGAATCGCTTGGCCTTGGGCATCAAAACGGTGCATCTGTGATGCATCNAATTTAATCCCAACGCGGTTATCTGGACGTAAGCTGGTGTATTCGTATTGACGTACAATCACCATCTCATCAACACCATCAATATCGACGTGGATCAACGTCTCGTTACCCAGGGCTTCTACCATCTCAACACGGCCCTGAATATCACCCTCTCCCGCGGCCACTAACGTGAAGTGCTCTGGACGTATACCCACCTCAGCTGCACCGCTCGCCTGATCGCCCAATACCTTCGCCGGCATCAGGTTCATCTTTGGCATACCGATAAACTGTGCGACAAACTTATTCTCTGGGCGCTCGTATAGATCCATTGGACTGCCAACCTGCTCGATTACACCCGCCTGCATTACCACCACGCGATCCGCCAAGGTCATTGCCTCAACCTGATCGTGGGTTACGTAGATAGAGGTCGCGTTTAACTCGCGGTGTAGGTGTGCAATCTCAACACGGGTCTGACCACGCAGTGCCGCATCCAAGTTCGATAATGGCTCATCAAATAGGAACACCTTCGGTGAGCGTACAATCGCTCGACCAATCGCAACACGCTGACGCTGACCACCTGAGAGCTCCTTTGGTGTGCGGTGAAGGTAATCGGTTAGGTTTAGCTTATCGGCCGCCTTGCTGACCTTCTCTTCAATCAGCGCTGGATCCTCTTTCGCTAGACGCAGTGCGAACGACATGTTGTCCTTCACCGTCATATGCGGGTACAGCGCGTAAGATTGGAACACCATCGCCAAATCACGCTTAGAGGGGTGGAGTGCGGTGATGTTCTTACCGTCTAACACCAGATCACCGCCGTTGATCTCTTCAAGGCCTGCAATCATGCGCAACAAGGTTGATTTACCACAACCCGACGGACCAACGAACACGATAAATTCGCCTTGCTGGATACTTAGATCGATCCCTTTGATGGCGTGAAAATCACCGTAGTACTTCTCAACCTTTTGTAATTCTAAAAATGACATATCTATTACTCCAAACCTTACTTCACTGCACCAAAGGTGAGACCCTGAACCAACTGCTTCTGACAGAACCAGCCAAACACGACNATCGGTCCGATCGCCAACAGCGATGCTGCCGATAACTTCGCCCAGAACAGACCTTCAGGGCTTGAGTAGGAGACAATCATCGTCGCCAATGTACCGGCGTTTGCCGCGCCTAGGTTCAGCGCCCAAAACGCCTCATTCCACGCCATAACCAGACACAAGAGACCGGTTGAAGCCAAACCACCTATACCCAGCGGTAGCAGAATATGACGAAACTCCTCTTTCAGACCCGCGCCATCCATGCGCGCCGCTTCTAGGATCTCGTTCGGGATATCCTTGAAGTAGGAGTAGAGCATCCACACCATGATCGGCAGGTTCATCAGCGTGAAGATAATCGTTAGGGCACCCAGTGTGTCGAGCATCCCCATGGATTGGAAAATCACGTAGATCGGAATCANCGCACCCACCGCTGGCATCATCTTGGTGGAGAGCATCCACATCAGAATGTCTTTGGTGCGTTTGGTTGGGAAGAACGCCATTGAGTAGGCCGCCGGCGCTGCTATCAGCAGACCAATGACCGTCGAGGCCACACTGGTGATCAGTGAGTTGATGGCAAAACTGACATAATCGCTTCGCTCTTGCACAACATAGAAATTGTCTAATGTCGGTTCAAACGACCAGATTGACGGTACAGCAATCGCTTCAAGTTCTGTTTTAAACGCGGTTACGCCCATAAAGAAGATCGGAAAGAAGATCACCAGCGCGACCAGCCAAGAGGCGATTGTGCGAACCGTAAATGCAGTATTCCATTTATATTTTGCGTGTTTCATCTTAGTTCTCCAGATTCTTACCGATCGCACGGATCAGGAAGATCGCCACGATGTTAGCCAGAACAATGGCGAACAGTGCACCGGCTGAAGCTACACCCACGTCGAAGTTCAGTAGCGCTTCGGTAAAGATCAGGAACGCTAGGTTCGTGCTCTGAGTACCGGGGCCACCGCCTGTGGTGGTAAAGATCTCGGCAAAGACGGACAGCAGGAAGATCACCTCNATCATGATCACCACCGACATCGGNCGCGCCAGGTGTGGGAGGTAGAGGTAACGCAGCTTCTGCATNTAGTTCGCNCCATCCATGTCGGCCGCTTCTAACTGCTCGCGGTCCATCGACTGCAATGAGGTAATGAAGATCAAGACGGCAAAGGGTAGCCACTGCCAGCTGATCATAATGATGATCGAGAAGAGCGGCAGGTCTTGTAACCAGTTGATCGGTGTAAAACCAAAGTAGGTCCAGATCTGGGCCAGTACGCCGTAGATCGGGTTCATCATCATATGTTTCCACAACAGCGCGTTGACTGTTGGCATGACGAAGAAAGGTGATATCAACAAAATACGCACCACCGCTTGACCGGGAAAGGCGTCGTTAATCAACAAGGCAATCGCTGCACCTAGCACAACGGTAATAATGACCGTTGAGCCGAGTAACAACAGTGTATTCCAGATCGCGTCTTCAAACGCGGGGTTCGTAATAAAGAATTCGTAGTTTAGCCAACCTGCGAAACCGGTGTTATCGGGTTGCATCAGGTTATAAAAGATAGACGAAAAGTAGATCGTCATTGCCAGCGGTACCAGCATCCAAATTAGAAGCGTGATGACCGCGGGACTCATCAGCAATCGAGG
>JGI26082J51739_10000438_pt1 | contig 26055 bp, 29 predicted proteins | sample SaaInl5LU_22_DNA_FD_51739 | JGI IMG/M metagenome (IMG submission 51739)
GCCCAACGTGGCGCAACACGTGTGTCGCGTAGTTCAGGGTCGCCCCAGGAAACCACTCGGCACCCGGCATCACGTTTTTAGCTAACACCGCACGAGGCGGCGATGCCGACTCGATACCCATATAAGACCAGATACTGTCCCAGAAACCGTCAAGATCACTAGTGGACCAGCGCCATAACGCGTCATAGTTTTCGAACGACAGGTTGCGCTTTTCTTGCAGCCAATCTTGATAACGGGTAATTTCCGGGATATGCGTGGTCATGTTTCTAGTCCACTACGTGGATGGCAGGTTCAAAAAAAGGGGCGTCAACTGCTTGTTGCACGCCCCCTCTATCGTTCTATTTAAATGCCTGTTGCCTCAGCGGGGCGCTTAAGGTCCGAATACGTAATTGGGCAGGCCCAGAGAAATAAATGGGATGTACGTCACCATAACCAAGAAAATCAACAGCACCCCCAACCACGGTAACGCAGCTTTGGTGACCTGCATCAGGTTCATCCCCGTCACGCCGCTGGTTACGAACAGGTTCAAGCCCACCGGTGGCGTCACCATACCGATCTCCATGTTCACAACCATGATGATGCCCAAGTGGATGGGGTCAATGCCCAGGGCCGTTCCAATGGGGAACAAAATAGGCGCCAGAATCAAAATAATCCCNGTTGGTTCCATGAAGTTCCCTGCAATCAGCAACAACACGTTCACGACCAACAAGAACATCCACGGCTCCATGCCAACCGCCAAGATATGTTCAGCAATGCTCTGCGGAATACGCTCAGTCGTTAAGACATGGGCAAACAGCAGGGCGTTGGCCACAATGAACATCAGCATCACGGTGGTTTTAGAGGACTCTAAAAACACGTGTGGGAGGTCACTCAGCTTGAGATCCTTGTAAACAAAGACGGCAATGAACATCGCGTAAACGGCTGAAACAGCTGCGGCCTCTGTCGGGGTGAAAATACCGCCGTAGATGCCGCCCATAATGATGACCAGCAACGCCAACCCCCAAAATGAATCAACCAACGCGCGTAACACTTCGCCAAGGCTGGCTTTGGGTGGCGGCGTGAGCTGCAATTTGCCCGCGCGCCACCAAACAGCGGCCATCAACATGAGACCCAGCATGAGGCCTGGAACAACGCCCGCCATGAACATTCGGCCGACAGACACTTCGGTCACAGCGGCATACACCACCATCACAATTGACGGCGGTATCAAAATACCCAAGGTACCCGCATTACAGATGACGCCAGCGGCGAACTCTTTGGTGTAACCGTTCTTCAACATGCCCGCAATCACGATAGACCCGATCGCGACCACTGTCGCGGGGCTAGACCCCGATACCGCTGCAAACAACATGCACGCCAGCACCGACGCAATGGCTAGACCACCGCGCAAATGCCCGACGGCCGCAATCGCAAAGCGCACCATGCGCTTAGCCACACCGCCCGTGGACATCAAGTTGCCCGCCAAGATAAAGAACGGAATCGCCATCAAGGTGTAATGCTCGCTGGTCTCAAACAGCTTGATTGACATAGACGCCAACGAGTCTTGCGAGAAGAAGAAAATTGTGAGCAAACTGGACAAACCGAGGCTAACCGCAACCGGCATGCCAATGGCCATACAAGCGAATAGGGTGATAAATAAGACGGCGGTATTCATGGCTTGGCTTCCTCCACCTTCATTTTTAGCGCATCGGCGGCTTCGTCAGCTAAGCGCAAACTCGTCGCACTGCCGGTTAACAAGGCCCACAGTAGTTGGGTGAAACGCAGGGCCACCATGGCATAGCCAATAGGCATAACAATGAGCACCTTCCAGCGCTCCAACGGTAGGTCATCAAACTCAATGCCCACCGACATCATCTTGCTCACATAGGTCCACGACCCCGCTAAGATGAGCGCAACATAAACCAAACTCAGCACCACGGCTAATATGGACACATAACGCCGCATACTGGGGGACAGCAAATTCACTAACGCGTCGACGCCAATGTGCGCACCCACACGTACGCCGTAGGAAATTCCCAAAAAAATCATGAACGCAAAGCAGATCATGGTGACCTCAAGGGTCCACGGGAACCCCGTGCTAAACAGGTAGCGTCGCACTACCTGCATGAACGCTAAAGTCGTCATTGCCAACAACATAAGCGACATGGCCCATTCTTCGAAATGGTCAAGGATCTTCATAAGTTATTCCAAAAAAACCCCGGTCTAGCCGGGGTCGTTATGACGACACCCGTTGGGGTGTCGCAATGCTTCATTCTTTAGTTGTTAGACGCTGAAGCGGCTTCGATCAAGTCAGCACCGATTTCNCCTTCGAATTTCTTCCAGACTGGCAACATTGCACCGCGCCATGCCTTCATTTCGGCGGCGCTCAGCTTAATAACTTTAGCCTTGTTATCAGCAATTACCTTCGCTTTAAATGCATCAGCGTCGTTGACCGCAATGTCGTTACCGTGNTTGATGGCCTCATCCATTGCCTTTTTCACGCCCGCTTGCACGTCCGCTGGCAAACCCGCCCACCACTTGGCGTTGGTCACGACCATGTAATCGATCACGCCGTGGTTTGACTCCATGATGGCTGCTTGCACTTCGTGGAACTTCTTGGAGTAGATGTTTGACCATGTGTTTTCTTGGCCTTCCACAACGCCTGATTGCAATGCCTGATATACCTCAGAGAAGGCAAGCTTCTGTGGGTTTGCACCAACGGCTTCAAACTGAGCCTCAATCACAGCGGAGGGCTGAATGCGGAACTTCAAGCCTTTAGCATCAGTCGGCATGTTCAAAGCACGTGTTGCAGACAACATCTTCATGCCGTTATGCATGTAGCCAAGACCCAAAACGCCTTTGCTGGTCATAGAAGTCAGCAACGCTTGGCCTTCTTTGCTTGCTTGGAAGCGGTCAACGGCTTGGATGTCGTTAAACAGGAAGGGGAGGTCAAAGACTTGTAACTGCTTTGTGTACTTGCTGAACTTTGACAATGATGGCGCGATGAATTGAACATCGCCCAACAGCAAAGCTTCCATTTCCTTACCGTCNCCAAACAACTGGCTATTAGGGAAGACTTGCACGTCGACCTTACCTGGCAGGTACTTCTCAGCAAGCTCTTTAAACTTCAAGGCAGACTGGCCCTTTGGCGTCGCATCGGCCACAACGTGGCTGTACTTAATAACGATGGGCGCAGCGTGCGCAGCGGCACCGATAGCCAACAAAGCAGTGGCCAAAACAAGTTTCAATTTCATTTAAGTCTCCAAAGAAGTAGGTAATACCGGNGGTAATATACCTGCCCTTGGACACAATCCNCACGCTGCCATCTAAAAACCCGGGTTTTTACTTATGTCTAAGACAAACCCACACCACAAAGCAGCTTTGAGGCGAGGGTTTTCCCTAGTTTTCCNTTGGTTTCTAGCCGTATCCGGCAGCGANGACGACCGATTAAGTCGCCGATGGCTGNGTCGGACTTGCGCCCATGAAGCGATCGAAAGACCACCGACCCCCACCGTGCAACACAACAAGCAAAGCCAGCACGGCCCAACTCAAGTGGGTTGGCCACGCACTTGGGTAGACAAAGACTTGGACAATCGCCGTCATTGACAAAATGCCGAAGGCACTGAGACGCGATCCAAGCCCAAAAATCAGCAGCACACTCAACAAGTGCTCGACATAGGTGCCGGAAACCGCCGCCCACTCGTACGGGATCAAAGGCAATGCGTACTCATGCTCGAATAAAAAGTAGGTGGCATCTCGAATACTTAGAAAGCCGTCGACCTTGGTTCGCGCAGACATGAAGAAAATTGTCCCCAAGGCAACGCGAGCGCCGAGCAACAACAGGTCCCGGCTAATTATCTTGTGCGCGATAGACAATACGCTCGAGGGTATGACGCGGTCGATTGGTCCTAGATCAAGAGGGGGTTGTGAGGGGCTAGTCATGGGTACTCCAAGGGGCGGGTAAGAGGCAAGAGATAACGCCAACGTGCAGTAGCTTGGCGCCGAGTTCGGAAAAATCGATATGCGTATCCACTGCGTAAGCAGCCTCAATGGCTTGGGTCAATGGCTCGCCCGCTTTTAGGCGCTCCAAACAAGCAAGCTCTGCAAGCGTTAAGCCGGCAGACTCAACGGCGCCAAAGGGGCGACCAAACAAAAGGCCCACCCCAGTGAGCTCGCCCACACCCTCACGACCGGCAGACCACTGCTGGGCTAGGTCCGCAGAGTCAGGCGCATACCAGTAACACGCAGGGTGAAGAACGACACACTGATCGGGCTGCATGAGTAGCGCGTGCCAACCCGCCAGCGTGAGACTCGGGGCATCTGCAGCCACATGTGATCGACTCCAAAGCCAGTCACACTGCGCGATCTTGGCGTGTAACAAGTGGGCGCTACCGCCGCCATGAAGAAACGCAGGAAATGACACCCCAATATCTAACAACACGCCACTTTGGGGCGGATGCCCATGCAAGTAGGCGCGGATCACCTCGTCGGCGACCGCATCACCCATCAAGGCGCAGGCGCTGGGAAATTGCTGCTGCATCGCATCCAACCAGGCGCGCCAAACCGTGTTGCGGTAAATTTTTAACAGACCCAATGCATCGGGTGTCTGTCGGTTAAGTATGGTTTGTGCGATGGCGTGCGGATCACGTCGCGTGCGGGGCACTGCGGCGTGTACGCTCATTCGCTGGGTCTAGCTTGCGTCAACACGCTCTGAACCCACGTGCGTTCGCGCCACAACGCTTCAAACGGCGGGACGTCGTTGTCCCACTCCACGAGACTCGGTCGGGGCCCAGCAAAGGCAACGTAACGCTTGTACAGCGCACGTACCTCGTTGCCAAGGGCATGGCTGTGGCTGTCAATGCGCAGCGGTAAGCCTGTGGCTGTCAGCGCTTGCGCGTCGTCGCTAAATCCAGCCAAGTGGATCTCGCTTACCGTATCTGGGCGGAGTCTAAAAATCCAATCGGTATCCACGCTTTCCGTGGTGCCTGCCGTGTTGTGGGCCGATATCACCACGTTGGTGATGTCGAGTAACCAGGTGTTGCCACAGCGGTCCGCCAACTCGTTGAGGAAAACATCTTCCGATAGGGTGTGCCCCATATCGCTTAAGTAATGTGTTGGGTTTTCGATTGCGATCGGACGACCCAACGCCTCCTGAACCTGCGTGATCCGCGCGGCAATGCGCTGGCAGGCTGCCGGCGTGCGCACGACGGGCAGAAGGTCGGGGAAAACGGTGCCGTCATGTTTACACCATGACAGATGCTCGGATACAGACCACGGTTCACAGCGGTCAACCAGCCGTTTTAGGCGCGCCAAGTGGGCGACGTCTAGGGGGTCTTCGCCCGCGAGCGAGAGGCCAACACCATGCAATGAAAGTGGGTGTTTGGCTCTTAAAGCGTCTAGGGCTGCAAGTCGAGGACCACCGTCAACCATATGGTTTTCTGCGTGAACCTCGACCCAGAAGTGGGGTGCGTCGTCTAAGGCGAGCACCTCAGCCCAGTGGCTAGGCTTGACGCCTAAGCCAGCCCCCATGTCCCGACGTGTCGCCGGTGATGAGGGAACGCCGTGAGCGTTTGGACTGTGGACTCGCATCAGACGACCTCCGCTTACATGGCCTTGAGCGTACCCATCATGCCAACACACTTGCCTTCATCGACATACTTCCAAGCGTTGGCTTGTTTGTCAGTCTTAGAGGTACCTGCACACGTGGTGCCTGGGCCCGCTGCACAGTCATTTGCACCGGCCATGGCAACGCCATAGCACTTTTCCTGTGGCATCTTGGCTGCTTGCGCATTTAGCGTGACGCCAGCAGTCATGCCAGCTAAGGCCAGGGCAACAATCGTTGATGTTGAAAGTTTGGTCATAAGTTCACCTTTAGTTAAAACGAAGTATGCTTAAAGCAAGCAACCACAATAACGTATTCGTTAGAATTACAAAAAAGGTTACATTTCATCGTTTTTTATTATATTATTTGCCCTCACCAGCAAATAAGAATACATTGGCAACCGTTGAGCACCATTTATCCCACTGCTTTGCATTGGCACGTAACGGCGACGACGCCGCCTATAAGGCATTACTTCAGGGTATTGCGGGGCTGGTTCGACGTTATGCGCGGCGACGATTAGTCGGGCAGGATGCTGACGTAGAGGATCTCGTGCAAGACGTTTTACTCGCCGTCCATCTTAAGCAGGACACCTACGACAGCACGGCCCCGGTAACGGCTTGGGTGCACACGATCGCCAGATACAAAATGATTGATTTTTGGCGGCAGCAGTCGCGACGGGCAGAAGACCCGTTGACCCCGGAGGCCAGCGATGCGTTGGTCGACCCATCCACTGACCCAAGGACGGACCGTGGCGATGAAACAGAGGGTGATTTGCCTAGCCTAATGGCGCGCCTATCAGCACGTCAAAGGGAGGTCATCACCATGGTGAAATTAAACGGTTATTCGGTTCAGGAGACCGCAAAATTTTTGGGCTTGAGCGAGAGTGTGATCAAGGTTTCAACCCACCGAGGACTAAAGAAGATGACAGAACTACTGCGGAGGGATCGTTGCAAACAGCCACATTAATTAGCCTGCTAAGTCAAGGAAACGCAGGGCTGCGCACGACACCCGAGACCCGACAGCGACACGCCCTAATGGTCAATGTCTTGGCCCTGTCATGCAGCGTCGGCTTGTTTTTCTATGCGTGGGGGGTCGCAAACACCGTTTTTGAGCAACCGTTTATCGCTGGCTACTTTGTAAAAGCCTTATCGGGCATTGCCATTTTTGTCGTCGCCATCCGCGTCTGGGGTGACTTGCTGACCTCGCGCCTAGGCCCCGTGCAATGGGGAGAAGTGGCCGCGCGGCTATCCCTGCTTGGGGCGGCGATATGGGTGTGGATAGACTATACAGCGACGGGTACAAACGCATCGCAGCCGATACCAGAAAACGGTTTGGCCTGCACAAGCGGGATTCTTTTACTCGCTATGCCGATCTGGCTTGCGCTGGCCTGGCAAGCGCGCCAATGCTTACCCACACGACTTCGTTTTACAGGTGCGGCGAGCGGTGCCGTGGCGGTCGGCTTTGCAATCCCCTTGTTTTCCTTGGGTTGCGCAGAGAACGCACCCAGCTACATTGTGTTGTGGTTTGGCTTGGCTATCGCCATCGCCATCGCCATCGGCGCCCTCTGCACGCCACGCCTCATTCGCTGGTAACGTCAGAGGTAACGTCGGACGTAGGTGCATCGCTTGCACCGTACAGTTTTATGAGCAGGCGGTTCAACAGTTGACTCTCCGCCTGACTGAGGCGCGCAACCCAATGCGCCGCCATGTCGGCCCCAACCTCCTCACAACGCGTCGCGAGCGCTCGCCCGCTTGGCGTCAGATGCACCAATTGAGAACGACCATCTTCTGGGTTGGGTAAGCGGGAGGCCCAGCCCTGCTGCTCAAATTTGTCGAGCAAGGTGGTTAGGTTGGGCGCCGTGATCGACAAGACGCTTGCCAACTGTTTTGGTAACAGCGCAGGATTAGCCTGCAAAATCAAGAGCAACGAGTACTCCACCTTCCGCAGGCCCAGGGGCTCACTCACAAACGCGGTAAACGCCTTGCCTGTCTCTACCGCGGCCTTAGCAATATGAAACCCTAGCGTCTCCCTGAGGCCCCCCAAAGCGACAACGGCGTTGGTTTTTTTGGGGTGGGCGGGTGGCGTATCGGTCGGCATGGCGACTCCTGAACGAAACGGGTTACTCAGACAACGCGCAAGCTGCCTTTATAAACTCTGGGACGGGCATCGCCCGTATGCGATCGGCGTTATCTGGGTCTTTCATGCAAAACGCACGCACCTCCGTCCCCTCACACAACACGGTCTCGCCACGCCGCACAATATGCCGCTGCGTAAACGTTTTAGCGCGCCACTCTGTGATGGTTGTATCAATGTGGATAGTCTCACCATAGGTCGCGGTCTTGATAAATTTTGTGTTGATTTCCAACAAGGGCGTTCCGACGATGCCGTGTGTTTTAACCAGCTCACGCCATACAGGAATACCGCATTGGACAAAGTAATTCAGAGAGGCGGCGTCCATCCATTTGGAGAAGTTCGGAAAAAAAACAATGCCGGCGGGGTCGCAGTCACCAAAATTTATGGCGACCTCATAGACCGACGTGCGTGTCTTGTGGGGGTGGCTCTCGCTCATCGCATGACGTCCTTCTTTCATTACAGGGTCGGTTTGATTGCATCGGCCAACGTGTCGCCATGCAGGGCTTCTACGAGGTCATCGCGGTGCTGTAACACGGCGCGCTGATTAATTGAGCCTTTGTCTGTTATTTCACCCTTGTCGATGGTCGGTGGAACGCTTAGCAAACACAGGCGCGCGACGCGCCCGGCACTGCCTGTCGCGTGACTGGCGAGTGTGTTGACGACGGCTTGAAAATGGCTGCGCACCGCATCACTTGCCAACACGGCTGACAGGGGGGCATCGCTGGGTAGCGCAGCCAGCTCGCGTATTTTGGATGTTGTAAACAGCATGGCGCCAACGTCTTTTCTATTCAATCCGGTGATCACCGCATCTTGAACATAGGGAGCACCGGCCGCAATAATTTTGGCGCGCAAGGGGCCAACGCTGACGAAGGTTCCGGTGGCAAGCTTGAAATCTTCAGCGATACGCCCGTCGAATTTCAAGCCCAAGTTGGGGTTGCTCTCGTCTATCCATAAGACCGCGTCACCCGTGATAAAAAAGCCTTCATCGTCAAACGCGGCCTGGGTCTCTTGGGCGTTACGCCAATAACCCGGCGTAATATTTGGGCCACGGTAACGCACCTCCGTTTTACCTTCTTGTGCAAGGAGTTTCAACTCCACCCCCGGCGCCGGCACACCAAGGTCGCCCGCACGTACGTGTGGATTAGTCACAAAGATCGCAAACGGCGCAGACTCCGTCATACCCAAGCCAGTACCGATCACGATGCGCTCACCGATCTCCCGTTCTGCGGAGGCGGCTAGGCTGTCCCATATGGGCTGCGCCATGGCGGCGCCCGCGTAGAAAAACATCTGCACCCGCGAGAGCAAGGTCTTGCGAAGCTGGTCGTCTGTCGTCATCGCATTGGCAATCGCTTCGAAGCCAGTCGGCACGTTGAAGTAAACGGTTGGCGCGATCTCACGCAGGTTTCGCAAGGTTTCCTGAATAAGGGCTGGCGTGGGCTTGCCGTCGTCAATGTAGAGTGTCCCGCCGTGGTAGACGACCATGCCAAAGTTGTGGTTGCCGCCGAAGGTGTGGTTCCAAGGTAACCAATCGACCAAAACTAAGGGGTGGGTTGCAAGCACTGGCATAGACTGCGCCATTTGCTGCTGGTTTGCACAACACATGCGCTGCGTGTTGATAACGGCTTTCGGCATTTTGGTCGAGCCGCTGGTGAAGAGGAACTTCACGATGGTGTCAGGGCCTGTTGCCTCAATCGCCACATCTACCGCGGCGGTATCGGGTGTTTCACACAGTGCCTGATACGGGGTGTGTGTTCGGTCGCTCAGGGTGCCCTCGCACAAGACCACTTCGGTTCCCATAGGCACAACGGCCTCTAGGGCTCGGCCGTAGCGCATCGCATCGGGCGCAAAGATCAGGCCAGGCGTTACGGTTTTGAGCACGTGTCGCAACTTATCAAAGTCTTCGCTAACGAGGGCATACGGCGGTGAGATCGGCACATACGGAACGCCCGCCAACATACTACCCAAGGAGAGCATGGCGTGCTCAATGCTGTTCTCACTCAAAATAGCAACGGGGCGCTCCTTGTCTAGGCCCCTGTCCAATAGAGCTTGCGCAATCGCACGTGCACGTTGCCACGCCTGCGCATACGTGACCCGTACCCAGTCACCAAGCTGCCCATCAGGCAAGCGCGCTCGACGGGCGATAAACACGTGGTTCGGTCGGGTCTTGGCCCACATGGCCAGCCTATCGGTTAGCCGGTCAGGGTAAGCGTCCAGCGCTTGTTCTGCTCGCAGGTATTGGGCGCCGCTTTGGCTGGTTTGGTGGGAGACGGTGGTAACGCCGAATTCAAAGGGACGGAAGCGAGTGGTTTGCATGATGCTGGCCCGGTTAGGCTTTTTTTACTTTGGCCGCTTTACCGGCTAAAAATGCGGCGACGCGCGCTTTGGCCTCTGGTGCCGACTGGGTGATGGAGGAAATAAGCGCCTCCGTCAGAAGCCCGTGATCAGCCGGTTGCTCAGCGATGCGCGGCAGCGCATGGGTGAGCGCATAGTTAGTCATCGGTGCATTGTCAGCCACGCGCACTGCCAGCTGCATCGCCTTGTCCAACGCCTCCCCCTGCGGCACATGGTATTGGGCAAACCCAACCCGCTCACCCTCAACGGCATCGTAGACGCGCCCAGTCATCATCATGTCCGTCATTCGAGCCACGCCGATAAGCTTGGGAATGCGAACCGACCCACCGCCACCGACGAAGATGCCACGCGTGCCTTCAGGTAGCGCATAGAACGTGGAGTCATCGGCAACCCGGATATGGCACGCACTCGCCAACTCTAGGCCACCACCCACCACCGCACCATGTAACGCAGCGATGACCGGAACCCGACCAAACTGAAGCGCGTCAAGGGCCGCATGCCAACTGCGTGAATGAAACACGCCCTGTGCAGCATCGCGCTCCTGCAGCTCAGAAAGATCTAAGCCTGCGCAAAAGTGCTCACCCTCCCCGTGAATCACGGCAACACGTGCCTCCTCTGGCATATGGGTAAAGATGTCCCGCAGTGCTTTGACTAGGCCGTCATTTAGGGCATTGCGCTTTTGGGGTCTAGCAAGACGAATTAACGCCACAGCGCCGCGCATTTCAAACTGCAGGCCGTGGGCAGCTATGTCGTCAATAACGGCTTTTAAGATGGGTGATGTCATCGGTTAAATATAGTTCTGTTTTAGAACTATATTTAACCATGGCGGCGTGCGCTAGACGGCCGGGTTTACCCTATATCTTGGCTTTCAGACCCAACAGGCGCATTGCGTTTTCTTTCAAGATTAGCGGCTTGACCTTGTCTTTAAAGCCCGCCTCATCGAAGTCTTTCATCCAACGCTCTGGTGTGATCAACGGATAGTCTGACCCAAATAACATGCGGTCCTTTAAGAGCGTGTTCGCATACTGCACCAGTTGTGGTGGGAAGTACTTGGGACTCCAACCGGACAAGTCTATCCATACGTTGGGCTTGTGCAGAGCCAAGGAGAGGGCTTCATCTTGCCATGGCCAACTGGGGTGAGCGATGACAATTTCAATATCTGGGAAATCGATCGCCACATCCTCCAACAGCATGGGGTTGCTGTTTTGCAGGCGCAGCCCGCCGCCGCATCGCATACCTGAGCCAATGCCGGAATGGCCACTGTGAAAAATTGCGGGCAATTTATATTCAGCAATCACTTCATACAGCGGCCAGGCCATGCGGTCATAGGGCAAAAAGCCTTGAACCGTCGGGTGAAATTTAAAGCCCTTCACGCCATGCTCTTCAATTAAACGACGCGCCTCACGTGCGCCCATGCGCCCTTTGTGCGGGTCAATAGAGGCGAATGCAATCATCATGTCGGCATTGGCTTTTGCCGCGTCACAGATCTCCTCATTGGGAATGCGCCGCCCGCCTAATTGGGATTCGCTGTCAACCGTGAACATCACAAGGCCAATTTTTCGTTCCCGATAGTAGGCCACCGTTTCGGTGATGGTCGGGCGGTTACTGGAGCCAAAGTACTTGTCAGCGGCGCGGTCGTATTCCTCGGTGTAATTGTCAAAAGGGTTCCAGCACGATTTTTCCGCGTGGGTGTGGATATCAATCGCGATGAGGTCATCTACGTTCATATGCTGTTTTTATCCTGTTCGGTGGTTTGTTGCATCCGTTCGCTGCGCCAATACACGTCGTCACCGCCATCAACACGGTTTAGAACGCGCGCAAGTACAAACATCAGATCACTCAAGCGGTTCAAGTAATGACGTGGGGCCTCATTCACACTCTCGGCATCGCCGAGGGCGACGACTGAACGCTCCGCACGGCGTGCGACGGTGCGACACACATGCGCAAGGCTTGCGGCGCGGGTGCCCGCAGGCAAAATAAACTCTTGCAGCTTAGGCAACTGCGCATTGAACCGCTCAAGTGCTTGGTCTAAGTCGATAACGGCTTGCGTTTTAAGCAACTCGTAGCCGGGTATGGATAGTTCGCCGCCTAAATTAAACAGTTGGTGTTGCACCTCCACCAAGAGCGGGCGAATCGCGGGCGGTACAGGCTCGCATAACAAGACCCCAATGTGTGAATTCAACTCGTCTACATCGCCCATGGCGTGCACCCGCAAGTTGTTTTTAGACACGCGCTGGTTGTCGCCCAAGCCCGTAGTCCCTGCGTCCCCCGTTCGGGTCGCAATTTGTGACAGTCTGTTACCCATAGGTCGGTGTCTCTTTTTAATGCAAGGTCATCATTATGAGAGATTCGCGTAGGCGGTTGCAGTCAAAGGGGCTTGCGTTTAATAATGCCAACAATACAGGAGAACCATATGAACGCCCCCATGCCGGCAGTTGTCCAGCGCGACACCCCCCAAGCGCTCTTGCTCGCACTTGCAGAGCGGTTTGAAAAACAGTTTAGTCAGGCCATGGCCGTGCGTGAACAACACGGACGAGACGAGTCTGCTTTTACCCATGTGCCACCGCCCGCGTGCGTGGTATTTGCCCAAAGCACCACAGATGTTCGGGATGCGGTGCGCCTCGCGGCTGAACACCACGTCCCCGTGATTCCATTTGGGGTCGGAAGCTCACTAGAGGGGCACTTGCTCGCGGTTCAGGGCGGTATCAGCATCGACGTATCACGCATGAACAACGTGCTAGAAATCAACGCGGAGGACCTCACCGTGACCGTGCAGCCCGGTGTAACACGCATGGCCGTCAACGCGGCGGTCAAAGACATGGGGCTGTTCTTCCCTATCGACCCTGGCGCGGACGCGAGTATTGGCGGGATGGCCGCCACCCGTGCGAGTGGCACCAACGCCGTGCGATACGGCACGATGAAAGAAAACGTGCTGGCACTGGAGGTTGTCACGGCTGACGGCGGCGTGGCTCGCACCGGTACGCGGGCAAAAAAGTCCAGTGCAGGCTACGACTTAACCCGTTTAATGGTCGGTAGCGAGGGTACTTTAGGCGTCATCACCGAGGTCACCTTGAAGCTGTATCCGTTACCTGAAGCCGTTTCGGCCGCGGTCTGCTCCTTTCCGAGCATAGAGGCCGCTGTGCAGACGACGATCCAAATCATACAAATGGGTGTCCCGATTGCGCGATGTGAGTTCATGGATAAGAAGTCCGTCGCCATGGTGAACAAACACGCGCAGTTAACGTTGCGCGAGGAGGCCATGCTATTGATGGAGTTTCATGGCTCGCCTGCCAGCGTGGCCGAGCAAGCCGCGGTGGTGCAAGAAATTGCAGGCGATATGGGAGGGCAGGCCTTCGAATGGGCGACCACGCCCGAGGAGCGCACAAAGCTGTGGACCGCGCGGCACAATGCCTACTTTGCCGCCATTCAAAGCCGCCCTGGCTGTCGTGCAATATCAACCGATACCTGTGTGCCGATTAGTCAATTAGCGCACTGTTTACTGGACTCCGTTAAAGAAGCCGACGCGTCTGGCATCCCCTACTTCTTACTGGGGCATGTCGGCGACGGCAATTTCCACTTTGGCTATCTAATCGACCCGGATGACAGCGAAGAGCGCGCCAAGGCCGAGCAACTGAATGAGTGGTTGGTCGCGCGGGCCTTGCGCTTAGGGGGCACCTGTACCGGAGAACACGGCATTGGCCTGCATAAGATCGACTTTCTAAAGGCGGAGGCAGGAGAGGCGGCGGTCGACATGATGCGCGCCATCAAACAGGCCCTTGACCCCCACAACATCATGAACCCCGGCAAGATTTTTTCTATGCCAGGCTAGCGGGTGGTGGCCTTCACGATATGGCGCTTACTGCTAGTAAGCGCCCACTAGCAAGCGTCCGCCGCTACTCTACGGAGCGGCCACGCAAACGGTCAATCAGGCCGTTCAGCTCGGCAAGAGACGCGAACGAAATCGCCAGTTCGCCCTGCTCTTCCGTCCGTGAGCCACGCTTAACGCGCTTCTTTATGCGCACCTCCACGGTGGCAGCGAATAGGTCTGAAAGCTCTTCTTCTATGCGCTTGGTATCGCGCGACTTATCTACTTTTGGGCTCACCGCAACCAAATTGAATTCCGCACTCAACTTTTTCACCAGCGACTCGGTCTCACGCACAGACATTTTCTTGGCGATAACCTGATTCGCCGCCGTGATCTGTGTCGTTTTATCCAAGGCAAGCAACGCACGGGCATGGCCCATATCGAGATCACCCGCAGTCAACATCGTCTGCACCTGGTCTGCCAAATTTAAAAGCCGCAGCAAATTACTCGCGGCACTACGCGAGCGCCCCACGGCCTGCGCAGCGTCTTCGTGGGTAAGGCCAAACTCACGAATTAGGCGCTGTAAGCCTTGCGCCTCCTCGAGGGGGTTTAAGTCTTCACGCTGCATGTTCTCGATGAGCGACATGATCGCGGCTTTGTCATCGGAGACATCACGGATGAGAACAGGCACCTCCGTCAAGCCCGCCAGTTTCGCCGCACGCGAACGGCGTTCGCCGGCAATGATCTCGTACTGCTGCGCTGCGCCAGGACGCGGTTAACGGCTGATGGCGCCCGTTCGCATCCACAGGTCTAACCAATATCGGCTGCATGATGCCTTGTGACTTGATGCTCTCCGCCAGCTCATACAGCGCGCCCTCGTCCATATGTTGTCTCGGCTGATACATGCCGGCACGCAATTGGGTCAAGTTCGCCGTGTTAGGCAAGGCGTCCGCAGCGCTTCCGGCCCATTCGTCAACGCTAGGGCCTAATAAGGCTTCCAGACCACGCCCAAGCCCCTTTGGTTTTTTTAATGCCATATCAACTTTCTCAATACGTTGTGTCTGTTAAATGCGCCGGCGCACCGTGCGACGCCGCCGCGTGTATAAGGGATTGCAGGCGCTCCCAACCCGCAGGCCAGTCGCCCAATTGGCTTTGGCCATTCATATGGCCCAAGCCAGGACTCTCAACATAGGGAACCCCCCACTGCGCCGCCAACTGCGCAGTCGCCGAAGAGCTCGCGTAGGGGTCGTCATCGCTGCCCAAAACCACCGTCGCCTCACGCAGGGCCGGCGGAAAGGCGACCGTCACCGCAGGCGCCCAACGGGCAACCGCAGGCGCAAGATCGGCCTGACTGAGATCTGGCGGCGCAACGACCAGCGCAGCAACCACCCACGCACGGTGTGCCGAGTGTGCCAGCCACGCCGCCAGCAAGTGACACCCCAAGCTGTGCGCCGCCACAGCAAAACGCGGCACATGCGGACCATGACGCGCGGTATTCGCTGCATGCGCAGCCAACAGGTGGGTCTCAAAGGCAGACAGCCAGTCGCCGCGTAAGGGCGTTAGCCAGTCGTGTTGTTGAACGGGNGTGGCGCTATGCAACGCCGCCCAACGACNTTGCCAATGGNTTTCATCCGAGTTAAGCCAACCAGGAAGGAGTAAGACCGGTGGCTTTGCCAGAAGCGCCACGCCCATTATTGAAGTCGCTCCATACGCAACACCATTTCTTCCGCAAAGGCAACGAATGCCATTGAGCCTTTGGCAGCAGGGTCAAAGATAACGCCAGGCAACCCATAACTAGGCGCCTCTGCGAGGCGCACATTACGAGGAATAACCGCCTCGAAAACCTTGTCGCCAAAATGTGCCTTAATTTGTTCACTGACCTGCTGCTGTAAGGTAATCCGGGGATCAAACATGACGCGCAACAACCCAATGAGCGACAACTCAGGGTTCAAGTTGGCGTGCACCTGCTTAATCGTATTAACCAGATCGCTAAGGCCTTCCAAAGCGAAGTATTCACATTGCATGGGTACGACGACACCATGAGCCGCGCATAGGCCATTTAGCGTCAGCATATTCAGTGATGGTGGGCAGTCAATCAAAACGAAGTCATATTGGCTGTCCACGGTGGCGATCGCGTCCTTTAGGCGTTGCTCACGGTTGGTAACACTGACGAGCTCAACCTCTGCTCCCGCCAACTCACGGTTAGCCCCCAGAACCGCGTAACCGCAAGCATCGGCCTGCACGCAAGCATCCGCCATGCTGACATCACCCAATAAGACGTCGTAGACCGTGTGCGTCAGCGTCCGCTTATCAACACCCGACCCCATCGTGGCATTCCCTTGTGGATCTAGATCAATCATCAGCACGCGCTGGCCAATTTTTGCCAATCCCGCCGAGAGGTTGACGGTTGTTGTGGTTTTACCCACACCGCCCTTCTGATTTGCTATGCAAAATATCTTTGCCATACAGCCATCTTCTTTTTTAGAAAACAAGGAACATCCACTCCAGAACCGGGGTGACACAAGGCCTCAGTTTACGCGATCTAATTTGTCACCGGCACGTCCACTTGAGGACCCCGGTCTCGCATCCAAACAATGCATCGCTGCGCCCCAAGCCCCTCAACGGACAAGTGTTCCACGTGAAACGCCTCTACCCAGGGCGGTAAAGCAGCAATTTCCGCCTCAGGCTTGACGCCCTTCATTGCCATCCATAAGCCACCTTCACCCAACGCCTGCCGAGACCACAGCGCAAAGTCTGACAAGGAAGCGAAGGCACGCGACGTGATCACATCAAACGTCGCCTGCACGGACTCCACTCTTGCGTGTTTCGCAACCAACCGGCCAGCCAGCGCCGCGCGGGGTAACTGTGCAGCCACCTGCTGTATGAAGGCGGCTTTCTTTGCTACCGTATCAACGCAGGTGACATGAAGCTCTGGGCACGCAACGGCCAAGACCACCCCTGGAAGCCCACCCCCTGAACCAACGTCCATCACAGAGAAGCACCCCGTTGGTCCACTCGGCTCTCGACCAGCGACCGCCCGTCTGAGAGCGGCCACACCAGACAGGCTATCAATTAAGTGCAGCGTCAACACCTCGCGCGGGTCGCGCAGGGAGGTCAGGTTGTAGACCTTATTCCACTTTAGAAGCAGCTCGGCATACTGCAACAGTGCCTCCGCCTGTAGGTCAGACAAGCCCACACCCACCGCCTCAGCCCCGGCGGCAATACTCGCAACCGACAGGGGTTGCCCCGTAGTCACGCCGCCTCCGGCGTCTCTAAAAAGCGCTTATGGCCCGCGCGCTTCAGGTGAACCAACAAAACAGAAATAGCCGCCGGGGTCACCCCGGAAATGCGTGATGCTTGACCAAGGGTCTCGGGTCGCTGCGCCTGTAATTTGTGACGCACCTCAAACCCTAGCGCATCGATGCACGCGTAATCAAAATCCTCGGGTAACGCTAGGTTCTCGTAGTAGGCTGCGCGATCGATTTGGTCTTTTTGCCTATCTATATAGCCTTGATATTTGAGGCTGATTTCAATTTGCTCGACAACAGCATGCTTCAAAAATTCCTCGTGTGCTTCGCTCCAAACAAGTGGATGCACGCTGACAGGCCCCTCGTTTTCCGCACGATCGACACCGCCTGTTTCACGTGAAACAGGTGCCGCCACCAACGCAGGGATATCAAAACGCCCGCCATCCAAACCCATCAGGTCTGCGTATGTCACACCGGGTCGACGCAATAAATCCGCGAGGCTCTGTTCTCTCTCGAGAGGCTTCCCAAAGACCCGGGTTGCCTCATCTGCCCCAAGGTTTTTTGCGTTGACCCATACCGATCGCAATCGTTCGGTTTCACGTGAAACAGCATCCCGCTTGCGGTTAAAGGCGTCCCAGCGAAAATCATCCACAAGGCCTAAAGACCGACCGACCTCCGTTAGCCGCATATCAGCATTGTCTTCTCGAAGTTGCAGGCGAAATTCAGCACGACTGGTAAACATACGATACGGCTCTGTTACACCTTTGGTCACGAGGTCATCAACCAACACACCCAAATACGCCTGATCTCTCCCGGGTGTCCACGGTGCATCCCCGCGTGCCTGTAGCGCCGCGTTTAAGCCGGCAAACAAACCTTGCGCGCCCGCCTCTTCATAACCCGTTGTTCCATTAATCTGCCCTGCAAAAAACAGCCCGTGGATCGCTTTGGTTTCAAAACTAGCCTTCAATGCGCGTGGGTCAAAGTAATCGTATTCAATCGCATAGCCTGGCCTAACGATCTGCGCATTCTCCAAACCGTTGATAGACCTCACCAGCGCATACTGAATGTCAAAGGGTAAACTGGTTGAGATACCGTTGGGATAGACCTCATGCGTCGTCAACCCCTCGGGCTCCAAAAAGATCTGGTGGCTGTCCTTGTCCGCAAAACGGCTAATTTTGTCTTCAACACTAGGGCAATAACGCGGCCCGACACCCTCGATCTTCCCAGTAAACATGGGACTGCGATCAAAACCACTGCGGATAATATCGTGGGTTTTTAGATTGGTATGGGTAATCCAGCAGGGTATTTGTCTGGGGTGCATTGCCGCTGTACCCAAATAACTGAGTACGGGCACGCCGCCACCCTCAATCGTTCCCCCTGGCATGCCATCCCCAGGCTGTGGTTGGCATTTAGAAAAATCAATCGTTCTGCCGTCCAACCTCGGCGGGGTTCCCGTCTTAAGGCGCCCTTGCGGCAACTTCAGCTCCTTTAACCGGCCCGATAAACCCACCGACGGCGGGTCACCCGCGCGGCCGCCCGAATAACTCTCAAGTCCGACGTGAATTTTGCCGTCTAAAAATGTACCGGCCGTTAACACCACTGTACTTGCATGAAAATGCAATCCTAGCTGTGTTACCGCACCAATGACACGATCACCCTGCACCAATAAGTCTTCAACTGACTGCTGAAAAATCTGAAGGTTTTCTTGGTTTTCCAACATGCGCCGAATGGCGGCCTTGTATAACACCCGATCTGCTTGAGCACGCGTTGCCCTAACAGCGGGTCCCTTAGACCCATTCAGCGTGCGAAATTGAATCCCCGCCTCATCGGTTGCCAGCGCCATAGCACCGCCCAAGGCATCGATTTCTTTTACCAAATGGCCCTTACCGATCCCGCCAATAGAGGGGTTGCAGCTCATTTGGCCTAAGGTTTCAATATTGTGTGTCAACAGCAGTGTTTTAGCCCCTGCTCTCGCGCTAGCCAACGCCGCTTCGCAGCCAGCATGACCGCCACCGACCACAATCACATCAAAATTTTCGGGGTAACGCATAACGAGTGGCCTTAAGTAGGGGTCACCCCGATTATGTTAGGCACAACACGCCCTCGCCTATCGGTAGCAACCAATCGAATATTCTACGAGGTGTTACTGAAAAGTAACATTGGCCTTCTACCGTTGAGATGAAGCGCCAAGAAATACGTTGTTAATCAGCGATCTGGGAGCTCAATCTTGACCTCTAGCACTTCCATCGTCGCGTCACGATCAAGATGCACCTTGATGTCCTCAGCGTTAATTTTGATGTATTTCGAAATCACAGCCAACAGGTCTTTTTGTAGCGCGGGAAGAAAGTCGGGTTCAGGGCTCCGATCCCCTCGCTCATGCGCCAAAATAATTTGTAACCGCTCTTTAGCTAAACTTGCACTCTTTTTCTTTTCACCTAAGAAGAAATTTAAAAAGGACATCTGCTTACCCCCGACCGAACAAGCGCTTGAACAAGCTCGATTTTTGAACATCGACAAACCGCATTGATTTCTCTTCACCCAAAAAGCGATCAATCACATCTTTGTAGGCTTCCGAGACATCGCTTCCCGTCAAGTGAACCGCTGGTAAGCCCTGGTTCGACGCCTGCAAAACCGTTTCTGACTCTGGTATTACCCCAATCAATGGGATCCGTAAAATATCCTTAATATCGTCTAACGATAACATCTGCCCCTCTTCTACGCGGGCCGGGTTGTAGCGCGTAATCAACAGAAATTCTTTTATAGGATCCGATCCGTCAATGGCACGTTTGGTCTTTGAGCTCAACATACCCAAAATGCGATCTGAATCACGGACCGACGAGACTTCTGGATTGGTTACCACCAAGGCCTCATCTGCAAAGTGCATCGCCAATAACGCACCTGTCTCTATACCCGCTGGCGANTCACAAACAATGTATTCGAAACCCATTGCNCTGAGATCAGTCAANACCTTTTCAACACCCTCTTTGGTTAGGGCTTCTTTGTCACGCGTNTGAGATGCCGCCAACACAAACAAGTTATCACATTGCTTATCTTTTATAAGCGCCTGATTTAAGGTCGCTTCACCCTGAATCACGTTAATCAAGTCATAAACAACCCGGCGCTCACACCCCATGATGAGGTCAAGGTTGCGCAAGCCAACATCAAAGTCAATAACTGCTGTCTTAAANCCACGNAATGCAAGCCCCGCTGAAAAACTAGCACTGGTCGTGGTCTTTCCTACCCCGCCCTTACCGGACGTGACAACAACAACTTTGGTCATTAATAGATTACCTTAAAGAAAAAAACGGGCTCGCGACAANCCTGGCCCAAACGCTCTGATGCCCATTTTAACGGTTGATTGGCTTGTAAATAAGNCGTTCACCNCTCTCAGAAACCTCTAANGATGCCACGGCTACCTGAGATTCGACCCCTTTAGGTAAATCACCATCGATGCTTTGATAAACACCTGCAATNGAAATCAACTCAGGCGAAAAACCAAGCGCAAAAATACGTGCCTCTTGGTTACCCCGCGCGCCCGCGATGGCTCTGCCCCGCAATGGCGCGTAGACGTGGATATGGCCGTCAGCGATCACCTCAGCACCGGCATTGACCATAGCCAACATAACCAAGTCACGGCCTTTGGCATATACACGCTGCCCCGATCGCAAAGGCTTATCAATAACCAATGCACCTAAAGGCGTAGGCTCGGTTGTGGAGGCGTCGATCGCTGATACTGTCCCACCGACCGCACTATCGGATGCACCACTCGCTATCGCTGACGTCACTTGGGACGGTGTCTCTTGAATTACCAATCCGAGAGACTGAATCATCGTACGATCATCTGACCCGACACCACGCACAGCGACAGGGTGCATACGATATTTTCTAAGCAAGGCGAGTAAAGCAACCCAATCAACTGAGGAAACATCAGACAGAGCAAGGGCCGTCAAATCGATCGATACCGCATCGTCATCAAAAAAATCAGCGACATCGCCAAATCGTCTATCCAAATCAGCAGCAATAAGCGGCACATCTACGGTCTGAAAGACTAAATTAACGATTGATAAATAACTGCTTTTTATATCAAAACAGAAATTTTCGCTGGATGGCTTTGGCACGATAACGTCTTTAAACAGGATAGATGCCAGATCTTAACAGTCTCCACAGGCATCACAACCTGTACTTAGATAACGCTACGATGATCAGCTTGTCCCCTCTTATCTTAGTTTCTTTATTTATAAATAGTAGTAGTAGTAAGGGACAGCATTTTCTGTTGATAACAGAAATAAATCATTAAAAATCATAAGCTTATGCAGCCTATAACTAGGTGATAAAGTGGCTTTTCCACCGCTGCTTAAGATGTAACAACTTTAGAACGCAGGCAAGCGCTGTGGATAACGTCCTAGTTATTGGTTTTTTATGCACAGTGTTACCAACAAAAAAAAGCACCATAAGGTGCTTTTAAAANGTGTTCTGTTTACGGAAACGTCGTTTTTAAGTGTGATCTAGTCATCATCGTGCGCTTTGTCCCGGCGATGGTGCTTACCGTGGCGATTTTTCTTTGAGAGTGCCTCATTAAAAGTTACTTTTTGCTGGGGGTCCAAACTCTCATACAAGCGTTCGGTTGCATCATAGTGCGCCATTAACTTGTTATGGCGATCGGTGTGCTTTTCCTTCACGAATTGCAAATGTTCCATTGGTTCAAGTGCCTCCATTTGCTCACGCATGGCTGCCCGATCTACCGATGGGTCTTGNCTAGTGGGACGTGTCGGTGAGGCGTATATATCCCACAGAGGGAGTTGCTCTGNATTCAAGTTTAGACTCACCTTGAGCGCAGCTAAATTCTCAGCCTTGACCATGTGGTGCTTTTGCCTATGCTTGTACCGTCCGTGGTCGTCATCGTCATGGCCTGCAAAAGCCAACGCTGACACGACCACAACACTGCCAGCAACAGCGACAAGGCCCATATTTCGAATAAAAGGACGCATAACTAACTCCTATAAGTTGTGACCCCTTTGGGGCCTCAACGGTCACCAAGTAATTTCTTGGAATGGCGTTAGTGTGATGCGGCCGTGTAAGTCCAGTACGACCGATATGTAAGCGTTTGGTAAAGCTATACCTTTCTNCGAGGACACTTACGTATTAACGGTCGCTTCATACCCTTCGGCCACGATNGCCACAATGAAGGCGGTGATTGCTTGATTGGTTTCGATAGAAACGGCATTAGCTGCACGATCAATACGGATGTTCGCATCAGTATCAACGGAACGGACCACTCGGCTAACGTCTTTTTCACAGTGGCCGCAAGTCATACCAAGAACGGTTAGGTGATGGGTTGTCATGGTTGGGTTTTGCTATTTATTCAGTTGATTTTATGACAATGGCGTCAACGGTGTGGTGAAATATTGCGATGCTGAAAACCTTAGACGCACAACAACACCCTATCGTCCATACCGTTGATCTCGGGGTCGGTGGTATGACATGTGCATCATGTGTTGGGCGTGTTGAGAGGGCCTTAAAGCGACAGCCATGGGTCGCCGATGCGGTGGTTAATCTGGCAACGGAAACCGTACGCGTTGTTAGCGCCGAAGATGGTGTGGCGGNTGAAGACTTTCAGCGCCAAGTAAAGCGAACAGTTCGGGATGCCGGTTACGAACCGACCGAGATTCAAACCGCGCTTGAGAATGAACAACGAAGCTGGTTAGGCATTGATAGGGCGTTTTTGCCGACCTTTGCCGCGCTGCTGCTCTGTGCTCCGCTGGTGCTGTCTATGTGTTGGTCTTTGCTTATGAGTGGGGATACGGTGACGTTTATGCTTCCCGCACCCATTCAGTTTGCGCTGGCAACCCCTGTTCAGTTTATTTTAGGTTGGCCGTTTTATAACGTTGCATGGCGAGCGCTAAAAGCACGTGCAGGCAATATGGAGCTTCTCGTTGTGATTGGCACCACCGCAGGCTGGCTTTTATCAACATGGCTCTGGCTAACGGCTTCATCTGAGACCATGCCTCACCTTTACTTTGAAGGGTCGGCCGTTGTTATCGCGATGGTCTTGCTTGGGAAGTATCTGGAAGCAAGAAGTAAGAAGCAAACAACGGAGGCGATTCGTGCCCTTCAGCGCTTACAGCCTGCTACAGCGAGGCTATTACCTGATGGGAAACAGCGCGACGACGTCCTTGAAGTCGCGGTGTCTGAATTATTGATTGGTGACGTTATTCGTATTTACGCAGGCGAAACCGTACCCGCGGATGCTGAGGTCATTTCTGGGCAGTCAAGCCTGGATGAGTCGCTGGTGACTGGGGAGCCCATGCCGGTTAACAAAAACCCCGGAGACCGCGTGATTGGAGGTACGCTCAACGGAGAGAGTTCGCTTGATGTGCGCGTCTTGACCACGCATACCAACAGTATCTTGGCCCAGATCATTGGCATGGTCTCAGATGCGCAGGCGGCAAAGGCCCCTGTTCAAAAACAAGTTGACCAAGTTGCAGCCGTTTTTGTGCCTGTCGTGCTTGCCATCGCCATGCTGACATTTATCGCTTGGTTGCTTGCGGGCGCGGACTTGTCAACGTCGACCATAAATATGGTGGCTGTACTGGTTATTGCTTGCCCATGTGCACTGGGCCTGGCAACGCCAGCCGCCATGATGGTGGGCACGGGCGTCGCTGCGCGCCACGGTATTTTAATTAAGGATGCCCTGTCCTTGGAGCGTGCGCATCGCGTCACGGCCGTTGTTTTTGACAAGACCGGTACGCTGACTAAAGGGGAACCATCGGTACAAGCGTTTGAAGGCGCACTAGACAACGCCGATGTAATGCAACGGATCGCACAGCTTCAAGCAGAGAACCCACACCCACTGGCCGCGGCGGTGCGGCAATGGTTGGTTGTTAACGCGCCGGGCGAGGCGATGCAAGCCCCTGAGGGCGTAGGCACGGTCGAAAATGTCCCCGGTCGCGGTGTGCAGTGGCTTCCNATAGCGGGAGCCCCAATCTGGCGCATGGGTAGCCCTGATTGGTTACTAAATGAAGGTGTCGACACATCTGTGTTCGCTCCCGCTCTCTCGCGTTGGCACGCCAGCGGCTTGACCGTGTCTTTAGTTGCTAATGGCGCTACGGCGGTTGCTGCTTTTGCCTTTGGCGATGCACTTAAACCGGGTGCCCGTGACGCCGTGGCCGAGTTGATAGCGGCGGGTAAGCGCGTGCTGATTATGTCTGGCGATCACGAGGGTGCGGCAAATGCCGTGGCAAGCCGTGTTGGCATAACGGAGGTCTTTGCGGGTTGCTTACCTGGCGATAAGGCCCGCCATGTTCGTACGCTGCAGGAGCGTGGCGAGATAGTCGCCTTTGTCGGCGACGGTATCAACGATGCGCCGGCGCTGTCAACAGCCGATGTTGGCATCGCCATGAATAATGGCAAGCACGGTGACGTTGCGATGAGCGCAGCGGGTGTGACCTTGATGCGAGGGGACCCGCAACTGGTTTTAGGGGCGTTAGAAATTTCAAGTAAAACCGTTCAAAAAATTCGGCAAAACTTATTCTGGGCTTTTGTTTATAACGTTGCAGGTATTCCGCTAGCTGCCCTAGGCTTCCTCAACCCAGTGGTTGCGGGTGCGGCGATGGCCATGAGCTCTGTGAGCGTCATGGCCAATGCCTTGCTTCTGAACGGGTGGAAAATGGCACCGAATAAATCACGCAACTAGCTAGAAAAGCGCTTTCTAAAAGAATGCTTCCGCCACCTCATCGCGACGCCGCATCAACACCATGTCACATCCACAACCCATGCTGCCTTTGGTTTGGCTACCGTTAGACCACCGTGCCTCCGGCGACGGTCCGCAGGCGATACCGTATTTGTTTTTGGGCGAGAAATATGCTGAAGCGCTCCAGAGAAGCGCGGGCGTTCAGCCGTGTACGTTTCCGCTCGCAGATCCTGCGTTAGTGGCACAACTGCTGGCTGGTGTAGATGGTGTTCTGCTGCCCGGTTCGCCGGCGAATATTGATCCGGTACATTTTGGTCAGCCGGTTACGGACCCGAGCCTACCGTTGGACCATCGGCGCGATGCACTTACCTTGACCTTGGTGCGCGAGTGCGTCTTACGAGGCGTGCCAATTTTTGGTGTTTGTCGTGGGTTTCAGGAAATGAATGTTGCCCTAGGTGGGAGTCTGCATCAGCAAGTACAGGACTTGCCCGGGAAACGGGATCACCGGGAAGACAAGGCCTTGTCTTATGACGGCCAATACGCGCCGGCGCATACGATTACGCTTCTAGCGGACCCAAGCACCCGTGCNTGGGCGGGGAGTGGCACGGTGCGTGTGAATTCGCTGCACGGTCAGGGGGTTGATCGGCTGGCAGACGCCCTAGAGCCATTGGCCCACGCGGAAGACGGTATTGTTGAAATGGCACGGGTACGCCACGCGACGGCATTCGCTTACGGCACCCAGTTCCATCCAGAATACAAGTCATGGGAAACACCGTTCTATCACGCGATATTTAGCGCATTTGGAGATGCCTGCCGTAAACGCATGCATCAGCGGTTAGCCAGTTACGCTAAATAGTCTTGTTTTGGCGCGATTTTGACTTAAAAATGACAATCTACTGCTGGTTCTGACGCAATGTTTGCTTTCTTTTTTACAATATAGNTGTCGCGGCGTAAAAACGAAGGCGCTTTGGTGTTGTTTAACTTTTTGGAGTGGTGAGATGTTGAAGAAACGAGTTCTAGCTTTGGCGGCGCTGACGGCGCTTAGTGCGTTGCTGATGGCGTGTGGTCAAAAGGAGCAGGCTCAAACGGCCGCAACCGAGGTTGCGGCGTCCGACGAAGAAAAGATCTTGAACATCTACAACTGGCCTGACTACATTAGTGAGTCCATGATTCCTGATTTTGAGAAAGAGACGGGCATCAAGGTCAACTACCAAACATTTGAAACCAATGAAGCGTTACACGCGAA
>JGI26082J51739_10000447_pt1 | contig 25845 bp, 20 predicted proteins | sample SaaInl5LU_22_DNA_FD_51739 | JGI IMG/M metagenome (IMG submission 51739)
CCTAGCTACATGCCGCCGATTGAACTCAATGCAGTTATTCGCAGCTCTACGGTGGGTACGGTTGTTGAGAGTCGCCACCCTGATTTTGCTGCAGGTGATGTTGTTTACGGTCTCAATGGTTGGGAGGAATACAGTGTTTCCGACGGCTACTTTTTAACCAAAGTGCCGAAGGATAATCGCTTTCCACTGCATTACTATCTGAGTGCCTTTGGCGCAGTTGGCCTGACAGCTTATTTCGGCATTACCGATGCGGCCGAGCTCAAAGCGGGTGACACGCTGTTGATGAGCGCAGCGGCGGGCGCAGTGGGTTCTCTCGGCGGTCAGTTGGCAAAGAGCATGGGTTGTCGTGTTGTTGGTCTCGCGGGTAGCGATGAAAAATGTCAGTGGTTGATTGATGGTCTAGGATTCGATGCGGCAATCAACTACAAGACCGAGTCGGGTCGTTTGAACGCTGCGATTGCGGCAGTCTGTCCAGACGGTGTAGATGTGTATTTTGACAATGTCGGCGGTGAAATTCTTGACGCTGCACTGCTCAATATCAATAGCAATGCGCGCATTATTTTCTGTGGTTCTATATCAACTTATAACGCTGCAGAGCCTGTTCCTGGGCCCTATAACTGGTGGCAAGTGCTGGCGAAGAGCGCGACAGTCAAAGGGTTTTTGGTGAGTAACTACTTCCCGCGTTTTGAAGAGGGCGCACTGGCGGTTGCCGCGTTGCTCGACGACGGAAAAATCACCTTCAAAGATGAAATCATTGACGGGTTTGAAAATACTCTCAGCGGTTTTAACAAGCTTTTTGACGGCAGTAACAAAGGCAAGCTTTTGCTCAAGCTTTAATCGTTAGTTGATATAGCGCGATCTTTCGGGTCGCGTGGCAGCCAACATATCAGAGGTGAGAAACGACCATGTCGGAACAAAAACTGCTGGGCAAACGCGCTATCGTTACTGGTGGTGCTACAGGTATTGGGTTTGGTATTGCCGAGCGCTTTATCGCTGAGGGTGCGCGGGTCATTATCACGGACATTGACGCGGCTGGCGGTGTCAGTGCAGCTGCTAAATTAGGCGCTAATTGCCAATTTATGCATCACGATGTGTCGCTGGCAGAGGAGTGGCAGCCGGTTTTTGCGCTGGCGGAAGAGGCTTTTTCTGGGCTCGATATTTTAGTCAATGTTGCCGGCGTGACGCTGATGGGCACCATTGAAGAGATGAGCGTTGAGACTTGGGACAAAACCATGGCAATCAATTTGCGCAGCTGTTTTTTAGGGTGCCAAGGTGCGATAAAACTGATGAAAAACCGCGGCGGCGGCGCAATCATTAATATGGCGTCGGTCTCTGCATTTAGGCCTCAGGCGGAATTAGTTGCCTACAATGCCTCTAAAGCGGGCGTTGATATGATGACAAAATCTGTGGCATTGCACTGCGCGCGCAGCGGCTACGACATCAGAGTAAACTCTATCAACCCCGGTGTGATTCAGACCGATATGTTGAAAAAGGTTATCAGTCAGGTCGAAGATGGCGAGGCGCTGATGGACAGCTACAAAGCGATGCATCCCATCGGCCGTATCGGTGAGCCTAAGGATATTGCTGCGATGGCCCTGTATTTGGTCGGTGAGGAAGCGTCGTTTATTACCGGTGCATCCTTCACGGTCGACGGCGCTTTGATGAATAATTGATTATGTTTGTGAAGGGGGGTCGGCCATGAATAACAGCACGCGACAGGGCGGCTGCTTGTGCGGTCAAGTTCGCTATACGGTACCCGCAAAACCCATTGAAACGGTGGTGTGTCACTGCCGCAACTGCCAAAAGCAGGCTGGGTCGGCGTTCTCAGTCGTGGCTTTTTTCCAGCGCGATACGCTGCAGTTGACTGGCGAGCTGCAAACCTTTGAAGATAGAGGAACCAGTGGGCAGAAGGTGTTTCGCCGCTTTTGTGGTAACTGCGGTTCGCCTGTCATCACGGATACTGAAGATGCACCGGCCATGGGCTTAATCTTTGTCAAAGCTGGGACGTTAGATGAGGTAGATGATTTGCAGCCGAGCTTGCATTGCTGGGTATCTAGCAAACAGTGTTGGTTAACCTTGGCCGATGATCAGGTGCAGCTGCAGCAACAAGAATCTCTTTAACAGGTTTACTCAAAGAACAGGTTCACGTAAAGCAGCACCCGCGGAGGCTGCTGGTTAGCTTGACTGAGTCAGTTCGATTAAGTCAGCTCGATTAAGTCTACTTCAACCAGCGCTTTGCCGGTTGTCTTGCCTGACATCAGTTCACAAAACGCCGCCGGTGTGTTGGCGATACCCTTGGTAATATGCTCTATAACTTTAATCTTCCCCTGATTAATCCACTCGGTCAGTTGTGCCTGAGCTGCTGGAACCTGGTCGTGATAGGTAAACAGTAAAAAGCCTTGCATGGTCAGTTGACGTGCCACTACTTCCCAGAGGTTTGTGATTGGATTGGGGTTTTCTGTGCGGTTGTAGTCGGAGATCATGCCACAGCCGACAATGCGTCCGTAAACTTTCATCGCCACGAGCANNGCGTTGAGCACGGGCCCGCCGACATTGTCAAAGTAAATATCGGCGCCTTCTGGTGCTATCGCGAGTACGGCTGCGGCAATATCATCGGTCTTGTAATTGATTGCCGCATCAAAGCCAAATTGCTCAACAATAAGTTTGGCTTTTTCGTCACTGCCAACAATGCCTATAACGGTGCAGCCGCGCTGTTTGGCGATTTGTCCNGCCATGCTACCAGTGGCACCTGCAGCGGCGCTGACAACGACCGTTTGCCCAGATTGAATTTTTCCTATCTCATGCAGGCCGACATACGCGGTAGCGCCTGCACCGCCGAGTGCGCCAACATAGTAGGAGATGGGTGTGTCGCCGTGGGGTTGCAGCTTTTCCAACAAGACTGCATCGCTATGGCAAATTGAATAGTCTTCCCAGTGGTTGAGGGCAAAAACAATGTCGCCTGGCGCAAAGTCAGCATTTTTCGACGCTACCACACGCCCCACCGACGGGCCTCGTATCACGCCACCTATGGGGATCGGCGGAAAGTAGTTGGCTTTGCCATCTAGCCAGCCGCGAATAGCAGGTTCCAGAGAGAAATACATATTGCGAATCAGAAATTCTCCTTCCCCTGGTTGCGGGATAGGGCTCTCTGTCATGGCAAAATTCTCTACCCGTGCGGCATCCGATGCGTAAGAGGCGAGAACGACTTGACGATTTTTTTGCATACTCAATTTAGCTCTAATTCCAAATGGCCAGTCTCTGAAACACTGATAGGATAGGTTTTAAGCGCTACCTTGGTCAGCTCACCTTTGGGTATTCCTGTGCGCAGGTCGAAACGCACGCCATGTAAAGGGCAGGAGAGGAAACAGTTCCGAATGCGACCTTCGGTTAGCTCAGCGCGCTGATGTGTGCAGTTATTTTCAACGGCGTAGTATTCGCCATTGGCACGACAGACAAGAATATTCTTGCCCTCCAGTGATACCGCCTTGCTCTCGTTATCTGCGAGTTCTTGCGCAGGAAAGAGGGTGTGAGTGGTCGCCGTCATAGTGGCCTCATTCTTTTTTAATGGCTTTGAATACAGTAGTAGCATTTTCGTTTCAACATCAATAACGCTGTTGTTTGAGTGTAAAAGAATATGCCAGGCTTCAATGAAACCTGGCATGCGGTGCTTAAGCGTTTAAGTATTTGTCGAGGGTTTGATGCAAGTGACGGATGCGGCTCTCTTGGTAACTGGCGAGGCTAACCGCGCCTTTCTTGGAGGCCATCATGCCTTTTTGAACCGCGGGCATATTGCTGTCATCTTGATCAAACACCGGTCCTAAACCACCAATTTCCGGTGCGTCGCTAAAGGCTTGATCAGGGCGCAGAATATTCTTGGCAGCGGGCTCGGGGCGCTTGGTACCTTTTTCATAGCGGAGCAGGATCATCGTTTCGAAAATGCAGCTGTTGTGGTCGTCGCCGTTTGGCAAAAAGCGGTAGACGATATTGCCGTGGTAGCCGGTCCAGACTTGGGTGTTAGGGAACAGCATGTAAAGAATGGCATCTTCTAACTCAGAATCGGTCGCATCAACTAACGGCTCACCAATAATGTCTCCGAACATCTGGCGGTTAGTATCCGCAACGTATTTGCGAGCAGTGAGCCCTTCGGGCATTTCGTGGCCCTCGGCGCTGTCAGTTGCCATGCGGCCNGAGAGTTCGAGAATGTCGCGCATGGTGTCGGCTGCGGTGACATTGGGGCGATGCGGGCTGGCAACACCCATGGGTGTTACGGAGCGGCTGACATGGTCGCCAAAGGTGTCGTACTGTGAGTTGGCGTCGCCGGTAAAGGTTAAAATCTCACTGTGGGTTTCCAAGGTGTGGAAAGATTCCATAAAGGCTTCGGCGCCGACTTTCCAGTTGCACTGCACGACGCGCTGAACATGCGCACCTTTGTAGTAATCATGCAGGGGGAAGCGGGCAAAGTGCTCCGGCAATGGGCTCAGGTAGTCATGCAGAGAGCTGGCATTGTCGTCAAAGTTAACAAATATAAATCCACCCCATGTGTCGATTTTCACCTGTGGTAGACGCATATCTTTTTCGTCGAGGTGTTTAAAGTCCCACTTGCAAGGAATGCCCTTAAATTCGCCATTGAGGTCCCAGGTGGCGCCATGGAAGGGGCAGACAAACTCTTTGGCATGACCATCGCAGTCGCGCAGTAGACGGCCGCGGTGCAAACAGGAGTTGATGTAGCCTTTGAATTCATTTTCACCCGTGCGTGTGACAATGACTGACTGATTAACGATTTCATAGATGTGGTGATCGCCGATTTCTGGAATATCTTCTTCGCGACAGGCCATCTGCCAAACTTTCGGCCACAACTTTTCTTTCTCTTTTTCGTGGAAATCCCGTGAGATCCAGCGAGCTACATCGATATCGTCGTCGCCCATGTAGGGGTTGGTGTTTTCTCGCAGGTACGCGGGTACGGCAACGGTTTCTNGATCGAGCAAGTCTTGGTAGCTGGTGCCTTCGCAGCGCGCTTCACCCTGTTGCTTCACTTTAATTAAATCAGACATAGGTTTACTCCTACTTATCATTTTTATTTTGAAATAATGGTTACGCCACTGAGACCGGGNGCACCATAAACATGGGTGTATCCGACTTTCGGGTTATTGCCAACTTGTCGAGCACCGCCTTCGCCGCGCAATTGCACACAGATCTCGTAGACCTGGCGCAGACCAGAGGCGCCCACCGGCTCGCCATTGGCGAGACAGCCGCCGTCGGTGTTGATCGGCAGATGGCCGTTAATGCCAGTTGCACCGTCGCGCAGCAGTTGTTCTTGCTCGCCGTGTTCACAGAAGCCATTTTCAGCCATGTGAATAATNTCGGTGCCGCAGTCGGTGTCTTGCAACTGGATAACATCTACNTCTTTGGGGCCGATTCCAGCGAGCTCGAAGGCTGCTTTCGACGCGGTCACCGTCGGCGCATCAGCCACATTCATCGCTTGTGATGGTGCAAAGACTTCAAAGCTGCCGTAGTGCCGAGTGCGGATAGCGGCGGCCTTTAAATAGAGTGGTTTGCTGCTGTACTGCCGCGCTTTCTCAGCATTGCAGATAATAAGTGCTGCGCCGCCCTCGGCTGGGCTGCAGAACATGTATTTGCGCAGCGGGTCACTAATCATGGCTGACTGTGCAATTTCATCGTANCTGAGCTTTTGCTGGCGCCACGCGGTAGGCGTGAGTGAACCGTTGGTAAAGGCTTTCTCCGATACGCGAATCAATGCGTCTTCGGTGATACCGTGATCGTGCATGTAGCGCTGGGTTTTTAGGGCGAAAAACTGGGTGGTTAGCATCAGTCCGGTTTCGCCGTACCAATCGTCCAGTCCCCAGTCTTTGGGTTGTGGATTAAATGCCCCGCGGGGGTGTTTATCGAAACCCACAACCACCCCAAGGTCGTACTCGCCGGATTTGATTGCCGTGTAGGCTGCGTGAAGAGAGCTTCCTCCGGTGGCGCAACCGTTCCAGATATTGGTAAATTGCAGGCCTGTGAGCCCCAATTCATTGACCATAGAGTCAGCGTTGCCAGCGTCTTGGCTTCCGCCATAGGCAAACTGCATATCTTTCCAAGAGAGACCAGCATCCGCTAGCGCAGCGCGCACGGCTGAGGCGCCCTGTTGCATNCCGGACATGTCCGGCGAGCGGCCAAAGCGATGGAGTCCTATGCCGATTATCGCTACATCCATGGGTTATTCCTCCGTCACTGCTGTGAAGCAAAAAGTCATGATGTCGTTACCCTGTTCATCGCTGCGAAAGGGAATAATCGCCAGCTGCATGGGCATGCCAATTTTCAGTTGTTGAGCGGTGTTGGGCTGCAGTCTTGCCTCGACTCGCACGCCGCCGGGCATCTCTACATAGCCCACGCCATAGGGCGCAAAAGTCGCCTCTGTTTCACTGCTGTGGTAGGGCTGCTTGGGCATAAATGTCTGAATTGTCCACGTCCACAGCGTGCCGCGATCGCCTAATTCCACGATGTGAGTCTCTCGCGAGCCACAGTTGCGGCAGTCGGGCTGGGCCGGGAAAGTCGCTTCGGCACAGCGAGAGCAGCGGCTGCCCAGCAGTTGCGGCTTGCTCGATGGCCATGTGAAGAGGCCTTCTTTGATGGGGATTTGCGTGTGCATAAACGAACTCAGTGGCAACGTTATTGGTGAATAGCCAGACCCAGGCTGTCGAGAACGGACTCGTGCATACTTTCGGAGACAGTAGGATGGGCAAAAATGGTGTGGGCTAGCTCATGCTCGGTAGCTTCAAGCTGCTGAGCAATGACAAACCCTTGAATTTGTTCTGTTACTTCTGCGCCAATCATGTGGGCACCGAGCAACTCGCCAGTGTTGGCATCAAACAGCGTTTTGACTAAACCGTCGCCTTCATTGATGGCGAGGGATTTGCCATTGGCGTTGAGATTAAAACGCCCAACGTTAACGCTGTGTCCCGCAGCAATAGCCTGCGCTTCGGTTAACCCGACGCTGGCAATTTGCGGTCGGCAATAGGTGCAGCCGGGCACTCGCTGTTTGTTTAGGGGTTTTACGTCCTCGACACCTGCAATTTTTTCCACACAAATCACAGCCTCATGGCTTGCTTTGTGGGCCAGCCACGGGGCACCGGCAACATCGCCGATGGCATAGAGTCCCGCGAGATTGGTTTTGCCGAAGGCATCGGTTTTTATAAAGTTTGCCTCTGTCGCAACACTGAGCTGCTCTAGGCCAAGGTTTTCAATATTGCCGGTGATGCCTACNGCGAGAATCACTTGATCAACGGCNACGGTCTGCGCGCCGCTGGCAGTTTCGAGGTGCGCAATTGTGTCAGCGCCAGAGGTGTCGAGNGCTTTGACCAGTGTGCTGGTATGTACTTTTATNCCGCGCTGTTTAAAGGCTTTTTCTGCCAGCGCTGAAATGTCGGCATCTTCCACTGGAACAATGCGCGGCAGCGCTTCAACCAGTGTTACGTCACATCCAAGATCGTTGTAGAGACTGGCGAATTCAACGCCAATCGCGCCAGCACCAATCACTAACAGACGGCGCGGAAGTGCGGTGGGCGTCATCGCTTCTCTGGCTCCCCAAACACGTTGGCCATCAATTTTGATCGTGGGCAGGTTGCGTGCCCGCGCGCCGGTGGCGAGAATAATATTGTCTGCTTTGTACTCGGTTACGACACCATTATGGCTGACGTCGAGGCGATATTTGTCTGCCAGACTGGCCGTGCCGTCAATCACGACCACGCCATTTTTCTTCATCAGATAGGCGATGCCCTGACTCAGTTTGTCGGCCACCGAGCGGCTGTGCTTTACGAGTTTGTTGATATCAAAACTGAGATTGTCGACGGTGAAGCCAAGATGCTCGGCTGCCTTGATAGTGTGGGCAACGTTGGCGCCATGCAGCAGCGCCTTGGTGGGTATGCAGCCCCAATTCAAACAGACGCCCCCGAGGTGCTGTTTTTCTACAAGCGCCGTTTTGAAACCCAGCTGAGCGGCGCGAATAGCGGCGACATAACCGCCGGGACCGCCACCCACTACCATGAGGTCATAGTGCTGCATAGATAGTCCTTATCCTAACATCGTTGCTGGCTGCTCGAGGTAACCCTTGAGAACAGACATAAACTTGGCTGCCACAGCACCATCAATAATGCGATGATCGCTCGACAGTGTCAGGCTCATAACTGTCGCTACTGCGAGTTGACCTGCTTTGACGACCGCGCGCTGCTCACCCGCACCGACGGCGAGAATAGCGCCCTGGGGTGGATTGATAATCGCGTCGAACTGTTTGATGCCAAACATACCTAGGTTGGAGACACAAAAGCTGCCACCCTGGAATTCCTCGGGCTTGAGTCGGCTGAGTTTCGCTCGGGTGGCTAAATCGCGCACTTCCTGAGAAATGGCAACCAACCCTTTGCGGTTAGCATCGGCAACGATGGGAGTAATCAGGCCGTCATCAATAGCAACAGCCACGGAGATATGCGCATTTTCAAAGTACTTCAGCTCTTCACCGTCAAACTGAACATTGACTGCGGGTACTTTTACTAAGCGCTGGCACAGGCTTTGACAACAAAGTCATTGACCGAGACTTTAGCCTCCGGATTGGCGTTGTTGATCTGTGCGCGAACCTCGAGTAACGCGTCGATTTCAGCGTCAATCTGCACGCGGAAGTGCGGTGCGGTCTGCTTTGACGACTGCAATCGAGCGGCAATGGTTTTGCGCATGCCGCTGATGGCTTTGACGTCATAGTCACTCTTCGATGCTGAGGAGCCGCCTGAAGCTGGCATAGAAAGTTTGTTTTTTAGTGCCGCCACGGCTTCAACGTCGGCTTTACAGACGCGTCCGCGGTCGCCACTTACACGACACTCAAAAAGATTGATACCCAGCTGGCTGGCCATACGGCGTGCCACGGGTGTCGCTTTTACATTGCTGTCATCACCGAACTGGGGGGTGCTCGACGGGCCGGTTGTGCCGCCAATCAAACGTCCGCCAGCGGCGACAACGGCCTCTTCCAAATCGCGCTTTGAGACGCGATCGTGGCGGCCGGTGCCGGTAATATTGTTCAGATTGACCCCGTATTCTGCGGCCAGACGGCGCGCCACCGGCGATGCGAATACATGACTGTCATCGCCACCTGCAGCCAGTTGGCTCATGCCACTGGCTGAATGTTGTGGCGCTGCAGCTTCTTGTGGCGCAGCGGCTATTTGCACGGATGCGGCGGCCTTCGTCTCGGCAACAGCTGGGGTTGGCAGTTCTGCTGCAGGCGCAGCGGAGCGACTGGCAATAAATGCTTGGATGTCAGCGTCGCTTGTATCTGCCTCTGCCAGCACACCGAGCAGGGCGCCAACAATGTGCGCTTCACCTGGATTGGCAACAATAGCGCGCAAGATGCCGCTGTCCGAGGCAGTCACCGTGTTGACGATCTTACTTGTCTCAACATCGACTAAGTCATCGCCGGCGTTGACCTTATCTCCGATGTTCACATGCCACGCGTTGATATCGCCCTCTGACATTTCCATGCCCCATTTGGGCATGTTGATGGCCTTAATTTCTGATGACATAACGCTATCCTCCCAGGACGTCCCGAACGGCGGCCAATACTTTTTCGACGCTTGGAATGTAAGCATCTTCTAGTTCAGGGGCAAAAGGCACAGGTGTATGTGGTGCGGTCACCATGCGAATTGGCGCCTTCAAGCTGTAGAAGCCTCGTTCGGCGACAATGGCAGAGATGTCTGAGGCAAGACCGCAGCGTGGATTGCCTTCGTCGACAATGACGAGGCGGCCGGTGACTTCAACGCTCTCTAGGATGGCTTCATGATCCAGTGGAGACACGGTGCGCGGGTCGATAACATCGCAGCTAATGCCTTCTTTTGCGAGAATATCCGCCGCTTCGATGGCGCGTGTAACCATGTTGGAAATAGCGACAATCGTCACGTCGGTGCCTTGGCGGGGGAATGCGGCTTCGCCAAACGGAATCGCGTACTGCTCGTCTGGCACTTCACAAGCGTTGTCATACATGATTTTGTGTTCGAGGAAAATAACTGGGTCGTCGTCGCGGATTGCCTGAACCATTAGTCCTTTTGCGTCATAGGCGTTGCTCGGCATCACAACCTTAAGACCGGCGATGTGCGTCACAATAGAGTGCAGCATGCTTGAGTGCTGTGCTCCCGCGCGCCAGCCGCCGCCGACGGTACCGCGAATCACCATAGGTGTTTTCGATTTTCCGCCAAACATGTAGCGAAACTTGGCGGCTTGGTTAAAGATTTGATCGAAAGAGACGCCGATAAAGTCAAAAAACATCAATTCAGCGACAGGGCGCAGACCATTGTTGGCAGCACCTGCGGCGGCGCCGATAATGGCAGCCTCACTGATTGGCGTGTCGATGACTCGACCGCGGCCAAACTCAGGCTGCAGGCCTTTGGTAACGCCAAAAACGCCACCGTAAGCATCGTCTTGACCATTGCCACCAGCACCGCCGGAGACTTCTTCGCCAAGGATGATTACGGTTGGATCGCGGCGCATTTCTTCGCGCAGCGCGTCATTGATCGCTTCTCGATAAGTCTTAATGGAAGTCTTACCAGTGATAATTCTGTTATTGGAATGAGTAGTCATTTCAGCGCCCTTAGTATGTGCAGTAGACGTCGGACATAAGGTCCGTAGCAGGATCGGGATGTGGTGCGGCGAGTGCGTCGGCAACGGCTTTTTCAATATCAACCATTACTTCTTTGTCGATCGCATTCATATCCGCCGCTTTCAGCCAACCTTCGGCAATCACTCGGTCGCGGAATATCTTCAGACAGTCTTGGTTTTTACGCGCTAGCTTGACTTCATCTTTGCCGCGGTAGAGTTGCGGGTCACCAATAAAGTGTCCATCGAAACGCACACACATGGCTTCGATTGCCGTTGGGCCCTCGCCATTGCGAGCGCGTTCTGTCGCAATCTTTAGCGCTTCATAGGTGGCGAAGAAATCCGTGCCATCAACGCACTCAGCAGGCATACCGAAGCCAGCGTTGCGCACAGTGAGGCTTTCACAGCCAAGGCCGTAGTTAGCCGCGGTTCCTTCAGCGTAACCGTTGTTTTCATAGACAAAAACGTGCGGTAACTTGAGTACCACAGCCAAGTTCATCGCTTCGAAAACGGTGCCTTGGTTAGCGCTACCATCGCCATTGAATGAGAGGGCAATGTTCTTTGTNCCGAGCGTCTTCGCAGCTAGAGCTGCGCCATTCACAAGTGGTGGGCCACCACCAACGATCGCATTGGCGCCGAGCATGCCTTTGTCGATGTCAGCAATGTGCATNGAGCCACCTTTGCCCTTACACAGGCCAGTGGATCTACCCATAATTTCTTTCATCATCCCGCCAACATCGCAACCTTTTGCAATGCAGTGGCCGTGGCCGCGGTGAGTACTGCCGATAATATCTTTGTCGCTTAGGTCGATACAGGCAGCAACAGCGATGGCTTCTTGACCGTTGGATACGTGCGTAAATCCAGGAACATTACCACCTTCGAATTCTTTGACGCAGCGCTCTTCGAATTCGCGGATGGTTTTCATAGAGCGGTAGGCTCTGAGGAGNAAGTCAGTTTGGTACGGCATGGAGGTGCCCCTTTTTTATGTTTAATATTAGGCTGTCCAAACTATACAACGTCCTAAAAAATAAAACAAACAAACAAGATGGTTTTAGNGAATTGGGCGAGGCTAATTGAGGAAACTCGGGTGAGAGGGTTTGGTCAAGGCACATAAAAAAGCGATCAACCACTGTTGCGGTCGATCGCTTTTATTCGGGTGACTGACGCAGTGGCCAGTGGCGGGGTTAAGATTGCTCGCGGGTAACACTCAATCGAGCTACGTTAAAGCTGAGGGCTGTTAAAACTGGGAGCCGTTAAAACTGGGAGACAGGCAAATGAACGACCAGTCCGTCGAGCGCCTCTGTCATTCTGATCTGGCAGGATAAGCGGCTGTTGTCTTTTGGCTCACTGACACAGGTNAGCAAGTCTTTTTCCATCTCACTGGCAGGCGTTATTTTGTCCACCCAACTTTCATCAATATAACAGTGGCATGTAGCGCAGCTGCACGAGCCACCGCATTCCGCCAGAATACCGTCGATCATATTGTCTACAGCGCCTTGCATAAGGCTGCTGCCGGCATCGAGATTGACTTCATGGCTGTTGCCGTTGGCTTGAACATAAGTGACTGTGGGCATAGGTGAACTCCGCGAAAAATATATAGTATTAAAGTCGTTTTAAAAGTGTAAGAAGGGTTTTGTTTAGCTTACCAGTAATGTCTTCAAAGGCACATTATCGTCGGCGAGTTTGTTCATATCCAGCGGACTATTCTGCACGATTAACCGCTTGCCGAGCATGAAATCTTGCGGGCGATTTACCGCGTCCACTGCTAACAGTTTGCCTTCGTTGACATAGAAGGCGGCAAAACTTCGACTGCCGTTGATATCCCCGCGAATAACCACATCGGTGTAGCCTTGAGAGAGACCGGCAATTTGCAGTTTTAGATCATACTGGTCAGACCAAAACCACGGTAGGGCGGAATAGGGATTGAGGTTTCCGCACAGGGTAGCTGCTGCAACGGAGGCTTGGTCGGAGGCATTTTGGACAGACTCAAGACGCAGGTGTCGCTGGTAAATTGGGTTGAAGTGGGAGGTGCAATCACCTGCCGCTAAAATATCGTGNTCACTGGTTCTGGCAAACTCATCGACCACAATGCCGTTATCGACTTGCAGTCCCGCGCTCTCTGCCAACGCCGTATTTGGAATAACACCAACGCCAATAATAACGATGTCGGCAGGATATTCTGCGCCATTTTGACAGATAACCGCTTCTGCGCGTTTTTCGCCGGAAATACTCACGGCCTGTACGTCGCTAATAATGTTAACGCCCTCTTCAGCGTGAACGCGCGCATAAAAAGCGGCAACCTCAGGNGCNGTAACACGCTGTAATATTCGCGGCATCGCTTCTAACACGGTAACCTGCATGCCGAGCTTGCGCAGTGCTGAGGCCGTTTCCAAGCCGATGTAACCGCCGCCAATAATCACCGCGCGTTTGTTGGCGCCAGTGGACTGCTTGATTTGTTGCGCATCGTGCATGTCGCGAAGATAAAACACGCCCGCTAGATCAACACCGGGAATGGCAATACGGCGCACGCGCGCTCCCGTGGTTAAAACAAGTTTGTCGTAATTGAGCGTCTCGCCATCATCAAGGGTTAATCTCTTGTTGGCGCGATCGATGGACGTCGCGCTCACGCCCATCGTGATGCGAATATTGGCTTTCTGATAGGCCGCTGCAGGGCGAATCATAATGCTTTCTAAATTCTTTGCGCCGGTCAGAAAGTCTTTCGATAACGGCGGGCGATGGTAGGGCAGAAAGTACTCATTGCTAATCATATTAATAGCGCCAGTCCAACCCTGCTGGCGCAGCGCTGGGGCTAATTGAGCGGCAGCGTGACTTGCGCCGACAATAATGCACCTGGATGTGGATTCCATGAGAGAGATTTCCTCGACTGATTTAGGGTAACTATACAGCCTTTAAATAAAAACAAACAGTCCGGTTTTATCATAAAAAAGTGTCTTTTGCGTGGGTGCGAGCTTACCCAAATAGCGACGAAAGCAGTTTTTTTGGCGTGCTGTGGTGCTTACAAATACTCCTTTAAATCACGCTTACAGTATTCTCTGGGCGTTAGTCCAGTCCAGTGTTTGAAGGCGCGGGTAAACGATCGCGGCTCTTTAAACCCAACAATTTCAGAGACTTTTTCAACAGAGAGTCGCTCGTTGACCAATTTGCTAATCGCCACTTCGCGCCGCATATTGTCTTTAATTTTTTGATAACTCGTGGCGCTTTCTTTGAGGCGACGATGCAGGGTTTGCGGGCTGATGCCGAGCTCATCGGCGAGGTGTTGAATGGGCGCAAAGATTAGCTGNTTGGGATCGCGCTGGGTAATAATTCGTTCAATTTGCGCTTCGAGTGTGCTGTCTGAGCCGGGTATGGTCATCACGTCGGCGGGCGCTTTGGCAACAAACTGACGCAGTTCCTGAGCTGACCGCAGCAGAGGCTTNTCGAGATACTTCTCATCAAAAATCAGCCGGTTAGCGCTGCTGTTGAATTGCAGATGTGCAGGAAACATGACCTGCAATTCAGTCTTGTGCGTGGGCGAGCGAAACGTGAAGTGGGTCTCCTTGAGGCGGATCGGTTCGCCGATATACCAACTGGGAAAGCGGTGCCAAATCACCAGCCAAAACTCTGCCATAAAATGCTGCGGGTCTAGCTCGGGTTTATGCATCGTAAAACTNAACACAGCGCTACCCCGTGAGCGACTCAGGCGCATCGGAATATCGCTGCTAATTAAGTTGTAAAAATTGACCGCTCTTTCAAGTAGCTCACCGAGGGTTTTACAGCGGCTGACAAGCTCGGCCATGGTGGCAAAAATACCCACTTTGCAGTTACTTTGGGTAAAGCCCATAAACTCATCGTCGAGAGTCTCTTGCACAGTTTTGAACAGTCGAGCGACTTGTTCAGTGTGTATACGCTGCCCCGCTTTATCGAGCAGGCTTGGGTTGATGCCTGCCCGCTCCAGTAGCGGTTGCTGTGGCAACGCTCGCTCGCGAATGCCGTGCATACAGGCGATCACATGATGTTGGCAGATTGTGGCGATGGCTATTCTCGCGTCAGCAGGTATATAAATTGTGAGTTTAAGCGCGATTTATACCATATTAAGGGGAATAGGGTGGATATAATTGGCAAATAATGTGAGTTTTGCTGTTGGAAATAGACCTTCTATTCAACTGTTGAGTGCGGCATAGTGATCGCCAGTAAAATGCCCGCCGTGGTATTTGACCACTTTATAATAAGTACACAGAGCTAGGTGAATAGCGTATGACGGATAAACACAATCCAACAATCACAGACTGGGAAGCGCTGGCGGTAAAAGAGCGGAAAGGACGGCCCGTCGATGACATGGTTTGGCAAACCCCCGAAGGCATTAACGTTAAGCCGCTTTACACGGCTGCCGACATTGAGGGTCTCGCTCATCTAGATAATCTGCCCGGGTTTGCGCCGTTCAAGCGCGGCCCGAAAGCGACCATGTACGCAGGCCGCCCATGGACCGTTCGCCAGTACGCAGGCTTTTCAACCGCAACAGAATCCAATGCTTTTTATCGCCGCAATTTAGCCGCGGGACAGCAGGGGTTGTCCGTGGCGTTTGACTTGGCCACGCACCGCGGTTATGACTCAGACCATGCTCGTGTTGAGGGNGATGTTGGCAAAGCCGGCGTGGCAATTGACTCGGTTGAAGATATGAAAATTCTCTTCGACAGCATCCCCCTCGATCAAGTGTCAGTGTCGATGACCATGAATGGCGCCGTGTTACCCATTATGGCGAGCTATATTGTCGCTGCCGAAGAGCAGGGCGTGGCGCCAGAGCAGTTAGCAGGAACGCTGCAGAACGACATTCTGAAAGAGTTTATGGTGCGCAATACGTACATTTACCCACCAGAACCCTCCATGCGCATTGTTGCCGATATTATTGGTTACACCGCCACAAATATGCCCAAATTCAACTCCATCTCCATCTCTGGGTACCACATGCAGGAAGCCGGTGCGACTAATGTCCAAGAGTTGGCCTACACCATTGCTGATGGCATTGAATACGTGCGCACGGCGATCAACAGCGGTCTAGATGTTGATAAATTTGCGCCTCGGTTGTCGTTCTTCTTCGCCATTGGCATGAACTTCTTTATGGAGATCGCCAAGTTGCGCGCGGCGCGTATTCTGTGGTCGACCCTGATGGCTGAAAAGTTTTCGCCAAAAGATCCCAGCTCTCTTATGCTGCGCACCCACTGTCAGACCTCCGGTGTCAGCCTGACCAGTAAAGATCCCTACAACAATATTATGCGCACCACCATCGAAGCGATGTCCGCAGTGTTAGGCGGAACTCAGTCGCTGCACACTAATGCTTTCGATGAAGCATTAGGCTTGCCCACTGAATTTGCCGCGCGTATTGCCCGCAATACCCAGTTGGTTATTCAGGAGGAAGCGGGGGTGACCAACGTGGTCGATCCTTTGGCNGGCTCCTACTATATCGAAAGTCTCACCGCTGAATTGGTCGAGGCGGCCATGCTGCTGATCAATGAAGTTGAAGAGATGGGCGGTATGACCAAGGCGGTCGAGACCGGCTTGCCGAAACTGCGTATCGAAGAGGCCGCCGCATTGCAGCAGGCCCGTGTCGATCGTGCCGAGCAAGTGATTGTTGGCGTCAACAAGTACCAGTTGGCGGAAGAGCCCGATATCGATGTACTCGATATCGATAACAGCGCTGTGCGCGATTCACAAATTGCACGTTTGCACAGGCTGCGTGCCGAGCGCGATGCTGCAGTGTGTCAGCAGGCCCTAGACGCACTCACTGCCTCGGCAAAAAGTGGCCAAGGAAATCTCCTTGAGCTGGCGATTGCCGCTGCCAGAGCCCGCGCTACCGTGGGCGAGATAAGCGATGCCCTTGAGCAAGTTTGGGGACGCCACCGCGCCCAGACACGTTCAATTAGCGGTGTCTACGGGTCTGCCTATGAGGGCGATGAGGACTTTATGAATATTATGAAAAAAGTGGAAGAATTTGCGCAAACCCATGGCCGCCGCCCGCGCATGCTGGTGGTGAAGATGGGTCAAGATGGCCACGATCGCGGCGCTAAAGTGATTGCCACGGCCTTTGCCGATCTCGGCTTTGATGTGGATGTGGGGCCGATGTTCCAAACGCCCGAGGAGGCCGCGCGCCAAGCGATTGAGAACGATGTTCACATTGTCGGTGTCTCGTCTCAAGCCGCAGGCCATAAAACCCTGGTGCCGAAAATGATCGAATCTCTGAAAGCGCAGGGTGCCGGTGAAATTATTGTTATCTGTGGCGGTGTAATACCGCCAAAAGATTACCCAGCGTTAAGAGCAGCGGGTGTGGCGGCCATTTTTGGCCCTGGCACCAATATCCCACAGGCCGCTGAAGAAGTATTGGACCTGGTTAAATAGCCTCGGTCGTATAACAAGGAAAATAAAATGCACGAAATTCTTAAAGAACTTGAAGAAAAAAGACAGTTAGCGCGTCTCGGCGGTGGGCAAAAACGCATTGATGCCCAGCATGCGAAAGGCAAGCTGACTGCCCGCGAACGACTTGAGCTGCTGCTTGATAACAACAGTTTTGAAGAGTGGGACATGTTTGTCGAGCACCGCTGCAGCGACTTTGATATGGACCAACAGCATGTGCCTGGCGACGGTGTGATTATTGGTTATGGCACGATTAACGGCCGATTGGTATTTGTCTTTAGTCAAGATTTTACGGTTTTTGGCGGTTCATTATCGGAAGCCCATGCGGAAAAAATCTGCAAATTAATGGATCAGGCGATGAAAGTAGGTGCGCCAGTGATCGGCCTCAACGACTCCGGTGGTGCTCGTATACAAGAGGGCGTCGCCTCACTGGGCGGCTATGCTGAAGTGTTCCAGCGCAATGTGATGGCTTCCGGTGTTATTCCGCAGATATCAATGGTGATGGGTCCCTGCGCCGGCGGTGCAGTCTATTCTCCGGCGATCACAGACTTTATTTTTATGGTTCAAGACAGCTCTTACATGTTTGTCACCGGCCCCGACGTGGTGAAAACAGTGACTCACGAGAACGTCACCGCCGAGCAGCTCGGTGGGGCGCTGACCCACTCAAGCAAATCTGGCGTGGCCGATCTGGCGTTTGAGAATGACGTTGATGCGCTGGCGAAGGTGCGTCACTTTTTCAATTATCTGCCGGCCAATAACCGTGAAAAACCTCCGGTATGGCCAACGGAAGATCCCGCTGANCGCATTGAAATGTCTCTGGATACGATTATCCCCAACGANCCCAACAAACCCTACGACATGAAAGAAGTCATTCTTAAAGTTGCCGATGAAGGGGCATTTTTTGAGACTCAGGTAAATTACGCGAAGAATATTATTACTGGGTTTATCCGCATCGAGGGTTCCACCGTCGGCGTGGTTGCCAACCAGCCCATGGTACTCGCCGGTTGTCTGGATATTGATGCGTCGAAGAAAGCTGCGCGTTTTATTCGTTTTTGCGATGCCTTCAATATCCCCGTTTTAACCTTTGTGGATGTCCCCGGCTTTATGCCCGGCACCAGTCAGGAATACGGAGGCATTATCAAACATGGTGCCAAACTTCTGTACGCCTACGCCGAATGCACCGTGCCGAAAGTGACTGTGATTACCCGCAAAGCCTACGGTGGTGCCTACGATGTGATGTCATCCAAGCATCTGCGCGGCGATGTCAATCTTGCCTGGCCAACGGCAGAGATCGCCGTGATGGGGCCGAAAGGCGCAGTGGAGATTATCTTCCGCAGTGATATTGGTGATGCGGCAAAGATCGCCGCGCGCACCGAAGAGTATCGCAAGAAATTTGCCAACCCCTTTATTGCCGGAAAGCGTGGTTATATTGANGATGTCATTATGCCCCACAGCACNCGCAAGCGCGTGGCTCGATCACTGGCGATGTTGCGCACAAAAAGTGTGGAAAATCCTTGGCGTAAACACGGCAACATTCCTCTTTAGAAAAAAAATAGACGAAAAATTTTACGGACAATATCGCTATGTTGAAAAAAATTCTTGTGGCCAACCGCGGTGAGATCGCCTGCCGTGTTTTTGCCACCGCAAAAAAAATGGGCATCGCCACCGTTGCTGTCTACTCCGACGCCGATCGCGATGCACTGCATGTGCAGATGGCCGATGAAGCTGTCTATATAGGTCCAGCGGCTTCCAGCGCCAGCTATCTGGTGATCGATAAAATTATCCAAGCCTGCCTCGATAGCGGCGCCGATGCCGTCCATCCGGGCTACGGTTTTCTCTCCGAAAACAGCCAGTTCCGCGATGCGCTCGACCGTGCCGGGATCACTTTTATTGGCCCGGGCAAAAAAGCGATTGAATCGATGGGTGACAAGATCACCTCAAAATTAATTGCTGAAAAAGCTGGCGTCAACACCATTCCAGGTTATACCGATGTTGTGCGCGATGCCGATCACGCCGTTGAAATCAGTGCCGGTATTGGCTATCCGGTGATGCTGAAAGCTTCTGCCGGTGGCGGTGGTAAAGGTATGCGCGTGGCGATGAATGAAGAGGAGTGTCGAGATGGTTTTGAGCGCGCCACCAACGAGGCGCGTTCGAGTTTTGGCGATACGCGTATCTTTATTGAAAAGTATATCCAGCAGCCTCGCCATATTGAAATTCAAGTGATGGCCGACAGTCACGGCAATGTCATCTACCTTGGCGAGCGCGAGTGCTCGATTCAGCGNCGCCACCAAAANGTGATTGAGGAGGCGCCGTCACCCTTCTTGGACGAGACTACCCGTCGGTTGATGGGCGAGCAGAGTTGTGCGCTGGCGCGCGCGGTTGACTATCAGTCTGCCGGTACCGTTGAGTTTATTGCCGATGCGGATATGAACTTTTATTTCTTAGAGATGAATACGCGCCTGCAAGTGGAGCACCCCGTCACCGAGTTGGTGACAGGTCAAGATTTGGTCGAACTGATGATTCGAGTTGCCGCGGGCGAAAAACTGCCGCTGTCGCAAGAGGACGTCACCTTGACCGGTTGGGCGATGGAGTCTCGGGTATACGCTGAAGATCCATTCCGCAATTTTATGCCATCGACTGGACGTCTGGTGCGTTATGCCGAGCCTCAGGGTGAAGGTGTGCGCGTCGATAGTGGCGTCTATGAGGGCGGCGAAGTGTCGATGTTTTACGATCCTATGATCGCCAAATTAATTACCTACGGCGACAACCGACTGCAAGCGATTGACCGCATGGTTGACGCGCTGGATCACTATTACATTCGCGGCGTGAACCACAATATTAGCTTTCTTAATGCGCTGATGGTGCATCCACGTTTTGTTGATGGCCGCTTGACCACTAACTTTATTGCCGACGAGTTCCCCGAGGGCTTTAACGCCGATCTAGTNGTTCAAGATGACCCTGCGGTGGCCTTAGTTGTGGTGGNTGCTGTTCATCAATTGTACGAAGAGCGCGCCAGTTTGCTGTCCAATCAGCTGGAGGGGCATGAACATGTTGCGGCCACTGAGTGGGTTGTCGTGGTGGGCGAACATCAATCCGCGGTCAGTGTAGAGCTTACTGACAGTGGTTATTTGGTCAGCCTTGACCACCCGAGCGGTTCGTCTGACTACCAGGTTGAAACTGATTGGTGTCTCGGAGAGCCTCTGTTTGAGGCAACGATCAACGGCAAATCGGTCTGCGTGCAAGTCGAGACAACCCAAGCGGGTTATCGACTGTTCTACCGCGGCGCAGAGATTAATGCCCGTGTGCTCTCACCTCGCGCGGCCAAACTCGTGGCCCATATGCTGATTAAAGAGCCGGCAGATATGTCGAAATTTTTACTTTCGCCAATGCCTGGGCTATTGGTCAAACTGGCCGTTGCCGTGGGACAGGAAGTAAAAGAGGGCGAAGAGCTTGCGGTTGTCGAGGCGATGAAAATGGAGAATAGCCTGCGCGCTACCCAAGATGGTATTGTTGCAAGCATCTCGGCGGTCGAGGGCAAAAGCCTCATGGTGGACGAGGTGATTCTCGAATTCGAATAAGGAGCGGACTTGGCTAGCAACAGAGTTCGCCTCGATTGCGCATTCTCGTCGTGCCAAGATTCAAACAGCGTTTACTCAGGAGAGTTAGTTGACAGACAGCAATGAAAGCCTCGCTGCGGCGATCAAAGCCGGCGACCGCCGCGCGTTAGCCAAAGGGATAACCTTGGTTGAATCGACGCGTAGCGATCATCGGCAGCAGGCCGCTGAGCTGCTGGAAACCTTGATGCCGGCCACAGGCAATTCTATCCGTATTGGTATATCCGGTGTGCCCGGGGTGGGTAAGTCCACATTTATTGAAGCGTTCGGTAATCTGCTGCTTGAACGCGGCCACCGTGTTGCCGTCTTGGCCGTAGACCCCACCTCTGCAGTGACGGGCGGCTCTATTCTCGGCGACAAAACTCGTATGGAAACCCTCGCCTTCGCCAAAAATGCCTTTGTGCGCCCATCGCCCGCCGGTAAAACCTTGGGTGGTGTGACGCGACGCACCCGCGAGTCGCTGCTACTCTGCGAAGCTGCTGGATTTGATGTAATTCTTGTCGAGACCGTTGGCGTTGGTCAGTCCGAAACCGCCGTCGCCGATATGACTGATATGTTTGTTTTGCTGTTATTGCCCGCCGGTGGCGACGAACTGCAAGGCATAAAGCGCGGCATTATGGAGTTGGCCGACTTAGTCCTGGTCAACAAGGCTGATGGTGAGCAGACCAATAGCGCCAATCAGACCATGGCCGACTATCGCTCAGCGCTGCATTTTATGAAATCGCGGTTTGCCAGCTGGCAGCCTCAGGTACTGGCCTGTTCGTCGTTGAAAAATAGTGGCATTGCTGAAGTGTGGCAGGAAGTTGAGTCTTTTCGCAGTACAACGACTGCAAGCGGCGAGTTGCAGCAACATCGAGCGCAGCAAGCGCGCTCTTGGATGTGGAGTGAGACGGCAGAAGCCCTAGTAGCCGATTTAAAAAATCACCCCGCGGTTAAGTCCTTGGTCCCAGAGCTAGAGCAGGCTGTGCTGCGTGGGGAATTGCCTCCTACGCTTGCTGCACAGCGTTTAATAGAACACTATAAAGCGTCTGATTGATGTCTGAGATCTGTTCTTTCTAGGCTTTTTCGGCCTAGGGCGGACGATTGAGATGAATTCAAGAACGCACCAAGGCAGTCGACCATGATAAAAAAATTCGGCCCCGGCCTACTTGTAACGGCGGCTTTTATCGGCCCTGGCAGTATCGCAACGGCGAGTGCGGCCGGAGCCAATTTCGGTTTTGTTCTTCTCTGGGCACTGTTATTTTCCCTAATTGCCACGATAGTCCTGCAAGAAATGGCCGCTCGCCTTGGATTGGTGTCGGGGGAGGGATTGTCTCAGGCATTGCGCACCACCTTTAAAAACCCACTGTTGAGTCGACTTGCCGTCATTCTCGTAGTGGCAGCCATAGGGGTTGGCAACGCCGCTTACGAGGCGGGCAACATTTCCGGCGCGTCGCTGGGGCTGCAATCACTTACCTCTTTTCCTGTGTGGCTTTGTGCGCTGCTGATCGGTGGTCTTGGTGCTCTGTTGCTCGGCACCGGAGCCTATAAATGGCTTGAGCCTTTGTTGATTTTCCTTGTCTTGGCGATGAGCGCGGTGTTTGTTTTGACCATGCTGCTGATCGATATCAACCTTGCCGATCTTTTTCGCGGCATGCTGACGCCGTCTATACCCACTGGTTCAGCGATGACGGTGATCGCGCTGATTGGCACCACGGTTGTACCCTACAATTTATTTTTACACGCTAATTTAGTGCAGGAAAAATGGCGCGGTGTTGCCACGGGGCAAGCCCTTCGTGAGTCGCGGGTGGACACTGTTTTATCGATCGGCTTGGGTGGGCTCATAACCCTCGCCGTGATGAGTACCTCTGCCGTCGCTTTTTTTCAGACAGGCGCGGTCTTCTCTGCGGCCTCGTTGGCGACGCAACTTGAGCCTGTGCTGGGGCGCGCGGCCAATGGATTTTTTGCCTTTGGACTATTGGCCGCAGGGTTGACTAGTGCCATTACCGCACCACTCGCCGCTGCCTATGCCGTCACGGGTGCAATGGGTTGGCCATCGACTCTCTCAGATCGGCGTTTTCGCGCGATTGCCATGCTCGTGTTGGTGATTGGCACTGTGTTTGCGGCGCTTGGCAGCAAGCCGATTGCGGCCATTCTTTTTGCGCAAGCGGCCAATGGGCTGCTGTTGCCGGTGACCGCTATTTTCTTGCTGATTATTATGAATCGGGCAGATCTGCTGGGTGCCTATCGCAACCGCATGGCAACGAATGTGGTGGGCGCAGCGGTGGTCTTTGTGGTGACAGGATTGGGGCTGTTCAATATAGCTCGGTTGTTTTTGTGATCTTAACCCGTGTTTCTCTAGTGGGGTAAAAACAAAAAAGCGGCCTGTGGGCCGCTTTTTTATACTCAATTACTGCTCTGCGCTGTTTATGACCTTGCGCTTTTTAACCACACTTGGAATCGCCGCAGTTAAGACAGGTCATGCAGCCATCCATTAAAATGGTGGCTTTAACACTGCATTTTTTACACAGCTCAGCGGTGGGAGGGAAGTCGCTGGCTTCAGCTGGCGCGGCGGCAGCGCTTTCAAATTCAGCGCGCTTTTCGTCCATAATTTTTTGCTGGTGCGCCGGTATTTCCGATTTTTTCAGCAGGCCGATTTTTTGCAAATGATCTTCGATGGCCCAGCCAATTTCGGCAACCAGTGANGGCATGAATTTACCGCCNGGCTTGAAGTAACCACCCTGTGGATCAAAAACCGCCTTAAGCTCTTCGACCAAGAATGTGCAGTCGCCACCTTTGCGGAATACTGCCGAGAGAACACGGGTAAGGGCGACGATCCATTGAAAGTGATCCATATTCTTGGAATTGATAAACACTTCAAAAGGACGGCGCAGTTCGTGGTCAGTGCCTTCGTTCAACACAATGTCGTTGATCGTTAGATACAGCGCATGATCAGACATGGGAGTCTTGATTTTATAGGTGCTGCCAGCCAGTGCTTCAGGGCGCGATACTTTCTCGTGCATCTGAATAATATTGCTCTCGGCTTCCTTTGCAGCGACACCGGCCGCTGCTTCTTTGGCTTGTTCTTNGGTGGTTACTTTGTAACCGACAATTTTCTTTTCAATTCTTTTGTTCATTATTTTTCCTCACAGGTTCTACGGGCTATATTGGGTTGATCAGAATTTACCGTAGTAACCTTCTTTCAGTGCATCAAACAAGTTGGCAGCGGTGTGGGTTTCGCCATCGTACTCAACTTCTTCATTGCCTTTAAACTCAACAGTGGAACCATCTTCCAGCGTGAAACTGTAAGTGGTGTTTTCTAAATCGCTCTCTTTCACCAAGACGCCTTGGAAGGCCTCTGGGTTAAAGCGGAATGTGGTACAGCCTTTGAGGCCTTTTTCCGCGGCGTAGAGATAGATGTCTTTAAAGTCTTCATAATCGCAGTCAGTGGGGACGTTGATTGTTTTAGAGATAGATGAATCAACCCACTTTTGCGCAGCCGCTTGAATATCAACGTGGGCTTTCGGTGGAATATTTTCCGAGCTGACGAAATACGCTGGCAGCGCTTCATCGGCCGCTTGGCTGAAAGGCATCGCCTTGGGATTCACCAAGGTGCGGTAGGCGAGCAATTCGTAGGAGAAGACATCAACTTTCTCTTTGGATTTCTTACCTTCGCGAATTACGTTGCGCGAGTAGTGGTGAGCAAAACTTGGCTCGATACCGTTACTGACGTTGTTGGCCAGTGACAGCGAAATGGTTCCCGTTGGCGCGATTGACGAGTGGTGGCTGAAACGGCAGCCCTCGGCGATAACACTGTCGATCACATCTGGCGCGACTTTGGCGATATTTTGCATGTACTTGCTGTACTTGCCGAGCAACACTTTACCCTTGATGCTGTCGCCTACTTTGATACCATCTTTGGCTAATTCTGGGCGCTTGAAAAGCATCGCTGCAGTGACTTCAAAGTCGTCTTCCATGATGGGTGCTGGACCTTTTTCACGCGCTAACTCGACACCCGCTTTCAGACCGGCAACCGCCATGTCCCGTGCCACACGCTCGGTGAACTCAAGCGACTCTTTGTCGCCGTAGGTCATGCGCAACATAGTGATGGTTGAACCGAGTCCAAGGAAGCCCATACCATGGCGGCGCTTGTACTCAATCTCTTTGCGCTGGCCTTCCAGCGGCAGACCATTGATTTCTACCACGTTGTCGAGCATGCGAGTGAACACGGCGACCACTTCGGCGTACTCGTCCCAGTCAAAGAACGCATCGGCGGTGAACGGGTTGCGGACAAACTTGGTCAGGTTGACGGAACCGAGCAGACAGCTGCCATAGGGGGGCAGTGGCTGTTCGCCGCAGGGGTTGGTGGCGCGAATGTCTTCACAGAACCAGTTGTTGTTATTTTTGTTCACCTGATCGATCAGAATAAAGCCTGGCTCTGCATAGTCGTAGGTAGACGACATGATTGCATTCCACAACTTTTGCGCGCGAATGGTTTCATAGATGCGGCAGGCGACGAGGCCGTCGCTGTTGGTGATATAGCCATCAGTGGTTGGGAAGTGTTTCCACACCACCTTGTCGCTTTTCAGGTCAATGCCGCCCTCTTTCTCTTTGGCGCTGATAGGGAAGGTCAGATCCCAATTGCCATCGGCACGCACGGCTTCAATAAATTCTTCGGTGATCAGCAGCGACAGATTGAATTGACGCAGACGACCGTCTTCGCGCTTGGCGCGGACAAAGTCAAATACGTCTGGGTGGCTGACATCAAAGGTCGCCATCTGCGCGCCGCGTCGACCGCCCGCTGAGGACACGGTGAAACACATCTTGTCATAGATATCCATAAAGGACAGCGGACCTGAGGTGTAGGCGCCAGCGCCAGAAACGTAGGCACCTTTGGGGCGCAATGTAGAGAATTCGTAACCGATACCGCAACCAGCCTTCAANGTGAGACCGGCTTCNAGGTTGCGCTCGAGAATACCCTGCATTGAGTCCGGGACGATACCTGACACGGTGCAGTTAATTGTTGATGTTGCTGGCTTGTAGGCCTGCGCACCCGCATTGGAGATAATGCGTCCGGCGGGAATTGCGCCGTGCTTTAATGCCCACAAGAAACGGGNCTGCCATTCTTCGCGCTTGCCTTCGTCTTCAACGTCGGACAGTGCTTTAGCGACACGAGCATAGGTTGCGTTGATGTCGGCATCAACGGGTTGCTCTTGCT
>JGI26082J51739_10000457_pt1 | contig 25664 bp, 19 predicted proteins | sample SaaInl5LU_22_DNA_FD_51739 | JGI IMG/M metagenome (IMG submission 51739)
TTTCGAAGCACCAGTTTGGGACAGTTTAGCCGTGGATTCCATAGAAGCAGTACTAGACACCATGGTCGAATCAGAGGTCGCTGTGGTTCGCTTTGAGGTTCCGCCGCACTCGGCAGAATGGGTCGTTTGGCTGGCACATAGCAGCGGTTGGATATCGAAGGAAACTTGGGCACCCTCTGCAGATACCATCACGTTATCAGCTAGGACACTTTTACCGGGGAAATACACATTGCACGGTTTTATCGATGCCAATTCTAACGGCACCTGGGATGCCTCATCGTTCGAGGAGAATCGTCAAGCGGAGGAAATTTTGATACCACAGAAATTTGAGTTTAAAGCGCATTGGGAGGTGAACCAGCCGGTTGCACTGCCAAAAGCTGAAGAAATTAGAGCGGAAAATGAAAAAGATTAGTCTGATTTGGGCGGCACTCTTGATGTGCACGCAGGTAATGGCACAGAGTTATATTGCCCGATTGTGGAATACAAAAAGCTATGATAAGATCATTGAATACTCGCCAAAGGGAGAGAAGATGAGCGGTCGTGACAACATGACCATAGGACGTGCTTTCATGGCATTAGATCCGCCCAAGGCCAGCCAAGCGATTGGTCATTATGATTTGGCCATTAGTAAGCGACTGCAAAGTGAGGATTTGTATTATTTCCGTGCGGAAGCGCATTATGAATTGGGCCAACTGAATAAGGCTTTGGACGATTTNGACAAATGTCTTGAGTTTCGTGAGAATTTCCAGAAATACCTCCTATTTAAGGCNGNNATCCANTATGAATTGGGCCGTAAATCAGAAGCTTATGACACGTATTTCACATTAAGTGAACTCTACGATAAGCAGACGCCTTTCTACATGCTTGCGGTGATTAATATAGAGCGAGAAAAGTACTATAAAGCCCGCCAGCAAGTGGAAGACAACCTACTGAGATTCGAACGTGGAGAAGATTTTTGGAGACTCACTGCGGAACAGAACGTAGAGCTTGAGTGGCGTATTTACAAAGAGTACGAAACTGCGCTAAAGACACAAGAGGCGCTACTTACCTTTAAGCCAAACAACGTAAACTACCTGATCAATCGCGTGGTTCTGCAGCGCTTGGCAGGGCGAGACAGCTTAGCACAAATCTCTGAAAACGACTTGCAGCGTCGATACAATGAAAATGAATTGCCGCTCAGCTTCTACAAAAAAGGAAGCATTAAGGTAGCCGAGCAGATCCGCCAAAGTGGCATCGTAGAGGACTACAGAACCTTCCGCCCTGGTCTTTTTGACAATGTAAAATACGCCCGTTATTATGTTTCTGAACTCGGGAATGTCGTAGGAAAGCATACCGCTGGACTCGTTCGAGATCCTCAGGATAGTACCGCTCGCTTGTGGGACTTCCACCGTGGCATGGACCAATTCCTCGTACCTGCCCTTGACACCAATTACACCGGGTTCAATGCGTTATTCGAACTTCCGGACAGCAATCTAGTTCGCGTAAACCCTATTCGAATCAACGACACCACACTCGAGAAGACCCTCAACATCACTCCTGTTCAAGACACCGCGGACAGGACCGAAACGACCACCCCGGCAGGAAAGCTGGACTAGTGGTTGTCGAGCAAGACCTGGATGTCAGTGATGAGCTGGGTCATTTGTAGATCATCTGTGCCGTCGTAAAAGCCGCGAATGCGCTTGTTTTCGTCGATCAAGATGACGTTTTCGGTATGTATAAAGTCGTGCTCATCAAAGCTCGAGCCTTCCTCCATGACCGCAAAATACTGACGACGTGCAAGGCGGTACAACTCNCGCTTTTCACCCGTCAACAAATGCCATTTCCCCTGGATCGCCCCCATGCGTTGGCCATACGCATGCATCACCGCTACAGAGTCTATCTCCGGCATTACCGTGTGACTGACTAGATTCACGCGCGGCTCATCTTGGTACGCTGCTTGAATCTTTTGGAAATTTTTCCCCATGTCGATACAGATCGAAGGACAGGTGGTGAAAAAGAAATCGGCAACATAGATTTTACCTGAAAGTAGACTAGAATCTACAGCATTGCCCCACTGGTCCGTGAGTTGAAAATCCCCTATGCGATGACCTCTACCCACACGTTCCAAGTCATCATCAACGACCGCAGGATTCAGATCCGTCGGATTAAAAATAGGCAGACGCGGTTTCGGCTTTAAAATTTGATAGGACGCGGTAGAACCAGCGGCAAATACCAGAATCAAAACGAGGATTTTCAACCACTCTACGGGTTTGAGGTTTATCTTTATCATAGAATTCAAAATTAGCGCACAGAATGAGCAATCGCACACACTTTTATCACGCAATTTTCATCCTACTCTTGACATTCTCATTGGCCAATTGTTCAGGAGGCGGCTCGGAATCTGCCGCAGCTCCGGAGTACCCGGTTATGAAGAAACCCGCGAAAAGTTCCACAGGTGTTGAAGTGCCGTCGGAAGTGAAAAAACTTTTGGCTACGAATACCTGCTTAGGCTGTCATAAAGTCGATAAAAAATTGGTTGGGCCCGCTTACCTAGAAGTTGCCAAGCGCGGTTATTCGCAGCAGGAGCTGGTTGCATTGATTAGAAATCCGAAACCGGAAAATTGGCCAGATTACCCACCTATGGCACCTATGGAATGGGTTGCCGACGAGGATTTAGCTACTATTGCAAGCTGGATCGTTTCATTGAATGACGCCGAATAAAACACGCACTTTTGGACGCAAAAAATCTCCTCTCAGTACATAAAATCTCCAAGTCCTACGGCATCAAAACGCTGTACAAGGACATCACCTTTGGCATCCACGAAGGAGAAAAAATTGCCATAGTTGCAAAAAACGGCGCGGGTAAAACCACCCTCATGCGCACCCTCCTCGATCCGGCAATCGCGGATACCGGCGATGTGGTGTTTCGCAATGACTTGAAAATTCGATACCTCGGCCAGCAACCCAGTTTCGACGATGGACTAACCGTTCGTGAAGTACTGTATCAAAGTGAACATCCAGGGCTTGCTGCCCTGCAACACTACGAGCAGGTACTTGCAGACGGCGCCGATCCAGATGCCATGCAAAAAGCGCTCGATCGCGTAGAGATTACTGGCGGATGGACGATTGAAGGACGCATACAGGAAATGCACGGGAAAATGAATCTTCCGGACATGGACCGCAAAGTAGATCATTTCTCCGGTGGTGAAGTCAAGCGTCTCGCGATGGCACAGCTCTTTATCGAGGAGCCTGATTTGATTTTGATGGATGAGCCGACCAACCATTTGGACCTGGACATTATCGAATGGCTCGAGGAATACCTGATCAGCTACAAGGGTGCATTGCTCATGATCACGCACGACCGCTATTTTTTGGAACGTGTTTGTGGCACCATCTATGAGCTGGAAAACCTGCAGTTTTACAAATACGACGGAAACTACAGCTACTACCTGGAGCAAAAAGAAATGCGTGAGGCCAACGAGGCGGCAAATCTGCACAAGACCAAGCAGCTGTTTAAGAAAGAGCTCGATTGGATGCGTAAGACACCGAGTGCTCGTACCGGCAAGTCCAAAGACCGCATCGACCGATTCAAGGACATCAAAAAAGTGGCCAAGCAACGCATTGACGACCGCGAAGTCGCCTTGGAAATCAATAGTAGTCGACTCGGCGGCAAGATTTTAGAGCTTCACAAGGTGGCTAAAAGTTATCCTGACAAGCTCCTGATCGAGTCCTTTAGCTACATCTTTAAAAAGGGAGAACGTGCGGGTATTGTCGGACCGAACGGCTCGGGAAAATCGACCCTACTTAAACTCATTATGGGGCTTGAAACCCCAGATAAAGGAAAAATCATCACTGGTGATACGGTCATTTTTGGTCATTACACCCAAGACGGCATCATCGACAAGAATGATCTTAAAGTGATCGAAGTCGTTCAAGAGATCGGCGAATACATCACTCTAAAAAAAGGTCAAAAGCTGACTGCTTCTCAACTTTGCGAGCGCTTTTTATTCGACTCACATCAACAGTACAGCTATGTAAGTACGCTGAGTGGTGGTGAGAAACGTCGTTTATTCCTGCTGACGATCCTCATGAAGAATCCTAACTTCTTGATTCTTGATGAGCCGACGAATGATTTGGACATCTTAACGCTCCAAGCACTGGAAGAATTCCTTGAGGACTTCCCTGGGTGTTTGCTCGTAGTAAGTCATGACCGTTATTTCTTAGATAAATTATGTGATCACCTCTTCGTGTTTGAAGGTGGCGGCCGCATCAAGGATTTTAATGGAAGGTATTACGAGTGGCGCGAGGATCAAAAACGCATCGACGCGATTAGCACTGCTGGGCCGAAAGAATTGGCTCCAGAGAAGACTAAAAAGAAGGATAAGGTCAAGACCAAACTCAACTTCAACGAGAAGCGAGAATGGGAGGAATTGCCTGGTCAGATTGAAGCGTTAGAAGCGCGCAGAGACGCCCTCAACAAGGTGTTCGAAGGAACCGACCAAGACCCCGATGAAGTTATTCGAGCCGCTGCCGAGATCAAAGAAGTCATCGCTGAGCTCGATGAGAAGGAAATGAGGTGGCTGGAACTCAGTGAATTTGAGAACGAATAGCTATTTTAGAGGTCCTAACCCCCATTAGACAACTATGTTGAATTCAACCGAAGCGATCCTTAAACTGCGTGATATTACCCGAGACTTTAAGTTAGGGGCGCAGACCGTCCATGTGTTAAAAGGCATTGACTTAGACATTCACAAGAACCAGTATGTCGCATTGATGGGGCCTTCGGGATCTGGGAAATCAACCTTAATGAATTTGTTAGGTTGTTTAGATACACCCACTGCGGGGACTTATGAGCTGAATGGAACGGATGTGAGTTCATTGAACGACAATGAATTGGCTGAGATTCGCAACCGTGAGATTGGCTTTGTGTTTCAAACGTTTAATCTACTTCCACGTTCTACAGCGCTAGAAAATGTGGCACTTCCGCTGATCTACGCAGGGATGACCAAAGATGAGCGCCTCGCACGTGCAGCTGAAGTTTTAGATCAAGTAGGTTTAGCAGATCGGATGGATCACCGACCCAATCAACTCTCCGGAGGACAGCGTCAGCGTGTTGCCGTGGCTCGTGCCTTGGTGAACAAACCTGCACTCATTCTTGCCGATGAACCTACGGGGAACTTGGATTCAAAAACTTCGGTGGAAATCATGAAGCTTTTTGACGACATACAAGCTGCCGGAAACACCGTGATTCTAGTAACTCACGAAGAAGACATCGCCCAGCATGCCAAGCGCATCATTCGCTTAGTCGATGGAAACATAGATTCAGATATTTCAAAATAAAACCAAATGAAGAAAACTGCTTTTCTTTTTGCTGCATGTTTCGCGGCAATGACCGGGTGGGCACAATCAGAGCTTAGCTTAGAAGGTGCTGTTCTCAAAGGTCGAAACTACTACCCTAAGAGTACACCCATGTTTAAATGGCTTCCCGAAGCGGATGCCTACTCGTTTAATGCAAAGGGGTATCAGGAATTGATCATTGTGGATGCAGATGGCGAAACAGCATATCCGACAATCACCACAGAGCAAATCAATGCACAGTTAGGTGAGAAATACCGCAATCTTCGTGGGCTTTGGATGATCGAATGGCAGGACGACTCCACCTTGTACTTCCAAAGCGAGCATCAAATCTTCACCTATGACCTCAGCGGACGTTTGGAGGCTAAAAACCACATCGACCCAGAGGCAAATAATGTTACGATTCATTCTAGCACATTAAATGCGGCATACACTGTTGCGAACAACGTAAAGGTGAGTTGGAATGATGGTACTACATCTTCAGTCACCGAATTTAAAGATCCAAACATTGTTGCTGGAGCGGCCATCGCTCGTAGTGAATTCGGCATTACAAATGGACTGTTCTGGGCGCCTAAAGGTGACGCTATCGCATTTTATCAGAAGGACGAAAGCAAGGTCGCAGATTACCCTTTATTGGACATCACTGCCACTCCAGGTGCGCTAAACGAGGTGAAGTATCCGATGGCTGGTCAAGGATCTGAGTATGCTCGTGTGGGAGTGTACAACAAGGGAATGGAAGCTCCGGTGTATCTCGATACGGATGGAGCGCAGCGTGATCAGTACCTCACTAACTTAAGCTGGTCTCCAGACGGTTCGATCATCACACTTGCCATCATTAATCGCGAGCAGAATCACTTTGACGTGGTGGCTTTCGATGCAAAAACAGGTGCCAAAATCCGTACACTGTTTAGTGAAGATGATGCGCAATGGGCAGAGCCGGAGCACCCTGCATTCTGGATCGACAACAGCACGTTCGTATGGATGAGCGAGCGCGATGGCTTTATGAACCTGTACCTCTACAACACCAAGGGCAAGCTTCTGCGTCAATTAACGAAGAACGATTTCGTCGCCACAGGGATACTTGGACGTGACAACAAGGGCAATATCCTATTTACCGCCACAGGTGCTGACCCACGTGACCAGCATTTGTTCAGTGTTTCAACCAGAGGTCGCCAAAAGCAACTCACTTCTGGTACAGGTTATCACAGCTGCACGATACAAGAGGGCGGCCGCTGGTTCTTTGACAGCCACCAAAGCGTGGAAGTACCGAGAGTGGAGAACGTCATTTCCTATTCAGGAAAAGCAAGCCGCAAATTGCTTGAGGCCGAAGATCCTTTCGAGGGTACAAATATTCGCAAACCGGAATTGGGCACGATAGAAGGACCGGATGGAAGTACCCTGTATACGCGACTTTTCAAGCCGGTCGATTTCGATCCAAACAAGAAATATCCCGTTCTCGTCTATGTGTATGGAGGTCCTCATGCTCAAATGATCACCAACCGTTGGAATGCGGGTGGATCCTTGTGGATGAATGAGTTTGCCAATCGCGGCTACCTAGTGTTTACCCTGGACAATAGAGGCTCTGCACACCGTGGAACCGATTTTGAACAGCAGATTCACCGCCAATTAGGTACGGTCGAAATGGAAGACCAAATGGCCGGTGTCGCTTATTTAAAAAGCTTGCCATTTGTAGATGGCGATCGTATGGCTGTTCACGGATGGAGCTACGGTGGATTTATGACAACGTCTTTGATGCTTCGCCAGCCTGGCACATTCAAAGCAGGTATTGCTGGTGGTCCGGTAACCGATTGGAAATACTACGAGGTCATGTATGGCGAACGCTACATGGACCGTCCAGAAGAAAATGAAGAAGGCTATGCCGCAAACCGCCTGCATGAATACGTCGGCAACCTCGAGGGCGATCTTCTTTTGATTCACGGAACTGTAGATGATGTCGTAGTGATGCAGCACAATCTCTCACTGGTTAAAGCGTTCATCGACGCAGGCGTTCAAATGGACTTCTTCCCCTATCCTATGCATCCGCATAACGTACGCGGCAAAGACCGATTACATTTGATGACAAAGGTTCTTGACTATGTCGAGGAGAGCTTGGAAGAATAACCTCTTTTAATGGCCAAAAAAAAAACGCCCGCTGAGAAATCTCAGCGGGCGTTTTTATTTGTGGTGATAGTACTTATTTGTTGCGCTTATGAATTTTGCGTCCTTTAGCATTTCCTGGTTTTGTAGAGTCGTACCAATCCTCGTTTGTGGTTCCCGCACTTGCCGCCCAATTATCGAAGTTCAAATACGCTTTGGTAATGTCTACACGTTCGAACGGATAGTCAAAAATAACTGGGAGCTGTAAAGCCCAAGGCTGGTTTTGATCCGTTTGGTAATAATCTCTTGATGCCTCGTTTGAACGATCATCTCCGGTTCCCATCAATGTTGCATCTGCCAAAGAAGTAGGCTTGTGGTCTGCCAAATGCACTTCGCGACCGCGTTCTTTATCAATAATTAGGAACGGATTGAACGTACCGAGCACACTGTCGTTAATAGGTTTGTTAAAGGTAAATACCACCGTATCCCAGGCTACGTCAACAAAGTTTTGCTGTTGTGTAGAGTCTGTATTCCATGCACTAAGTACCGTACTTACATCACCAAGAACAAGTGCAGAAGTGGTAAGCGTATTAGAGGGTTCGTAATCCGGTGAGATGAGATTATTCGGAGCAGTGTTAAATTCAATCCCGAATCCATTCTCGTAGGCGGCACCGCGTGCACGCATCTTGTAGGCAAAGTAGATGTCTTTGATTTTTGAATTGCGGTTAGCGATGCCCCAGATTTGGTAACTCATCACAAGGTCATTAAAATCGAAATCTCCTTTATAAGGCCAATTATCTTCAAACACTAAAGTAGAAGCTACCTCACACACCTTGATCGCTCTAGAAGAATCTTGCGGGAATGGGTCTAAAGCATTCGTCACGCCGTCATTGTCATCGTCAAATCCAGGATCGTGACCTATGGTAATACACGCTGAAGGTGGAATAGAGCTAGAACAGCTGAATTGGGCATTCCCACTCATAGTAAGATTGCGGGTGTTTTGATTTAGCCCTTTCACACACACGTCGATCAACCCGCCAATGGTTGCATCTTTATAGTACAGCGCATCGTCCCAAATTTTCAATACTGCCGTAGAAACGCCATAGTTTACGATCTGCGCATCGTAGAGCTGAAGATCTTGACTGATCGAAATGCTCGAAGGCTTAAGTTCTAGAACTCCGCCGTCCTTCATTTTAAGTTTATGATCACAGTCCATCTGGTTATAGTTGATCAATTGGGCCAAATCTTCAATCCAAATGTGCTGATCGCTGTGCAAGTGACAATGATTCACCAATTTCCCCTGGTCCTTAACCCGGATGTGGTCATTGACTACTGTCGATAAGCTTCCATAGTTCGTGAGTGTGCTATGGGCTCCACTCACCTCAATATGGCCTTTAACCGTACAGTTGCCAAACGACGTAAAGCTTGCGCTATCAGTCACATCTAAATGGCCGTCGACACGCATCGTTCCATAGGATATGAGCTCTGATCTAACGGTACATAGCAATGTGCCACTTGAGTTAAAATTAGAATTTTCGTAGAGCACTACTTTAGAGTTTTTACCTAAGCTCAACCCACTTCCATTTGCAAAGGTCATTGCTGCACTGGCGCTTAACGACAAGGTAGCATCTTCACCTAGATCGACATTACCCATAGATGTATGAGTTCCACAAAGATTGAGATGTCCGCCTTTTCCGACCGTTATCGAGGCACCTGTACTTCCGTCCAAACACAAGGTGTCATTTGCAGCAACAGTTAGTGCACTGGTCGCGGCAGAGACTACGGTAGCACAAGAGCTACAATCTGAGCTTGATGTCTTAAAACTAGAGGTGAAATCCATCGGAGTCTCTTGAACCAGACGTTGTAAGGAGAGTAAAGTCGCATCCGTTCTACACGTTCCTGTCGCAGATGCACCATCGCTAAAATTGGCCTTTACGGAAAACGACGTGTAGTGTGAGCCATGCTTGAAATGCACTTCATTCGTATCGTGAATCGCCTGCATTCCTTGATAAAGCAATTCGTGTTCACCATTGTGGTCACCAAACACTTGAACCTGAACACGTCCGAATTTTGAAGGACCGTCAACTACCAATTTTAAATCGGTCGTTTTCCAAAGTGAGTACGTAAAAGACGCGGGAGCTTCGAGCTCTTCCATGCTGTCTACATCACCCGGAAAAGGCGTCGGAGTCGTTTGTTGACAAGATGAAAATGCAGCGATACCAAAAATGGCAAAAGCTACTTTTAGAAATAAGTTCATGTGTTAGGGGTGTTTAGTACAAGCCAAATGTACTGCGCTATCTACCTCACCGTCAACACGCTTTAACTTATAGGTAAATTTGTGTTCCCTTGCAACACCAGACCAAAAAAAGCCCCGATTAACAAACGCTAACCGGGGCTCACTATTCAGGAAAAACCTAGAAGATTACTTTCTTCTGTTTTTCTTTTTCTTCTTCTTTTTAGACTTGCCCTTAACCACAGTCATCTCATCGATCAGATGCGAAGCACCTGCATATTTGTCGATGATAAATAGGGTATAACGGATGTCTACAGAAATCGTGCGTTGCAACTGGTCTTCGAAGAAGATGTCACCCGACATTGCTTCCCAGTTTCCATCGAATGCAGTACCGATCAACTCACCATCACCGTTAATCACTGGCGAACCAGAGTTTCCACCTGTGATATCGTTGTTAGAGATGAAGTTTACGATCAAATCACCGTTCGCATCAGCGTACTGGCCATAGTCTTTTGCATTGTACAACTCTTTGAGTTTTGCTGGCACTACGAATTCAGGGTTGCTCGGATCTTCTTTCTGCATGATCCCTTCGATCGTAGTCGTGTAGTTGTAGTGCACACCATCTTTTGGATCGTAAGAACCAACAACACCCCAAGTCATACGCAACGTAGAGTTTGCATCAGGAGCGAATGTCTTCTCTGGCATAGCTTGACGCAAACCATCGGTAAACAAACGGTATCCCTTTTCCATCTTTTCGTTGATGTCCTTGTTTCCATTTTGAGAAGCAAAGTAGGTCATGATGAAGCTGTTTGCTACCTCGCCACCTTTATCAGCAGCAAGCACCTCAGCATCCATAGTTTCTAACCATGCTTCGAGCGCCTCCTTAGAAGCGTAAATAGAGTTGTCATAGATATCGTTTACCAATGCAGTAACGTCACCATCAAGGCTATCACGAACTTCTTGGAACGCTTGAGGCTGTTGCTCAGCAGGAACATTCTCCATCCACATCGACCACAATGAAGCCGCTAGTTTACGATCAACATCTGACTGGTACTCTGCAAAATGATCATCTGCATATGCTAATACAGCAGCTTTATCGCCTTCCAAGTCTTCAGAAGAAGCAAGCGCGCCGAGCATGCGGTTCAAACGGAACGCGTAGAGCGGTAATGACGCGCCGCGGATACCCGCCTCCATCAAATATACTTGGCCCTTAACGGTTGCGTCAGTCGCTGCATATGCTTCGTTCAATAGGTCCAAAGCACCTGCGTATTCTTTACGCGCCTCGTCAGCATTTGCCCAAGCGAGGTAACGCTCTTCGATAGACTCTTTTTTCGCCTTAACGCGATTCTTTTTGAGCTGTTCGGTCTGTCCGATGAAGTACTTCCAGTAGTTCGCTGTAGAAGCGTAGTTCGAAGCTAGAGCGATACGAACTGCTGCATTAGCATCCATAGCCTCTTTCATAATCGCCAATTTCTCTTCGCGAATCTCAACCACAGTCGGGTTGTACAAATTGATGGCTTGCTCGATACCGGTAGAGGTCAAGAAACGGTCTGTAGAACCTGGGAAACCGAATACCATAGTAAAATCGCCTTCCTCAACACCATTCAAACTTACTGGCAAGTGGTGCTTAGGAGTCAATGGTACGTTGCTATCGCTGATGTCTGATGGGTTTCCATCTGCATCTGCATAAACGCGGAACATAGAGAAATCACCTGTGTGGCGTGGCCACATCCAGTTGTCTGTATCACCACCGTACTTACCTACGCTGCTTGGAGGTGCACCTACCAAACGAACATCTTTGTACGTGTTGAACACGAACAAGTAGTACTCATTGTTGTGGAAGAAGCTGCGAACGTATGCGTTGTGCACTGTTCCTTCTGTCGCTTCTTTTGCCAAAGCGTCACCTACTTCTTTTGCTTTTGCTGCACGCTCAGCTTCCGTCATATCATCGGTCAATTCTGCCATGACCTTATCTGTAACGTCTTCCATGCGCACTAAAATAGCAGCAGTTAATCCTGGGTTTGTGCGCTCTTCTTCGCGCGTCATTGCCCAGAATCCATCGGTTAAATAATCGTTCTCAACAGTAGAGTGTGAACGAATCGCATCGTAACCACAGTGGTGGTTAGTCAGCATCAATCCCTGATCAGAGATCAACTCTCCAGTACAGAAACCTCCTAATGAAACAATCGCGTCCTTTACAGAGGCGTTGTTGATGTCGTACAATTCTTCGGCGGTTAAATTCAAGCCGTTTGCCTGCATCTCTGCCATGTTCAAACGCTTGATCAACATAGGCAACCACATCCCTTCGTGGGCTGTCGTGATCACACTACTGAGAACAAAGGCTAAGGTCAATAAGCCTGCTGTAAATTTTCTCATGTTTTTATGTTTGGGTTTATCAAGAAAAAAGAGCCCTGCTATTGCTAACAGAGCTCTCAAATATACTGCTTTTCGATGCTTTTTTCCTGCTTCCCAGGACCAATTCACATCTCTATAACATATGAATCTAGATTATAGACCCAATGCTTTACGAACGTTACCGCCCATCAGAATTTCTGCTGGATTCTCGAGCGCCTCTTTGATGGCTACTAAAGTACCTACACTCTCACGACCATCGATGATACGGTGATCATAGCTCAATGCGAGATACATCATCGGACGAATCACGACTTCACCATCTACAGCGATCGGACGCTGGATGATGTTGTGCATACCCAAAATTGCACTCTGCGGCGGGTTGATGATTGGAGTAGAGAGCATCGATCCGAAGACACCACCATTTGTAATGGTGAACGTACCGCCTGTCATTTCATCCAAGGTGATCTTACCATCGCGTACTTTCGACGCCAAACGACCGATCTCTTTTTCAACACCAGCAAAAGACATGTTCTCCGCGTTACGCAATACCGGAACCATTAGTCCCTTAGGACCACTTACTGCGATACTTACGTCTACGTAGTCAAAGCTCACCATTTCATTGCCGTCGATCATGCTGTTTGTAGATGGGTACATCTGCAAGGCGCGAGTCGCTGCCAAGGTGAAGAAACTCATGAAACCAAGCTTAACGCCGTGCTTCTCGAAGAACTCCTCTTTGAACTGGTTACGTAGATCAAAAATTGGCTTCATATCCACCTCATTGAAGGTGGTTAGCATCGCGGTCTCGTTCTTAACGGTTACCAATCTGCTCGCCAATTTTCTTCTCAAGCTGCTCATCTTTTTGCGCTCAGAAGTACGCTCACCAGTACCAGCAGATCCCATCGAAGCTACTGCCTCAATCACGTCAGCCTTAGTGATACGTCCGTCTTTACCTGTACCCTTCGATACTTTGGCACCCGTCTCGTCCATCATCTTTTTCGCTGCTGGAGAGGCCGTTCCTGTTGCATAAGTATCTGCCTTTGGAGCTGCTGGAGCTGCTTTTTCAGCTACCGGCTCCGGGTTTGGAGCTGCTGCTGGAGCTGCCGCACCTTCTGGACGAGCTGCATTTGTATCGATCAAACAAACGACTTGACCTACCTCAACTACATCGCCTTCTTCGGCTTTCAACGTGATGATACCTGCTTCTTCAGCGGGCAACTCAAGGGTAGCTTTATCAGAGTCAACCTCCGCAATAGCCTGATCCTTTTCTACATAGTCGCCATCACTGACTAACCATGTAGCTATTTCAACTTCCGTGATGGACTCGCCTGGTGAAGGCACTTTCATTTCTAACATATCTCTATGACTTAGATGCTAAATACTCGTTCTACTGTTTCGCGTTGACGCTGCAGTGCGACCTTATTCGATCCACTTGCAGTTGAGGCGCTAGGCGCCGGTGACACCAGCGTCAACTTCTGGTGCATTTGCCACAACATGTACGTCCAAGCGCCCATGTTTGCTGGCTCCTCTTGTGCCCAGATGTGCTGGGTCGCGTTCGGATATTTGTCGACTTCTTCTTTGATCGCGATGTCGTCCAGCGGATACAGCTGTTCAATACGGACTAAAGCGACGTCGTTTGCTTGCTGTGCTTCGCGTTCTTCCAAGAGCTCGTAGTAGAGCTTACCTGAACAGAATACGACCTTTTTAACCTCAGCAGGTGTTACTTCGTGGTCTGGAATGATCGGCTGGAATGTTCCTTGTGCCAATTCTTCCATACTACTTTTCACCTTCGGGTGACGCAACAACGACTTCGGAGACATCACCACTAACGGACGACGGAAATGGCGCTTCTGCTGTCTGCGTAACAAGTGGTAGAAGTTTGCCGGCGTAGTCGCATTTGCTACGGTCATATTTTCCTGAGCACAAAGCTGAAGGAAACGCTCAAGACGTGCGGAACTGTGCTCTGCACCTTGACCTTCATATCCGTGTGGCAAGAGTAAAACGAGACCGTTCTGTACTTTCCATTTGTCTTCTGCTGCAGAAAGGAATTGGTCAATCATGATCTGGGCGCCATTTGCAAAATCGCCAAACTGTGCCTCCCAAATCGTGAGTGTATCCGGTGCTGCCATGGCATAGCCGTAATCAAATCCCATCACTGCATACTCGCTTAAGAGGGAGTTGTAAATCGCGAATCGACCTTCTTTACCCGGGTATTGGTTGAGTAAGCTTACCTCCTCTTCACTGTCTTCCACCTTCAAGATGGCGTGACGGTGTGAGAATGTTCCGCGCTCCACATCTTCTCCAGAGATACGAACGTTGAAATCTTCAGCGAGCAATGACCCATAGGCGAGCAACTCTGCCATGCCCCAGTCTACGGTGTTCTTCGTAGCTACTTGCTCGTAGCGGTCTTTCATCAAACGTTCCGTCTTGCGCAAGAATTTCTTGCCTTCTGGTAACGTCGAAATGTATTTACCGATATCTACTAGTCGGTCAAGATCAAATGTGGTATCAACAGGAGTCAACATCTCACCCGGCTGAGCACCAGGGTAGTCCGTCCACTCTTCCTCCATAAATGGGGTGATCACGTTGCGTTCAATTTTCTTAGCCTCGTCGAAATCAACTTCGAGCATCGCTTTGAACTCGTCTTGCATTTCTTTCACCATCGACTGCGTGGCAACCCCTTCATTCATCAGCTTTTCAGCATAGATTTCACGTGGGTTCGGGTGCTTAGAAATAGCTTTATACAACTGCGGTTGCGTAAAACGAGGTTCATCACCTTCGTTGTGGCCGTATTTTCTGTAACAAAGCAAATCGATGAAAATATCTCTCTGGAAACGCTGGCGGTATTCGATCGCAAGGCGCATGGCATGTACCAATGCTTCAGGATCATCCCCGTTCACGTGCAATACCGGAGCAAGGATCACCTTGGCGATATCCGTACAGTAGGTTGACGAACGCGCATCGAGGTAATTGGTTGTAAAACCTACCTGATTATTGATAACGATATGAAGCGTACCCCCAGTTTTGTATCCGTCAAGTGTTTCCATCTGAACGGTTTCATACACGATACCTTGTGCTGCTACTGCTGCATCACCGTGGATAAGAATCGGCAAGACCTTTTGGCCATTGCTATCGTAGTCTTTATTAATCTTCGCACGTGCAATACCCTCAACAACCGGATCTACTGCTTCGAGGTGCGATGGGTTCGGCGCAATATTCATCTTCACCTTCGCACCATCGATAGTCGTGTGCGTGGTCGTGTGCCCCAAATGGTACTTTACGTCCCCATCGATGGTCACATCGTCAAAGGCCTTTCCTTCAAATTCTGAGAAAATTTGTCTTCTCGGCTTACCAAAAACGTTCGTCAAAACATTCAGACGGCCGCGGTGAGCCATACCAAGAACGAATTCGCTCACGCCGTGACGTGCACCGTGATTCACAGCTTCATCTAAGCCTGGAATAAGAGATTCTGCACCCTCGATCGAGAAGCGCTTCTGCCCTACAAATTTTGTATTCAAGAAAGACTCAAAACTCACCGCTTGATTAAGCTTGTGAAGCACCTGCTTCTTCTCATCGATGCTGAGCTTCGGCTGGTTATCGTCTTTGTGGATCCAATTTTTAATCCATGTCCGACGCTCCGGGTCACGAATATAATTGTATTCCACACCGATACTCTGGCAATAGATATTTTCGAGATGCTCGATAATCTTGCGCAGTGTTCTCGGTCCGCTAGCACCTACTTCAGTAGCTGCTTTAAATTCTGTATCTAAATCCTCTTTGGACAGGCCAAAGTTTTCGAGCGCTAAGGTTGGTTTATATTCACGACGGTCACGAACTGGGTTCGTGTGCGTGAACAAGTGTCCTCTTGAGCGGTAGCCCTGAATAAGGTTGAGTACGTGAAACTCTTTAATGACCTCGTCAGAAACACCGGCACCTACTAAATCCTCTTCAGAGTACACTTCTTTCGCAAAGTCATACCCTTGGAAAAAAGCTCTCCAACTAGGCTCCGTGCCGTCTGGATTTTTGAGATAGCGCTCGTACTGCTCCTCGAAGAAATCAGCATGTACGCTACCTAAAAATGAAAATCTATCCATTTGAGTGTGTTGGAAATTCTTTCAAAAATACAACACAAAACTCTGCTGAGTAATGCATTGTCGCAATAATGATATAGCTAAGATTGATAAACTCGGCTAGAGCGTCTATCGCTTCATAAAAAAAGCCCCAAAAGGGGCTTTCGACTTAATATTCTTCTTCGTTCCAAAGAAAATCTTCTTCAGACGGATAATCCGGCCAAATCTCTTCGATACTGTCGTAAGTCTCTTCTTCTTCTTCTTCAATCGCTTGAAGGTTTTCAACCACCTCTAAAGGCGCACCTGTACGAATCGCGTAGTCGATAAGCTCATCACGAGTCGCCGGCCATGGCGCATCACTTAAATAGGATGCTAATTCTAGAGTCCAGTACATAATAGTTCTATTGAACGTTTTTATTGCTTATTTCGTGCAAATGTAACTTTTCTTGCGACTTGTACAACACGCTTTTAAAAAATGTAAAAGACTAGTACTTAGGTGTCCAAATCACCTCAGCCTGTTCTTCAACGTGCAGAACATAACGGGCGGCCACAAATAGAAAATCGGAAAGCCTGTTCAAGAAAATTGGAATTTCCGACGGCACCGTAACTTCTTCGGACAGGGCTACCACAAGACGCTCTGCTCTGCGACAAACCGTTCGAGCGACTTGCAAATGTCCTGCTGAAATAGATCCACCTGGTAAAATAAAATTCTTCAGCTCAGGTAGTTCTTGATTCCAAGAATCGATTTGCTGCTCCATACGAATGACTAAATCTGGACTTAGCTGCGGCATTGGAAAGCTCGCCTCTCCATCTAAAGCGAGGTAGGATCCCATAGAAAACAACTCACTTTGCAATTCTTCGACAAAGAAGAATACGCCGTGGGGTGCCTCCGCAGCAACAAGGCCCAACCAAGAGTTTAGCTCATCAGTAGTACCGTAAGCATCAAGGCGCATATCTGCCTTTGAAACTCGGGTGCCCGTGAGTAGCGAGGTAGTGCCTTTATCACCAGTTTTAGTGTATATTTTCATTTAGTACGCGCGTTCTGTTCTCCCTTCAACGTAGAAGATGAAGCTCTTGTTCACAACGCGATTTCCTCCCGCTGTAGGATAGTTTCCGGTAAAGTACCAGTCACCTGGGTTCCCTGGACAGCTCTTATGCAAATCTTCGATGTCCTGGTATACGATACTCACCTTCGCTTGCACATCAGGAGGCGTTAGTAATACGGCAATTTTTTCGCTAATCTCTTCGGCCGTAAATGGCTCGTAGATTTCCTTTACGTAGTTCTGCACCTCTTCGTCAGGGAGATTCACCTGCGCCTTACATTTCTGGTATACCTCATCGATCAAATACGATCGGCCACTTTCTTTCAATAGCGCAACGGCAGCACGGAAGGCAATAAAATCGCCCATACGTGCCATATCAATTCCGTAACAATCTGGATAACGAATCTGTGGCGCTGAAGAAGCAATCACGATGTGCTTTGGTGAAAGACGGTCGAAGATGCGTAGAATACTTTGTTTGAGTGTCGTTCCACGAACGATACTGTCGTCAATAGCAACGAGGTGATCGTCTGAGTTTACCGATCCATGAGTGATGTCATAGACGTGACTTACGAGCTCATCACGGGAACTGTCCTCTGTAATGAACGTACGTAGTTTCACATCCTTCCAAGCGACTTTCTCGACACGTGGACGAATACTAAGAATGTCTTTCAACTGCTCATCGGTTGGAGCATCAAGCGCCTTAATACGGTCAAATTTCAATGCATTGAAGTGATCCTCCATCCCTTTCACTACACCATAGAAGCTCACCTCAGCGGTATTCGGAATGAATGAGAAGACCGTTTTCTCCACTTCGCCACCTACTTTCTCTACAAGTTTCGGGATGAGTCTACGGCCCAATTCGATGCGCTCGTTATAAATGTCCTCGTCATTTCCGCGCGAGAAGTAAATACGTTCAAACGAACATGCGTTGTACGGAAGCGGTTCCTTGATTTGCTCTACCGCCACCTCGCCGTGATGCTTGACAATAATCGCTGCACCAGGAGGCAGTTCAGTCACCTCGCTCGTCTTTAGGTTCATCGCACTTTGGATGACCGGGCGCTCTGATGCTACCACAACAATCTCGTCATCGTAGTAGTAGAATGCCGGACGAATCCCTGCAGGATCTCTCAAAACAAAAGAATCACCATGACCCATCATTCCGGCCATTGCGTATCCACCGTCCCATTTTTTAGCTGCCGATTTCAATACCCCAGCTACGTCCAAGCGCTTTGCTATCTCAGCGGTAGCCTCTTTTTTCGTGAAGCCCTCTTCCTTGAGCTCGTAGTATAATCGGTCATTTTCTTCATCTAAGAAGTGACCAATTTTTTCCATAATCGTCACCGTATCCGCTTTTTCTTTCGGATGCTGGCCTAACTCCACCAACTCACCGAAGAGTTCGTCTACGTTCGTCATGTTAAAGTTCCCTGCAACAATCAAATTTCTGGTCGGCCAGTTGTTTTGACGCAAGAACGGGTGACAGGCCTCGATCGTGTTACCGCCATAGGTCCCATAACGCAAGTGACCCAAGAATACCTCTCCAGTGAAAGGAAGATTTCTTTTAAGCCATGGCACATCTCTAAGCTTCTCGGTGTCCGCTCCGATACCGTCGGCGATGCGCTGCTGTACTTTCCCGAAGATATCGCCGATGCTGTTCGGATCAACACTGCGGTAACGCGAGATGTAGCGCGTACCTGGCTCCATGTTGAGTTTGATGTTTGCAAGACCAGCACCGTCTTGTCCACGGTTCCGCTGCTTTTCCATCAAGAGGTACATCTTGTTTAGACCATAAAAGGCCGTTCCGTACTTTTCGACGTAGTACTCGATTGGTTTTCTTAGGCGAACAAATGCGAGACCACATTCGTGTTTGATAGCATCACTCATACAGCGGGAATTGAGGGGCAAAATTACGACAATGCGTAACCTTTAACAAGGATAGATTTAGAGGAAACTTTGAAGATCGAGATTGAGCCATTCCATAGCTGCACCATGGAGCAGTTTTCCTTTGCGCTCCTCGCTCCAAGGCATGCCGTTAATAAGCTTACCGGGTTCCAATTCGCCTAACGGGAATGGGTAATCGGTACCTAGTGCTACACGGTTTTCTCCTACGAGTGAAACAATGTAGTCGAGCATGGTAGGATCGTGGACAAGGGAGTCGAGCCAAAATTGGCCCAAATACTTCTCCGGGGAGATCGGATTATCGATGGCAACGAGGTCTGGACGCACATCAAAACCATGCTTGACGCGTCCCAAAGTAGCTGGAAATGAACCCCCTCCGTGTGCAATCGCAACGCGCAATTTCGGGAGTCGCTCAAACACACCACCGAAGATCAAAGAACATAGGGCTAGGGAACTTTCAGCCGGCATTCCTATCAGCCAAGGCAGCCAATATTTAGGCATTTTCTCCTTCGCCATCATGTCCCAAGGGTGCACGAAAACCGCCATATCGAGGTCTTGACATGCTTGGAATATAGGAAAGAGCTCAGGTGCATCGAGGTTCCATTCGTTCACGTGAGTACCTATTTCGACACCCTTCAGGCCGATCTCTTTACACCTGCGCAATTCTTGGATGGCAAGATCTGGGTGTTGCATCGGAAGTGTACCTAAGCCGATAAAACGCTTGGGGTAACGTACGCAAATGTCTGCGATGTGGTCGTTGAGGAATTGGGCCACCTCNAGNGTGTGCTTTGGCTGTGCCCAGTAACTAAACATGACTGGAACGGTAGAAAGNACTTGCACATCTACGTGCTGCTCTCCGCATTCTTTCATGCGGTCTTCTGCAGACCAACAATTGGACTCGACTTCTCTAAAAAACTCGCCGTCCTTCATCATGCGTGCACAGGAAGGCTTGTGGTGGTCGAGATTAATGAACCCTCCATAACCAAACTTCTCACGGAAATTCGGGATGTTTTCGGGTAAAATATGGGTGTGTATATCAACAGTAAAGTTGCGCGAGGTTACTTGGCACATGGGCTATACGAATCTTGGGTCGGTCTCCATCACGTGACCACAGTTGGTGCAGGTGCGGTGCTCCTCACTTGCGTAAAAGTTTTTGAATCGAGGTAAGAAATCGGTTTCGATGTTCTTTAACTCAAAATAGGTTTCATGCAGCTTATGGTTGCACGAATCGCAGAACCACAACAGGCCGTCTTTAAAGCCACGACCCTCTCGGATGCGCTCGACCACTAAGCCGATACTGCCCTCATCGCGAATGGGGCTGTGCGGAATACCGGCGGGGACAGTCATCATGTCGCCAGGCCCCAAATGAATGGTTTGTGCCTCGCCGTCGACCTGCGCCTTCACCGTGATGTTTCCTTCGAGCTGGTAGAAAAATTCCTCCGTCTCGTTATAATGATAGTCCTTACGCGCGTTTGGACCTGCAACGACCATTACGATATAGTCATCACTCTCTGGAGTCAAGTTTTTATTCGCAACGGGCGGTTTGAGCTTGTCACGGTTTTCTTCCAACCACTTTTGGAAGTTGAATGGTTGCAGTGCTGGCATGATCGTGTTGTTTTTTTGGGTGTTGGCAAGATAGGGAATTGAGTTGGTGAATAGAAACCTCAAACGAGCGCACTATCTTCGTGGGCCAAGAGTAGAACCTATGGAAATCCAGAACTATATCGATGGTGCTTTCGTTGCTCCCCATTCGGGAAAGACGATGGAAAACATCAACCCTGCCACAGGCAAGGTGTACGGAACGATACCGAGAAGTGACGAGCGCGATGTTGCAGCAGCAGTATCTGCCGCAAAAAGAGCCTTTCCTTCGTGGAGCACACTCAGTGCTGCTGAACGGTCGAGTTGGCTTTTAAAAGTTGCAAATCGTATCGAGGAACGCCTTGAGGAGTTAGCGCTAGCAGAAAGTACCGACAACGGGAAACCATTGAAACTAGCGCGTAGCGTGGACATTCCACGTGCCCGCGATAATTTCAAATTTTACGCTACGGCCATTTTACACGATGCCTATGAAACGCACGACATGGGCATAGACGGATTCAACTACACCCTTCGCCAGCCGATTGGTGTAGCCGGATGTATCTCCCCATGGAACCTTCCCTTGTATTTGTTCAGCTGGAAAATTGCGCCCGCTTTGGCTGCTGGGAATACCGTAGTGGCAAAACCTTCGGAAGTGACCCCAGCAACAGCCTATTTACTGAGCGAGATACTCGCTGAGATCGGGTTTCCAAAAGGGGTACTGAACCTGGTGCACGGACTAGGCGGCGAGGCTGGAGCGGCGATCGTAGAACACCCGGATACCGCGGTGATTTCGTTTACGGGCGGAACGGCAACTGGAAAAGCGATTAGCAGAGTCGCAGCGCCGATGTTTAAAAAACTGAGTTTGGAGCTCGGTGGTAAGAATGCGAATGTCATTTTTGACGATTGTGATTTTGAAGAGGCGCTCAAAACTTCGGTACGCTCATCCTTTGCGAACCAAGGACAGATCTGTTTGTGCGGTTCACGTATTTATGTACAGCGCGGCATCTATGAGAAGTTTAAAACGGCATTCGTTGAACGTGTAAAAGGACTGACGGTTGCTGACCCGTTGAGCGATGAGGCTCGGATGGGCGCTATTGTGAGTAAGGACCACTTTGAGAAAGTGTTGGGGTATATTGAATTGGCCAAAGAGGAAGGTGGAACGCTTCTGCATGGGGGACATGCGGTGGAGGTCGAAGGACGCTGTAAGGACGGATACTTCCTAGCGCCAACGATTTTTGAAGGACTGCCAGCAACATGCCGTACGAACCAGGAGGAGATTTTCGGACCTGTCGTTACACTGACACCATTTGACACTGAAGAGGAGGCCTTGGCTCTCGCGAACGGCACGGCCTATGGACTGGCTTCTACCGTTTGGACAACGAACCTACAAGTAGCACACCGCATGGCTGCTGGCTTACACGCCGGGATTGTTTGGGTGAACTGCTGGTTGCTGCGCGACTTACGAACTCCATTTGGTGGGGTGAAGCAAAGCGGTGTAGGCCGAGAAGGCGGCTTTGAAGCCCTGAGATTTTTTACGGAACCTAAGAACGTTTGCATCAAACTATAATACAGACATGAATATAACTGATACCGCGAAAAGCTTACACCAAAGCGCGCGCACACAAACACCACGTAGCCAATTTTCATCTCAATCGTCCTATTCATTAGACGATGCATATAAGGTACAACATGCCTTGATCAGCGAACGCGTAGCTGAAGGACATCCGATCGTTGGAGTCAAAATGGGCTTTACTTCTGTTGCTAAAATGAAGCAGATGGGCGTGGAAGACATGATCATCGGGCAGCTCACCTCGGACATGCTCATTCCTACAAAAGGAACGTTCATTCACGACCAATTCATTCATCCACGCGCGGAACCGGAAATTGCCTTTCGTCTATCTAAAGACATCGACGGTGTGCTTACCGTGGATGAGCTTTCAGATTATATCGATGGGGTGGCAGCAGCAATCGAGGTGATTGATTCTCGCTACGAAAACTTTAAATTTTCCCTTGAAGATGTTGTGGCCGACAACTGCAGCTCTGCAGCGTATGTTCTTGGAACATGGTGCAATGTGCCGCTTGGACTGAACGGACTGGATATGGTGATGTCATTTGACGGTACACCGGTGGCCGAAGGAAATAGTGACGCAATTTTGGACAATCCGTTTGAAGCCTTGGCCGCTGCGACGCGCCTTGCCGCTCAGCATGGCATCGTGTTGAAAGCAGGGATGGTTGTTTTAGCTGGCGCCTCTACGGCTGCACACTTTATCAAAGGCGCTACTTCGGTGCACTTAACGGTAGATGGACTAGGCGAAACAGGCTTTCAAGTAGGGTAGAAAAAAAACAAGCCGCTCCGGGGTACGGAGCGGCTTGCTGAACAAAACCATGTCGCGTCAACAATAAATTACTCGCTTACACTCAATAATTGACGCATTAAGAATAATACAAATGCTGTGCCAAAATCTGGAATTCAGCAGTTCAAAAGTGTTAAAGTTGTTTAATAACTAGAGCTTTACGCCCAAGCTAACGAGGATATTCGAGCGGTTATAGCTCAGTGGAATATCGTTCCAGGTGCCCGTGTGGTCTGCGAAACTCCCATAGTAGGTCACGTCCAAACTCAATTTCCAAAGGTCCACGCCCACGCCTACATTATACCCGGCAGTCGGCGAATCGAAGGTGTTAGAAAAGGCATTATCACTGATCGTGCCCTGTAAATGAACACCACCTTCTGCACGAGCTACTTTTAGCAAACGAAGGCCAACGTTCGCGTCCAATTGCAAGAATTGGTGATCGAAACGCTCGTAAAACAGGTTGTTGTTTCCGTCATTCCCCTCTAAAAAGTGGGTGTTCTTTGCATAGATGAGGCTCGCTGAAGTGTACAATTGGTCACCGAGGTACTGACGACCAAAGACGCCTAGATGATAACCGTTGTCCGAAGTTTCGCCCTCAAATATCTGCTGAGCGCTTGCCGCTGCACCATCGAGACCGATCGCATTCAGGTTGTAATTCAAACCCGTTCTCACACCCCATCTACTCTGCGCAGAAACCGCGGTGGAGATACCTAATAGGAGCACTGCAGCTAGATACTTTTTCATAATCGTGTATTTTAATACACTTTGATTAATGCATCAACCGTGCCAAATCACTTCGTACCTCCTCGTTTAAAACGTACTCTACTTGCCTTTTATCATGAAGTGCTTTTTGACGTAATACCAATTCCGCACTAAACAGCTCTTGACCTAGCTGATTCAATTCCTTCACCGTAATACTTCGCTCACGACGTTGAACCTCCCAACTCTTAGCGTCTAATCCAAGCAAATTATTCAATGCCTCAGTGGTCAATTTACCTTGTAATAGAGCCTCTAAAACATCCGACTGTCTTGGTGCGAATACAGAGAGCCCACCAGATTGACGTTTTATATAGAATCGTCTAACGAAAAAGAAGCCAACTACAAGTAAAACTCCAAATAAGATACCAAGCGCCCAAGCTATTTGGATGCCAGAAAAACAGGTGGTCAAACGGACAGCTCGACTCACAGAAGGCATTGGAAGCGGAGCAAACTCTAAGACCAAACCTGAATTTAAAATATCAGAAACACGGGGTATAATCAACGCTTGGTCGTCTACATTGTACGCACAACGCAATCCACGTAATCTTTGGTACGTAGCAACATTAACGCGATTGGCCATAGTAACATCACTACCCTCATTGGCATAAAAATTTATCCTCCAAGCAGACTCATTACCCATCAGTAGCAGGGTAGTATCGGATAATTGATGCTGCATCTGTACTGCGATTTGTTCAATCACAGGGTTATTAAAACCCTCGTCCTCCCATAGACGTGTTTTAAAGTCATAACTATACATCTTCTGTTCGTGCGTTACGTAAAGCACATCGTGCTTCGCATCATAAAAAGCTAATCGATGCGACAACTTATTCGGTGTCTTTATGTGATATGGTGCTTCAGCATATTTATTCCACTCTCGCCTTAACTGAGAATAAAAGGTGAGTAGATTATTTTCCATCCAAAAACCATAACCTCCAAATGAAAAAAGCGTATCGTTTCTAAGGAATTGGTACGATTCGAAATTATACCCAGAGTGGATTGTACGGTCATGCCTCTCAATAGTGCGTGCTGAAGTGTCTATTCGGAGTACAATGCCAAAACCGTCAAAAACAACCCAATAACTACCCTTGCTCCAAAAAACATGACCTGCGCGATCAACATCTAAACTTCCCTTAGGGTAGTCCAGACTAAAAACAGCTAATGTATCTATGTGATTTATGNCCAATCTAGTATGTAATCCTGAGTTTACATCGACTACATGAATCGTACTATCCTGACTCGAAACCCAAGACAATTTTCCNCCTTTAGCCTCTGATTTACTGGATATTATGATCNTAAATATCCCAAGNAACAGAATACGTGATATATGTTNTAATAACATGTGATAAATGCGTTATTACTTAATTTATTATTCCAAAGATACGAATATGGAAGATATTTGATCCATCAACAAACCAAAGCTACCTGTTTAAGTATTTCTAAGCCCAGTGCACATCAGCACTGGGCTTTTTTTATGCCTGATTTGAGGGGCTCATTCATATGCCCCCACTAAAAACGGGGGCACTTTATAGAAATACCAAAAATACAGAGAGATACCCCTGTTAAAACGAGGGTGTTTTGTCTTTTATTTAATTTTTTGACCTGTATACCCCTATTTTTTTAGGGTCAAGCGACTCAAATTTGTAGTTTTGCAGTGCAACACCCCCTGTAAAATGAAAAAAATAGAAGCAATCATCAGAAAATCCAAGTTTGACGAGGTGCGAAAAGCGTTGCATGAGGCGAACGTGTACTTCTTTAGCTACTGGGACGTGACCGGAATTGGCCACGAGACCAAAGGAAAAGTGTACCGCGGGGTGCACTATAGCACCTCTGACATCCAACGCAGGTTCTTGAGCATCGTCGTGAATGACGATTTCGTGGACGTGACCGTGGAAGCCATTTTGAAGGCCGGTAAAACAGGAGAAGTTGGAGACGGGAAGATTTTCGTGAGCCC
>JGI26082J51739_10000472_pt1 | contig 25335 bp, 31 predicted proteins | sample SaaInl5LU_22_DNA_FD_51739 | JGI IMG/M metagenome (IMG submission 51739)
AATTAAGTCAAAATATAAAATTGAGTTAGAAAAATTTTATAAATACTAAAAAAGTTACTAAAAACATTGACTTTTTAACTAAAAAAAAATTTTGTTTTATCATTAGAACTAAAAATATTTTTTTAAAATCAAAAAATATTTTTTGAAGAAATTTATAAAATTTTTAACGTTTGACTTTAATAACGAATTCGTTTTTAAATTAGTTAATAACGAATCACATAATTAATTTTGTGTGATACTCCAAACTTTAAATTAAAGAGAGGAACGGAGATGGCAAAAAAAAGAAAAAAAGCTAAAAAGGCTACTAAGAAGAAAGCCAAAAAAGCTACTAAGAAGAAAGCTAAAAAGAAAAAAGCTACTAAAAGAAGAAAAAGATAGTTTTTTAATTTTAGAAAAACTTTTTAGAAAAAAACGCTCTTCTCATCCGGAAGGGCGTTTTTTTTATGCGCTTTGATTAGCTGGTTCTTCGATTTTTTTACCAAGCGATTTATTTAATCGAACTTTACCTTCATCCTCGGAAATTTTTAAAACAATTGATACTTCTCCAAGTAGTCGATCATACGCCTTTTCAAAAAGCTGACGTTCACTGTATGACTGATCAATTGGCATATCTGTATTTTTATTTAAATCTCTAACCACCTCGGCAATTTGATAAATATCTCCAGAATTAATTTTTTGTTCATATTCTGCAGCTCTTCTGCTCCACATAGTTCTTTTAATTTTGGCCTTACCTTTTAAAATTGAAAGAGCTTTATTAATCTGATTCAAACTAGATAAAGGTCTTAAATGATTTTGTTGATTTGTTGGAATNGTTAAATTGAGTTTATCTTTTGTAATTTCAATTTTGTAAACACTAACGTCTATTCCTGCAATCGTNAGTTTATCGACTGAAATAATCTGTCCNATACCATGCTTGGGGTAAATCACATAGTCCTTAACTTTATATACTCTTTTTTCTGTTTCTTGTTTTTTTATTTTTTTTATTTCAATGAGATCATTTTGTGCACTAGTTCTTGTTTGAAAATTCTGTGGAGCTAAATTTTCTTTTTTTTCTTCTTTAACTTTAGTTTTAATTTTTTTTTCTGAAACTACTTTCGTGGCAACCTTTTTATTACTTTTTTTTACTACTTTTTTTGTGACTTTTTTACTAGGTGTTTTTTTAGTGGTTTTTTTAGCTTTAGGTTTTGCTTTAGTTTTCTTTGGCATAGATGCTGTGAATTATATTATTAATAGATAATTTTCAATCCATATTACGGTTTAATAAATTTTATTTTTTTTCAAAATACTTATTAAATTTGTCCTTTTCGTCTTTAAAACTTTCCCAATCTGGAAGAGGATCTTTCTTCTTCGAAATATTTGGCCACTTTTCAGAATACTCTTTATTAACGAGTAACATTTCTTCGGTATTTGCATTTGTGTCAGGTTCAATGGCATCAATAGGACATTCAGGTTCGCACACACCGCAATCTATGCACTCATCAGGGTTGATAACGAGCATATTTTCTCCTTCATAAAAACAATCAACTGGGCATACTTCTACACAGTCTGTTAACTTACATTTTATACATTTTTCGTTAACGATGTACGTCATTTTTTATATTTTTTTTTAATAATTCCTAAGTCTTGATCCTCAATATAGATTAATCCCGAAATTTTTCTTAATAATCTATCTTCGAAATGACAGAGTTGTTGGTCTGAATATATTATTTTGACTATCAATTCAATAATGTAAAGACGCTCTTCATATTTTAATTTTTTTATTTCTTTTGTCATATTAAGAATTTCAATGGATTGCTCTTCTTTCTTAATGCAAAAATTAATAAGTTCGTCTAGGTAATTTTCATCTTTTATTTCCAACTCTATTAAAAATTTTCTAATTAATTTTTTTTCTTGATCTTCAAATTTACCATCAGCTTTTGCAGCATGAATTAAAAGCGTACATATTGCCATTTCTAAGCTTTTAAATTTTTCTTGTTGTTCTTTTTTTTTATTCCAAAACATAATTTAAATTTTGTAATTTTCTAAAACTGAAAATGCATTAGTCGCTTTTTTCTCTTTATTTTTTCTTATTTTTTTTGGCAAATATTTGAACTCAGGTTCATTTTCTTCATTTATAACTTTATAGCCAATTAATTTGATAAAATTTATAAAATCGTCTTTTGTACACCCAAGTAGATTCAGGATTTTTGAGTCTAATTTAAACTTATAATCTTTAGATCGATTGATAATTTCAATAAAAAGTCTTTCCAAAATATCAACTCGTATAATAAAATTTCCAAAAGTTTCAAATCCACAAATTCTTAAAAAATTTTTATTTTTGTTTTTAAAATTTTTTAAAAAATTTATGCCGAAGTTTGGATATGACATTTCTTTTGTGCTATTAAAGCATTTCCATAATATCGTTTTAAATTTAATAGCATTGGGTCTGATCATTCTGGGCTGATATATATGGTACTTTCCGATTTTTATGCCTTTTTTTCTTAATTCATACCTTTCCTCTTTATTTAAATTTTTAATCATATTGCTGGCAGTTTCTCGGTTCAAAACTCCATTATTTTCAAATAACTGGTAGGCCAATCCTCTTGCAAGTGAATTCTTTAAAGAAGTTTTTTCAATAGAAATAAGATCACTTAAATGTTTTTGCTTTTCTTTTTCTATCCAATTTTCAATTGTTAATTTAAGGTTTGAAAAATCATTATCTTCAAGAGTGTCATCAATAAAAAGTTTAATAACAGGATTTAAATAATTCTTACCAGGCTTAATCTCGGCGATTTTACTATCTTGCCAATAGATTTTTAAATCTTCTTTAAGTTCAAGTAATTCTTGATGATTGATTATTTTTTCTATTCTATTTTTTAATTCTTGTTGGGCACCGGATCTAGCTGCTTTTTTTAAAGATTTTATATCAGTATCTAGATTTGTTGACGAATAATCTAATTCGATTTTAAGGCCATTTATTTTGCCAATATAATGTTCATTAATATAAATTTTATTTGTATCAATGATTTTTGTGTTTAATTCAATATCTTGTTTTAAACCCCTCGATAAAACGCTTATTCTTTTATCAACAAAACTTTTTGAAAGTTCTTCATGAAGTTTTTCTGAGAGTCTATCTTCAATCTCCTTAGTTTTTGCGATCCAATAGTCAGCATTTTCTACCCAGTTACTTTTATTAGAAACGTATGACCAAGTTCTAATATAAGAAATTCTATTAGCTAAACTGTCAATATTGCCCTCATAATTATTTAAATTACTGAGTTGTTGTTTCATCCAATCATTTGTTATTTTTCCCTTATCAGAAGATAAAAACGAAAACACTTTGTAGATGATATCAGTGTGCTCATTATAAGAGCTTTTTGTAAAATCTGGAATTTGACAACACTCCCATAGTAATTTCACAAAGTTTTGATGATTATTAAAGTTGAGATTTGATTTTTCTGATACTAAAAATCTGAATGTTGTTTCATCAATTAAATCCTTATTTCTTTGTAGATTATCTTGAGGCGGTCTTACACTTAGGCTTTGAATTAAATTTTGACTAGAAGTGAAGTCTAAATTACTATTTCTCCAAAAAATATTTAAGACATCATCAAACCTATGATTTTCAACTTTATCAATTTGTTCATCAGTAAGTCTTTCGCAATCTCCNGTAGTACCAAACGATCCATCATTCATATATCTTCCCGCTCGACCACTGATTTGACCAATTTCACTGTCTCTTAAATCTCTAATTTTTTTACCATCATATTTTTTTAATCCACTAAAATAGACATTATCGATATCCATATTAATGCCCATGCCAATTGCGTCTGTTGCAATTAAGAAATCAACATCACCAGATTGATAAATTTCAACTTGAGAATTTCTTGTTTTTGGACTTAGTGACCCCATTACTACAGCTGCACCACCTTTTTGTCTTCTTACGAATTCGGCTAGCGCGTAAACGTCATCAACTGAAAATGCGATGATTGCACTTCGAGGCTTAATCCTAGATATTTTTTTATAACCCGAATAAGTTAATTTTGATAATCTTTCCCTATAAATAAACTCAGTTTCTGGAACAAGTTCAGTTAGCAATTTTTTTATTGTGTCTGATCCTAAAAACATTGTTAGTTTATCACCTCTATAATTCATCAATCTATCTGTAAAAATATGACCACGTTCAGGATCTGCACACATTTGAATCTCATCAATTGCTGCAAATTCGAAGTTAATATCTTGAGGCATAGATTCTACAGTGCAAAGATAATAGTCAGCCTTTGGCGGAATAATTTTTTCTTCACCAGTTACAAGAGCAACACGTTCGTAGCCAATTTTTAAAACAATTTTGTCATAAACTTCTCTTGCTAATAATCTAAGTGGAAAACCAATTACCCCATTTCCATATTCAAGCATTCTTTCAATCGCTAAAAAAGTTTTCCCTGTATTGGTAGGCCCGAGGATTGCTAAAATTTGATTATTGTTCTCTAGTGGCATGTAATTTTTGACCTACTATATTTTGATATAGCTCTAGAACAAACTATGGATAAAAAGAGATCGAATCAACTAAAAAAATGTTCTCATTTTAATTTATTGGCCTTCTAATCGAACTTAATTTTAAAGATTTTTTTAATAAATCAGAAATTATTTTTTTTGTTTTCATTCTTATTACTTTTTTTTTGGGACCATAAGCATGGACAGACTCATTTTTATTTAATGCTATAGCTACATGGCCCTTCCAAAATAATAAATCTCCTTTTTTGATTTGATTAATTTTAATTTTTTTTTTAAAAAATTTTTCTTGATCTTTGCTATCTCGTGGACATTTTAAAAATATATTTTTAAGCATTTCTTGCACTAATCCAGAGCAATCTATACCATCGCAAGTATTTCCTCCCCAAACATATTTTGTATTTTTAAAATATTTTAAAGATTGAATAAAATTAGTATTTTTTTTCCTTTTTATTTTTTTGATATCTTCATTCTTGATCCAATATTGGTTTATTTGAGAGAAGTTTTTACCTAATTTTGGAATATATACTCTTGAGTTTAAATAAAGGAACTTATTGATTTTGGATTTATTATTATTCTTTTTATATAAAAAAACCTTACCTTTTTGAACAATATAATTATTTTGATTTGATGTAATGGTCAGGTCTTTTTTTGCAACATAACCATGGTAACGTTCATAAGCTGAATACCCATAAAAAAACTTTTTAAATTTTTTAGTAACGATAAATTGTTCACCAAATAAAATCTCTTTTTGTCTTTCAGATTTTATATTTGGTTTTTTAAATAACCCTGTGCAATTTCGTTTACACTCCAATTTTATTTTCATAGTTTTATTTTATTAAAAAATTTCTTTTAAAAAATTAAAATTTGCTTTTATAATTTCAATTAAAATTTCTAAAGATTCATAAAAATTTATCATACTTGGATAAGTAGATAAAATATAAAACTTGTATGCAATCATAATTTGATACGCTAAAAAAATAATTATTAAAAATAATAAAGTTATAGGTAATATTAATGACCTTTCTTTTTTTATTAATTTTTCTTTTGAAATATTTTTAATTGATGACGGATTCATTTTATCAATTAAATTATTTTTCGGATCACTAAACGGTTGAAACCATTCTTCTTTACAAATTTCACATATAACATTTCGACCGGTAGAAGTGATATCTTGTTGAGGAATTTTAAACTTGTATTTCTTACACTTACAATCAATAATCATTTTAATTATTTAGTATGTTGCTTTTATCAAATATCGATTCCATAATTTTAATTCAAGTCATTTTAATCTTTTTAGCTGGTGGATTAGTTAAAGGGTTAATAGGTGTTGGCCTACCCACTGTTACTTTAACACTTTTAAGTTTTTTAATGGATATCAAAGAGTCAATATCAATAATTTTAATACCTATTATTTTTACAAATCTATACCAGATGCTCGATGGAAAATATCTAAAAATTATTTTTAAAGATGTATTTTACTTTTTAGTAGGTTCTGTTTTATTTATATTTCCAGGTTTTTATTTTTTAATAGTTTTAAAATCAGATAATATTTTATTAATTTTAGCTACACTTTTAGTTTTCAATTCTATTTTATCGCTTTCAAAAAAAGCAATAACAATAAAAAGTTATAAATCAAAATTAACACAATTTATCATTGGCTCTCTAACTGGAATGACTACTGGAGTGACAAGTATATATACTATGCCATTTATATTTCTTATTCAGTCATTAAATTATTCAAAAGATAAAGTTATACAACTCATGGGACTTTCTTTTTTTATTTTTTCGGTTTTTCAATTTTTGTTATTTAGTTCTCAAGGTATGATAAATTTTGATAAAATATTATTATCTTTGTCTTCTTGTATCCCAATCTTAATTGGTGTTTATATTGGTAATCGATTAAGAAAAAAAATTAGCGAAACTTTGTTTAAAACTTTTTTTAATCTAATGCTAATTTTAATGGGCTGTTTATTGGTAATGAAAATAGCTTTTTAATTTTTTTGATTTTTTTTGTAAATTTCAATTTCTTCTTTTGAAATTTTACCGTCTTTATTTATGTCTACTTTTTTTCTAATTTCGGCTTGTTGCTTTTGAATTGCCGCCGCCCTTTCTTTTCTGGCTTTTATAACCTTTTGCCTCCAGGCTTCATTTTCTTTTGCGTCAATTTTTTGATCTTTATTAGTATCAATTTGATCAAACCTTTTTTCGAGAGCCTTTAAATTACTGTCTAAAAATTCTTTTTTTGAGATTTCTTTAAACTCTGCAAAAACATCGTTAGAGAACAATGTTATTGTTACCAATATAAATGTAAAAAAACGCATCGTTATTGGTAACATCGAGGCTAATGTGTGTAAAACTTTAATTTAATTTTTTTTAACGACAGAATTAAAAAAATTACAGGTATGCCCAGTATTGCTGTAAAAATAAAAAAATTTGGATAGCCAATAAAGTCTACAATAGATCCAGAGTATCCAGCTAGTAATTTTGGAACAAATAACATTAGGGAGCTAAAAAGGGCATATTGGGTTGCTGTAAATTTAATTGAAGTTAATGAAGACAGATAAACAACAAAGGCGGCACCAGCAAATCCACTGGCCAAGTTATCTGCTATGATGATCATGGCCAAATATAGCAAGTCCTTTTCAATAACCGCAAGTAATGCAAATAATAAATTGGTAAGTGCCGCGGCTATTGCACCAATAAGTAAACTCTTATAAGTGCCAAGTTTCATTGAAAAAGCACCACCCAAAAAACCTCCAATGATAGTAGCTATAAGTCCAAAAAATTTTGAGTATGTTGCTATATCTTTGATTTCATATCCTTTCTCAAGATAAAAAATATTTGCCATGACTCCCATTACAACATCGGCAATTCTATAAAGACCGATGAGGAGCAACATGAAAAGTGCAATTTTTTTATATCTTGAGAAAAAATCTAATATTGGGCCTATAAAAATTTCTCTTGATTGTTTTTTTGGCAAAAAATTAATTTTTTCCATTATAAATAAGAAAAATAATGAAGACATAAAAGAAAGTAAAATTTTAACTAAATTTAATAAAAAACTTAAAAAGTAATTAAGTTCATTGATTGCTGGAATACTCAGGTAGACAATAAAAAAAATTACTATTGATGAAACTGTAGATACAGTAAATTTTATCTGCTCAAAATTTTTAATATTATTCTTTTTTAGCATTAATGGTTCTTTTGCAAAAAAAGTAGAAATCAAACCAATCAACATAAAAAGACTAATTATTTGATATACATTTTTCCATACTTCTAACTGATAAACAGAACCGCTAAAATGTGAAGCAAGCCATAAACTTCCAGCACCTGAAACAATCATAGCCACTCTATAACCTGCAAGATACATTGATGCTAATGGACCTTGCTTTTTTTCTGGTGCAGACTCGATACGAAAAGCGTCGATAATAATATCTTGTGTGGCACTCGAAAATGCAATTAAGACAATTGAGATTGCCATAAATGAAAGATTTTTTTGTGGATCAGATAATGAAGCAAGTAAAATTGAAATAATAATTAAAATTTGACTAAAAAAAAGCCAGCTTCTTCTGTGTCCGTATTGATTTAATATTGGTAGTCTAAATTTATCTACAATAGGACTCCATAAAAATTTAAAAGAATAAGCAAACCCTGCCCAACTAAATAAAGTGACGGTGCTTCTTTCAACGCCAGCCTTTACTAGCCAGACAGACAGTGTTGAAAAAACAAGCATGATTGGAAGTCCTGCTGAAAAGCCTAAACCGCCCATAACAAGTGTTTCTTTTTTAAAAAAAATAGAAAGATCCCTAATCATGATTTCAAGTTAATTTGGATCTTAAAGGAGTTTTAATTATTTTAAAGGTGCTGGAGCATCACTTTTGCTGTTCATATATGCTATTACATCAGCTCTATCTTGATCTTTTTTGAGTCCAGCAAAACCCATTTTTGTACCTTTGATATATTTCATTGGTTTATGAAGAAATCCGTTTAATTCTTCAAAAGTCCAATTTTTACCATAACCACTTAGAGCAGCAGAATACTTAAAGCCTTCAACTGCACCAACTTTTTTATTTACAATGCCCCAAAGACCAGGACCAACTTTATTAGCTCCACCTTTATCAATATTATGACATGCTGCACATTTTTTAAAAACTTTAGCTCCCGAGTCAATCGAAGCAGATGCTAATAGTGGAGTTATGGAAGCAAGTTGTTCTTCTACTTTTTTTTCAACTTTAGCAGCCGAATTTGTTTCAGCTACTCCCTCAACTATGTATGCAGATTTTTTTGGCTTTTCGACATGATAAATTGCATCCCCAAGCTCTTTGATGCCTATAAAAACNAGGGCNGTNGTGAGAAAAGCTGCCGCTATTTTNTTAAATTCAAAACTGTCCATTAAATTAATCTTTAAATTCTTATATTATTTTTTTGCAGATTTAGAGTATAAAATTATGTAACAGTTGTCGCACTTTCAANTATGAATAAAACAGCAATAATAATACCAAGCCATCTAGCTGCAAAAAGACTTCCAAACAAACCTCTATTAAAAATTAGAAATAAATCTATGATTTTACATGTATGGGAGAGAGCAAAATTATCTGAGGTTGACGATGTATTTGTTGCAACCGCAGATCAAGAAATTTTAGAAGAAATCAAAAGTAACGGAGGTCAAGCGATTATGACTCGCAAAGACCATACGACAGGAAGTGATAGAATTTATGAGGCAATTCAAAATTTAAGCTTAGATCATGATATTATAATTAATGTCCAAGGTGATATGCCTACAATTAATCCTGATACAATTAACATGTTAAAAAACTTTATGATTTCTAACCCCAATGTTTCAGTTGCAACTGTTGCCAGTAAAATTGAAAAAGAAGAAATAAAAGATTTAAATGTTGTCAAAGCAGTCACTGNTCAAGAATTAAAAATGGACAGTTTTTCTCAAGCAAAGAATTTTGTGAGAAAAATAAATAATGAAGAATTTTTTTATCATCATATTGGTCTTTATAGTTATAAAAAAGAGGTATTAGAAAAGTTTATTAGACTAGATAGAACAGCAAATGAAAAAGAGAGAAGTCTTGAGCAAATGCGATTTTTAGATAATAATATAGATATTTTTGTTGGTTATACTAAAGATAGTCCGTTAAGTGTTGATACACAGGAAGACCTAGAAAAAATTAGAAAAATGATATGAAACAAAAAATTGCAATACAAGGTGAATTGGGATCCTATTCACATTTAGCTTCAAATAAAATTTACAAAGATCCAGAAGTAATTCCATGCAAGACATTTAACGATACTTTGAATCTGGTCAAAAAAAATAAAGATATTATTGCCGTTATTCCTATTGAAAATTCTATTGCGGAAGAGTGGCAGACGTTCACTTTTTATTACCAAAGTATAAATTGAAAATTATCGGTGAGTCTTTTCACGTTGTTAATCATTGTCTATTAGCAACAAGAGGAAATGATTTAAAAAATATTAAAATTGTTAAAAGCCATTCTCATGCAATAGGACAGTGCCAAGAAAAAATAAATAAATATAACCTCTCTCCTATTATCGAGGCAGACACTGCTGGTTCTGCAAAAAAACTTAGTGAAGAAAACCGTAATGATGTTGCAGTTATTGCATCAGAATTAGCAGCTGAAATATATCAATTAGATATTTTAGAAAAAGACTTTGAGGATGTTAAAGGAAATACTACTCGATTTTTAATTATGTCATCTAATGAAACAAAAAAAATTAATTATGATAAAAATCAAAAGTTTATCACAACATGTATTTTTAAATTAAAAAGTACACCAGCTGCACTTTATAATTCTCTAGGTGGATTTGCATCACATTCAGTCAACCTAACTAAACTAGAAAGTTTTACAGTGAACAATACATTTGATCAGGCTTTGTTTTACTTGGATATTGAAGGACATGATGAAGAAGAGGGTGTGAAAGCGTCTTTAGATATTTTAAAAAAAAATACTGAAACTCTTGATATTTTGGGAGTTTATCAAGCTTCGGATTATAGAATTAATCACTAGTCCACAGATTCAACTCTGTAGATTTTAGCTTAACTTGTTATATTAAAGAGGGGAATTGATAGCAGGTGGATGTTACGTTAATCCGGTCAGGTTCGAAAGAAAGCAGCCGTACCGTGAATTTTTCAGGTTGTTATTCAGTTCCCCGTTAAAACTATGACAAATAGAAAACCACTAGCGTTAAAGTATAGACCTCAAAAATTTGGTGAACTTATAGGACAAGAGTCCATGGTTCTATCTATTCAAAATGCGATAAAATTAAAAAGACTACCAAATGCTTACTTGTTAACGGGTATACGAGGAACAGGCAAAACAACAACCGCAAGAATTATAGCAAAAGCCATCAATTGTAATGTGGATTTTTCCACTAATGAAAAGTGTAAAGACGGAGATTTTTGTCATTGCGATTCTATTACTAACTCAAATCATATTGATATTCTTGAAATGGATGCAGCATCAAAAACTGGAATAGATGATATTAGAGAAATTTTAGAAGCTTCAAAGTATCATCCCTCTACAGCGGAGTACAAAGTTTTTATTATTGACGAGGTACATATGTTATCAAACAAGCTTTTAATGCTTTATTAAAAACTTTGGAGGAGCCACCACCTCACTTAAAATTTATTTTAGCAACCACAGAAGTAAAAAAAATCCCAGTAACCATTCTATCGAGATGTCAACGATTTGATCTTAGAAGAATTAAAGTAGATGAAATGAAAGATTTTCTTTCTAAAATTTGTGAAAAAGAAAAAGCAGATGTTGATGATAACTCTTTAAGTCTAATTGCAAAATCTTCAGAGGGATCAGTCAGAGATGCGCTCTCAATTTTAGATCAATCAATCATTACTTATAATTTAATGGGAGCGAAGGTTACAGAGGACAAAGTTAGAGAAATGCTTGGACTTGCTGATACATCTAAGATTATTGATTTAATGACAAATGTTGTTGAAGGTAATGTTGAAAAATCTGTAAGCACAGTTGAGGAAATTTTTGATATTGGAGCAGACCCCAAACTTGTTCTTCATAGTCTTTTAGAGATTTGTTATTTAATGACGCGAACTAAAACTTTGGGAAAAATCTCTAAAGACTTGAGCGTTTCAGAAGCTGACGCAGAGATTAAATCATCTGGTTAAGGATCTGGATTTAACATATTTAACCATGTTATGGCATTTCTTACTTAAAGGTTTAGAAGATTTAAATCTTTATCCAAATTTATCGATAGCTTTTCAAATGCTTTTAACAAGGTTGTGTCATTTAAAAAATATGCCAGACCCCCAAGCAATTCTTGGGTCAAGCGAAGAAAGTACAAATGAAAATAATGAGAGTCAAAAATTAGGATCAGTAACATCAAAAATAAATAATGAGCCCACAACTCAAATTAAAAATATTTCACAAGAACTTGAAAGGCCACAAACAAAAATAAGTAACAATCCAATCACATCAAAAATTGATAGTTTTCAAGATTTAGTAAACCTTGTTGAAAAGAATAAAGAGATAGAACTAAAATTTGATTTAGAAAGAAATGTAAGATTAGTTAAATTTTCTCAAGGTAAAATAGATATTGCTTTTAATGAAAAACTATCAAAACATTTCATTAAAAACTTAACTTCAAAGTTATTAGAATGGACAGGTAATAGATGGATAATAACTTTATCCAAAGATTTAGGTGAAGAAACAATTTATGAAAAAAAAAATAAGTTAAAAGAAGAGCTTTTTGAAAAAGCAAAACAAACAGAAGTATATAAAAAAGTAAAAGAGTTATTTCCAGAAGCGGAGTTAATTGAATATAAAAAATTAAATAAAGATGATGAGGAGTAGTCATGGATTTTAGTAAAATGCTCAAACAGGCCCAAGAAATGCAACAAAAGATGATGGAAGCAAAAGATGGGTTAAAAAATGTTATAGCCGAAGGTGTTGCAGGCGGAGGTTCTGTTAAAGTACAAATGAATGGTCATTTTGAGCTAGTTAAAGTTGATATTAGCGATGAAATTTTAAAAGAAGAAAAGGGTGTAGTTGAGGATTTGATAGTAGCTGCAACTAATAATGCAAAAAAAGAAGTTGAAGGTAAAACACAAGAAGAGATGTCTAAATTAACTGGTGGTATAAAAATGCCGCCAGGATTTAAATTTCCAATGTAAAATGAAATTAAGCGAACCTTCATTAGATAATCTTATAAATTTAATTTCACGTTTACCTGGGTTAGGACCAAAATCAGCCAGAAGGATAGCGCTGCATTTNTTAAAAAATAAAGAAAATTTAATGAANCCACTTTCNGATGCNTTAGCTAATGNCCATACTAAAATTTCAAGGTGTNGTATTTGTGGAGCCATAAAATCTTTAGATGTAAATTGCACTATTACTAAATGCCATTATATTAATAATTCCTACGATCAGTTATGTGTTGTAGAAAATATTGCTGANATGTGGGCAATGGAGGCTACAAATATTTATAAAGGCCATTATCANATTTTGGGTGGAACATTATCTGCTATGAACGGATCCGATCCACAGGCTTTATTAATTGACTCTTTAATTGATAGGGTAAAAAAAAATAACATAAATGAAGTTATTATAGCAACCTCAGCGACTATTGAGGGTCAAACAACAGCCTTTTATATAAATGATAGTTTAAAAAGTCTTGGCATAAAAGTAACTAAGCTAGCACATGGCCTTCCTGTAGGAAGTGAGATTGAATATTTAGATGATGGAACATTATTTTCAGCTTTCAAATATCGAAATTCTGTAAATGATAATAAATGACAATATTAAACATTCTAAAAGAACCTGATCCTATTTTAAGAAAAAAATCTTCTGAAGTAGAAACTATAAATCAAGAAACAAAAAAACTAATGGATAGCATGTTAGAAACAATGTACCAGGCGCCAGGCATAGGATTGGCAGCACCTCAAGTGGGTGTATTAAAAAAAATTATTGTGATTGATCTGGCCAAAGAAGATGAGCCAAAAAAACCTTTATTTATAATTAACCCAAAAATTTTATGGAAGTCTGAAGAGCTTAATACACGTGAAGAAGGGTGTTTATCTATCCCAGGGCATTATGCGGAAGTAACAAGACCTAAAAAATGTAAATTACAATTTTTGGATTATAATGGAAAACAAAAAGAGATAGAAGCGGATGATTTATTATCAACGTGCATTCAGCACGAGGTAGATCATTGTGACGGTATTCTATTTATAGACTACTTATCAAAACTAAAAAAAGATATGATAATAAAAAAATTAGTGAAAGCCAAAAAGGAAGAAGAAACGAACTAGTTTGCATACTATGAAAATTGCATTCATGGGAACCCCAAATTTTGCAGTATCTGCTTTAGAAAAGTTACATCACACTTTCACAGTAGATACAGTTTTTACTCAACCACCCAAAAAGTCAAATCGTGGAATGAAAGAAATTTTAAGTCCAATACACCAGGTATCCAATCAACTAAATATTGAAGTTAGAATACCAAAATTTTTAAAAGATGATTTTGAGTTTTTTAAAATTAAAAATTTTGATCTTGTTATCGTTGCAGCATATGGACAAATCATACCCGATAATTTTTTAAAACAATGTTTATTTATTAATATTCANGCTTCATTATTGCCTAAATGGAGAGGAGCTGCTCCTATTCAGAGATCAATTATGAATAGAGATTCTAAAACAGGAATATCAATTATGAAAATTGTTAAGGAGCTTGATGCGGGACCAGTTTTAATTAAAAAAAGTATTCCGATTAATTTAGATTCGAAACATGGAGAAACTGAGGAAAATTTATCTCAATTAGGTGCAGATTTAATAGTTCAAGCTGTCAATATCATAAAAACGAACCAATACGAATTTGAAGAGCAAGATCACATCCATGCAAGTTATGCAAAAAAAATTACAAANGATGATGAGTTTATTGATTGGAATTTAAATGCAGAAAATATTGTNGCAAAGATACATGGTCTCTCACCAAAGCCTGGTGCTTATTTTTTATATAACGATGAAAAGTTAAAAATATTTGAGTGCAAAATATCAAAAAAAAACATAGAGAAACCCGGAAAAATTTTTTGCGATAAAGAAACTTTATTAATTGGTTGTAGAAATGGATCAATTGAAGTCTTAGAAATCCAAAAGCCTGGAAAGAATAAGCAGCCAGTAAAAGAATTTTTGAAGGGTTATAACTTTAATTAATGTATCGTTACAAGGCTGTTGTAGAATATGATGGATCAGGTTTTAATGGTTGGCAATCTCAACCTAATGGAAATACAATTCAACAGTGTATTCAAAACTCATTTAAAGAAATAAGTCTTGGTAAAATTGAAATTTTTGGATCCGGAAGAACTGACTCTGGTGTTCATGCGCTTGGACAAGTTTTTCATTTTGATATTAATTTAGAAATTGAAAGTGGCAAAGTCACNAATAGTTTAAATCACTTTTTAAAAAAAAATCATATCAGTATTTTAAAAATAGAAAGAGTTGAAAAAAATTTTGATGCAAGAAGAAGTGCTATATTAAGAACNTATTTTTATAAAATATTAAATAGAACATCACCACCCGCTATTTTGGAGCAAAAAGCTTGGCATATCAGCAAGAAATTGGATTTTGACTTAATGAACGAAGCTGCTTCAGTTTTCTTAGGAGTACATGATTTTACAACATTCCGTTCTTCTTCATGTGAAGCAAATTCTCCAATACGAGAAATTATTCATTCACAAATAGAAAAAAAAGGTGATGAAATTATTTATCGCATTAAATCAAGATCTTTTTTACAACATCAGGTGAGATCAATTGTAGGGGCAATTAAAAATGTAGGTGAAAAAAAATGGTCTTTAAACGATCTTAAAAAATCATTATTATCAAAAAATAGAAAAAANTGTGCTAGCCCAGCTCCAGCTTGTGGTCTTTATTTAGAAAACGTTCAATATGAATAAAAAAAACACTCAACTTTGGACAGCTAGTTCAGAAACTATAAAAAATTCTAATATAAAAAAATTTTCAAACTTAATAGAAAAAAAATACAATATTAATTTTGAAAATAACTTTCAAAAATTTCACAAATGGTCAGTAAATAATCTTGAAAAATTTTGGAGTGAGTATTGGGATTTTGGCGAGATCAAAGGTGATAAGGGTTCTCAAATAATTTCAAAAGATAAAATNTTTCACAGAAATAAATTTTTCAAAGANTCAAAATTAAATTTTGCTGAGAATTTACTTAGTAAAAATAATGATGAGATAGCCATTCACAGCTTAAAAGAAAATGGAGAGCATGAAAATATATCCTGGGAACAATTAAATATTAATGTAAAAAAATTATCTTCTTTTTTTAAATTTTTTGATCTTAAAAAAGGAGATCGAATTGCGGGATATGTCCCCAATACTATTGAAACAATTATTAGCTTTTTAGCAACATCAAAAAATGGGTTAATTTGGTCTAGTTGTTCACCGGATTTTGGCATTCAAGGCGTAATAGATCGCTTTAAACAAATTGAACCTAAAATTTTAGTTACGTGTGATCAATATAATTATAATGGAAAAAAAATAGATATCTTAAATCGTATCCCAGCTATTTTGGAAGCAATACCTTCAATCAAGAAAGTTATTGTTTTTAATTATGATAAGAATGAAAGCTCAAATCATGAATATGAGAATTTTTATAAAATTTTAGAAACATCTAATTTGAATGAAGAGTTTGAGAAGTTTGAGTTTAACCATCCTGTTTATATTCTTTATTCCAGCGGAACTACAGGAGTGCCAAAATGTATAGTTCACGGAAGCGGCAATGCATTAATTGAGCAAAAAAAAGAGTTATCTATTCACTGTGATGTAAAAGAAAATGACCGTGTATTTTATTTTACAACAACAGGATGGATGATGTGGAATTGGCAAGTCGCCGCTTTATCATGTGGAGCTAGTATTTATCTATATGATGGATCTCCATTCTTCCCATCAATTGATAGATTAATAGATTATGCATCAAAATATAAATTTACCTTATTTGGCGTTGGGGCTAAATATATTGATCATTTAAAAAATGAAAAATTTAATTCAAAACAATTTGATTTATCAAATCTTAGAACAATCACCTCAACAGGTTCACCGTTAGTCAGTGAAAGTTTTGATTACGTTTACAAACATATAAAGCAAGATTTACATTTATCATCTATAAGCGGAGGAACAGATGTAGTTGGCTGTTTGGTTATTGGCAATATTTTTCAACCTGTTTTTTCTGGAGAAATTCAAGGACCTAGTCTTGGTATCGATATTGATATTTTTGATGATAGTGGAAAATCCATTAACGATTATGAAAAAGGAGAGNTGGTTGTTAAACAGCCATTTCCATCAATGCCTGTAATGTTTTGGAATGATCCAGGTGAAAAGAAAATTTTGTCAGCTTATTTTGAAAAATATCAAAATACTTGGCACCATGCAGATTACATTCAGAAAACTAAAAATGATGGTTTTATTATTCATGGTAGGTCAGATGCCACTTTAAAACCAGGTGGAGTAAGAATTGGAACTGCAGAAATTTATCGACAGGTAGAAAGTTTTGATGAAGTGACTGAAGCTTTNGTTGTAGGNCAGAACTATAACGATGATGTCAGAATTGTTTTGTTTGTTAAATTAAGAGAAAATTTTGAACTTACTGAAGACTTTGTTAAAAAAATTAAATCTAAAATTAGAACAAACTGTTCTCCGCGCCATGTTCCATCTGTTATTAAAAATTGCCCAGATATTCCAAGAACTAAAAGTGGCAAAATTGTTGAAATTGCAGTTCGAAAAATATTAAATAAAGAAACAATTACAAATGTTGAAGCCTTAGCTAATCCAGAAGCATTAGATTATTTTAAAAATCTAGATCTCCAGTAATGCTTTTACATGCATGTATGCACTTTCTCTTAAAGCATCAAGGTTATAGCCGCCCTCTAAGATTGAAACAATTCGTCCATCACAGACCTCATTTGCAACTATTAAAATTCTTTTAGTAATTTCATAAAAATCTTGAGATTTTAAATTAATTTGAGCCAACGGATCGTCCATGTGAGCATCAAAACCAGAAGAAAGTAAAATAAAATCTGGTTTATATAATTTAATTTTTTTTAAGACATTCTCAAAACTATTAAAATAATCTTTTGAATTCGTTCCCGATTCCAGGGGTATATTTAAAATNTTATCATCCAATCCTGTCTCTTTTTGCGAACCTGTACCAGGATAAAAGGGGTATTGATGTGTAGAAATATAAAGAACATTTGGATTGTTATAAAATATCTCCTGCGTACCATTTCCATGGTGGACGTCATAATCAATAATTGCAACTTTTTTATATTTATGCTCGTGTAAAAGATAAGCAGCACCTATAGCAACATTGTTATAAATACAAAAGCCCATTGCTTTATTACTTTCCGCATGATGGCCTGGAGGCCTAACAGAGCAAAAACTATTTTTAAATTTTTTATTAATCACTTGGTCGATACCTAAAATAATAGATCCTACGGCATCTAAAGCTGCATGATGTGAACCGGGAGACACAACGGTATCTCCATCTAAAAATTGAATACCACTCTCAGGAAATGATTTTGATAAGTTATCAAGATAATTTTTACTATGAACTTTTTCAATTATTGTATGGTCATAAGCCTCAGGTTCAAACCATTTTACTTGCTTATCAAATTTTTTTAATTCTTCATTTACAACTTTAACTCTATCTACTCTTTCAGGATGACCAGCGCCAGTATTGTGATTTTGATAAGTATTTGATGTGATTATAGAAGTTTTCAATTAAAAAAATTTTTAATAATTTTTAAATAAACTTGTTTTAATTTTTTCATATCTTTAATTGACGATCTTTCATCAACTTGGTGCATAGTATTTCCAACAAGGCCAAATTCAATACACGGGGCAATATCCTTTATAAATCTAGCATCAGAGGTACCGCCAGTGGTTGATAATAATGTTTTTTGTCCTGTTTCCTTTTGAATAATTTTTTGAATATTTTTAACAGTATTATTAGGTTTAGTAAGAAAAGCAGTTCCTGTTCCGATAAACTTAGTTTCAGTTTTGCATTTATATTTTTTTTCAAATTTATTAATGATCTTTAAAATATATTTTTTTAGTGAACTAAAAGTATGAAGGTTGTTGTATCTAATATTAAATGTAGCTGTTGCTCTTGCAGGAATCACATTATCAGCACTATTATTTATTTGTATTTTAGTAATTTCTAAATTTGATGGTTGAAAATTTTTATTTCCCTTATCCAGTGGTTTTGATTTTAATTCGTCTAGAATTTTGATTAAGGGTGTAGATGGATTTAACGCCTCAAAGGGATAAGCGATATGGCCTTGCTTTCCCTTGACGGTAAGATGAGTTGTAATACTTCCTCTTCTACCGATTTTGATCATTTGTCCCAATTTTTTTCTATTTGATGGTTCTCCAACAATACAAAAATCGATTTTTTCTTTTTTCTTTTTTAAATATTCGACAACTTTTTTTGTTCCATTAACTGCAATTCCCTCTTCATCGCCTGTGATTAAAAAACTTATTGAGCCTTTAAATTTTTTATTTTTATGTAAAAATTCACTTACAGCAGCAACAAAGCATCCAATTCCACCTTTCATATCGCTTACACCGCGTCCATAAAGAAAACCTTTTTTAATTTTTGCACCAAATGGATTTGTGGTCCATGATGGTAGATCACCAACTGGCACAACATCGGTGTGCCCCGCAAAACATAAATTAGGAGATTGACTCCCCAATTTTGCATAAAGATTAATTATTTTATCTGTGCCTTTTTCTTGAAAAGACATAAATTTACATTTGAAACCTAATTTTTTTAAATGGTTTGCGACAACTTTGATTGCTCCATAATCTTTAGGAGTAACACTAGGTTTTTTGATTAACTCTTGAGTAAATCTAATTTCATCAATTAGCTTACTCATAGACTAGTCTCTCAATAAATCGTTAATTGAAGTTTTACTTCTAGTTTTTTCATCAACCGTTTTAACTATAACCGCGCAGTANAAACTTGGTCCTTTTCCATTTTTATCTGGAAGAGAGCCCGGAACAACAACTGAGTAGGGTGGAATTTTTCCATAAATAGTTTCACCNCTTTCNCTGTTTACAATTTTTGTTGATTGACCAATAAATACACCCATAGAAATCACAGATCCCTCTCCAACGATTACACCCTCAACAATTTCTGATCTAGCTCCAATAAAACAGTTATCTTCAATAATGGTTGGATTTGCTTGCATTGGCTCTAATACACCGCCAATACCCGCTCCACCTGAAACATGACAATTTTTTCCAACTTGTGCGCATGAACCTACAGACGCCCACGTATCAATCATCGTTCCTTCGTCTACATAAGCTCCCACATTTACAAATGATGGCATGAGCACAACATTTTTAGCAATAAATGATCCATGTCTAACGACTGCATTTGGAACTTTTCTAAATCCTGCTTTAATAAAATCAGACTTTTCCCATCCACTTGTTTTACCTTTAACTTTATCCCACCAAACAGCATATGGACCGCTTATTGCTTCCATTTCGTTTGTTCTAAAACTTAATAATATTGCTTTTTTGATCCACTGGTGAACAATCCATTCGCTACCTTTTTTTTCAGCTACTCTCAATTCTCCTTGATCAACTTTCAAAATAGTTTCTTTTATTGCATTTAAGATAGAAGGATCTGAATTGCCGCTTATTTGATCTCTGTTATCCCAAGCTTCGTTGATAATCTTTTCCATTATTGACCTATTATTTTATTAGTTTGTTTTAAAAAATCCGTAAGATCCTTTACCTTATAATGTACGTGATTTCCATCAAATCCTTTTTTACAGTAAGGATCATCATTTTCAATCCAGGCTGTTTTCATTCCAAGNTTATGAGCAGGTTCTAAATTTTTAGCAATATCTTCAACAAATATACTTTTCTCACATTCAATATTATATCTAGAGATAAGTTTTTGATAAGGTTCGATCTCTGGTTTTGGAATAAAATCACAATCAGCAATATCAAATATTTTATCAAAATTATTTTGAATACCAAGTCTATCAATAACTCNCTCAGCATGTTTTTTCGATCCATTTGTAAAAATTATTTTATCGCCAGGTAAATTTTTAATTTCCTGATTTAATTCAGGATTTTTTTTTAAAAAACTATAATCTATATCATGAACAAACTCTAAAAAATGATGAGCATCAATGTCATGTTTTTTCATTAATCCATTCAATGTTGTACCGTGCGCATGAAAATAATTGTTTTTGATTTTTAATGCCTCTTCTCTAGAGACATTTAAATTTTCCATTATAAATTCACACATTTTCTTATCAATTTTTCCAAATACATTTGTAGTTGAGGAATANAGTGTATTGTCTAAATCAAATATCCAATGTTTGATAGCTGCGAGTTCTTTCATTCAATAATTAATGTACCAGCACCTTCATTTGTAAACAACTCATGAAGAACAGCGTGGGGTTTAGTTCCATCAATAATTACAACTCCACCAACACCATTTTTTACCGCTGAAATACAAGTTTGAATTTTTGGTATCATTCCACCTGTGATTGTTTCATTATCGATAAGTTCTTGNGCCTCAGAAGTGGTTAATTTTGAAATATATTTACCATTTTTGTCTTTAACTCCAGGAACGTCTGTCATAAGCAAAAGTCTCTCAGCTTTTATTTTAATGGCAATGGAACCAGCGGCAGTNTCGGCATTAATATTATAAACTTGATCATTATCACCNAAACCCATTGGAGCTATGACAGGTACTTTATTTTGATCAATAATATTTATAAGTTTTNCAACATCAATTTCTTCTGGATCGGCAACAAATCCAAGTTCAGGATTTTTTGCTTTTTTAACTTTGAGAATACTATTTTTATTTCTTGCGGTTACGGATTCTGCATTGGCTTTATAATGGTTTATTGTATTAACTAATTCAGGATTAATTTCATTCAATAGGACATCTTCCACAACTTTAATCACATTTTCGTCTGTGACTCTTAAGCCAAGAATAAATTTACTTTGTATATTTTGAGCTTGAAGTTTTTTTGTATTTGAGGGCCACCACCATGGATCACTAAATTTTTGATTCCAACTAAATTACAAATGGCTGCATCTTGTGCAAAAGCTTTAGTAAGTTGATCACTCGCCATGACTTGACCGCCATATTTTAAAACAATTTTTTTATTTTTGTAAAATTCTATAAATTGTTTTGCATTAGGTAAAGCAGGCGCATCTTTTTGAGGCCAAAAGTCTTCCAAGTTCATTATGCAGTTTTTATTTTTGTCTTCTTGATAATGACATATTGCTGCGCCATGGTCAGAACGTTATTTATTGACCAGTAAATTACTAGCCCTGAAGGAAAAGAGGCTAATAGCACTGTTAAAAATAAAGGAAAAAAAGCAAAAATTTTTGCCTGAATAGGATCAGGCGGCGCTGGGTTTAGTTTTTGCTGAACATACATTGTAATTCCCATAATAATGGGCCAAGCTCAATCATTAGAAAACTTGGTGGATCCCATGGAATTAAACCAAAAAAATTAAATATACTTGTTGGATCAGGCGCTGATAAATCTTGGATCCATCCATAAAATGGAGCATGTCTCATTTCAATGGTAACAAAAAGCATTTTATAAATTGCAAAGAAAAAAGGAATTTGTATCAAAATCGGTAAGCAACCTGAGACTGGATTGACTTTTTCTTTTTTATACAAACTCATCATTTCCATTTGAATTTTTTGTTTGTCGTCCTTGTAAAGATCCTTAATTCTTTGCATTTCTGGTTGAAGCGCTTTCATTTTTGCCATTGATGCAAAAGAGTAATTTGCAAGTGGGAAAAATAATAATCTAATTGCAGCAGTTAATAGAATAATTGCTATTCCAAAGTTACCACTTAACTTGAATAAATAATCAATGACAAAAAACAAAGGTTTTGTGAAAAAATGGAACCAGCCCCAGTCAATTGCCAAATCAAACTTATGGAACCCAAGATTTTCAGCATATCCATCAACGATAGATACTTCTTTTGCACCTATGAAAAGACTAGATGTATTTGAGCCAGTTTGATTTACATTTATAACAGTTGGATCCGTGATGATATAATTTGCTTTGAATGCTTTGTCATAAACAAATTCTGCATTAAAATTTTTACCTTTCTCTGGAACAACCGCAGTTAACCAATATTTGTCTGTTATACCTACCCAACCTTTTGATCCTGTGTAACTTTTTTTCTTATCTTGAACATCATCATAATTTTCTTCATTTAAAGATTCATCTACAACGCCAATTAAACCTTCATGTAAAATATAAAAATTTTGTACATCCGGTTTTTGTTGTCTTGTTACCTGAGCGTAATGAAAAAGACTTACGGTTTGGGTTGATGTATTTTTTACTTCTTCATTAACTGTAATTAAGTATTGATCATCAATATTAAACTTTTTAATGAATGTTAGGCCATTTCCATTTTCCCATTCTAGAGTTACAGGATTATTGGGGCTTAAAACTTTATTACCTTTGACGCTCCATTTAGATTGGTTATCTGGAACAATTTCATTACCTGAAGTTGCCCAGCCTGTTTCTAAAAAATATGCTTGTTCATATTTTTTTGGATTGAGTAAAATTACTTTTTTTGTATCAGAGTTATTTTCTTGATTATAATTTTTTAACGTTAAATCATCAATCAATGCACCTGTTAAAGATATAGAGCCTTTAATATTTTTGTTTTCTATTATTAATCTATCACCTTCGTTTATGGCATCTGATCTTGTTAATTTTGTTTCAATTTTTTTTTGGGTAATAGCGGGAGCTAAGGGTTTATCACCTTTTAACTGTTGCTCTTGAACTTGTTCTTGATTTTGGTTTTGTGGAACAGGCTCTCCGTACCAGAACTGCCACATCATAATGATTACAGTCGATAGAACAACAGCAGCAAGAACATTTTTATTTTCCATTTTTTTTCTCCACTGGGTCNTACCCAGAGTTCCCACCCAAAAAAGTTATTGGATGACATTTTAAAATCCTTTTAATACCNGAATACATTCCATTTAAAAAACCTTTTTTTTGAAGAGATTCTATAAAATAGTCAGAACATGTTGGCAAAAAACGACAATTGTGTCCAATCAGGGGTGAAATTAAATATTTATACGNCTTAATGATNGTGATGATTATTTTAGATAAGATTTTAGTGATCATTCTTTTTAGATTGATTTAAATTTTATAACTAGTTGATCTACGATATTTTGAAACTTTTCATCGTAAATCTTTGGCTTTGCAAAGATCGCGTATTTAAATCTAGTTTGAAAATTTTTTTTAATTTCTGTTATAGCTTTTCTAGTTGCCATCTTTAACCTTCTTCTCATTTTATTTCTTTTAACCGCGTTTCCTAACTTTTTAGCAGCAACGCAGCTAAGCATAATAGAGTTTACTTTATCGTCATTTTTTTTTTCTTTATAATAAATAGTAAACAGGGGGGTACTTAGCTTTTTACCAGATAGTACATACTTGAATTCTTCACTTCCACTCAAACTCTGGAAGGCAAGTTTTGATGACATTGATTAAGCTGAGATTCTTTTTCTACCCTTAGCTCTACGTCTAGCTAATACTTTTCGACCATTCTTTGTAGACATTCTAGACTTAAATCCGTGTCTTCTGGCCCTTACTTTTTTACTTGGTTGATAAGTTCTTTTCATTGCTATAATTAATTTTGGGCACTTATAAGAAATTCTTATTTAGATGTACAGTAAAAATAATTGGCACCAATACTCATGAATAGACTATCAAAAATAAAAATTTTTTTAGGTTTGATCTATTTATCAATTGTAGCTGCAGTCGTGCTAGCTTTTTTTTATTTTGGAGCAGAAACATTTTTAAGCCCTTCATTTTTAATAGAAAATAAAAGCAAAATATTTGAATTAAGAGATCAAAATATTTTTTTAATAAGTGTTTGTTACTTTATATTTTCTATCATTTGGGTTTTTTTAATGGGTTTTGGAACGCCTCTAGTAATTTTCGCTGGTTTTGCTTTCGGGACTATTCTTGGATCTTTACTTTCTATTTTGTCTTTTACAATCGGCGCGACCCTACTTTATGTTTTTGCTAATCATTACTTCAAAGATCTTGTCGAGAGATATATTGGTCCAAAATACCCTAATATAAAAAATAATATTAATGAAAATGAGTTATCATATTTTTTTAGCTTAAGAGTCATTCCTGGAATTCCTTTCCCAATTAAAAATCTTTTACCTATTTTGTTTAATATAAAATTAAAAAACTTTTTTCTTGCTACTTTACTTGGAGAGGCACCTGGTATTATTATTATGATTAGTATTTTTAGTGGTTTAACGAATGTTATTCAAAGTGACAAAGAAATAAATTTAAATATTTTGTTTTCTCCAGAAGTTTTCTTTCCATTATTAGCACTTGCATTAATGTCTTTAATTGCAAATTTTGTTAAAAAAAAATATTTTAAGAATAAAGTATAAATATGAGATTTATTTCATTTAAAAAAAATAACGAAACTTATGCTGGTTTAGAGTTAGTCGGCGAGGGTGTTATTCAATTAATAAAGATTGATAAAAGCATTCCTAATTCGATCAATGAAATTATAAAAAACTATTCTCAATTTGAAGAAACAATTCAAAAAGTAAATGATAAATCAAACATTCATTATTCTATTGATGAAGTAGAAGTATTGTCTCCAATACCTGTTCCAATAAGAGATATTATATGTGTAGGAAAAAATTATGCAGAACATGCAAAAGAAGTACAAAGATCTTCTTACAATACCTTGCAAGGAAAACAGGCAGTTCCGACAAAACCAAT
>JGI26082J51739_10000495_pt1 | contig 24784 bp, 24 predicted proteins | sample SaaInl5LU_22_DNA_FD_51739 | JGI IMG/M metagenome (IMG submission 51739)
GGATTTATAGCGAACACTTAATAAAATAATTTTATAGAGCATCAAATAAGTTTAATTCAAAAAATTAGGTCAAAAAATGATTCTAAATATACTCTATTCAAATCTAAAGTTTTACAAAAAAGAGAATTTAATGAAATCTGAGTCTGAAATGAAAACTTTAACTTTGCGCAAATAAAATTAAACCCAAACTGATGACACTAATAAAATCTATTTCTGGTATTCGAGGCACTATAGGAGGGTCTTCAGGAACCAACTTAAGTCCTTTGGACGTAGTTCGTTTTACAAGCGCTTATGCGCAATGGCTTACTCAAAAAAATAAAGGAAAAATAACGGTTGTAACGGGAAGAGATGCTCGAATCTCTGGAGAAATGGTACACAGTCTTGTCAATCAAACCCTGGTTGGCATGGGAGTGGATGTTATTGATTTAGGGCTTTCCACCACTCCGACGGTAGCCTTAATGGTGCCTTCAGAAAAAGCACAAGGCGGAATTGTTTTGACCGCAAGTCATAATCCAAAGCAATGGAATGCTTTAAAATTATTAAATGAAAATGGGGAGTTTATCAATGCAGCATCGGGTGCAGCCGTCCTGGATTTTGCATCAACAGAAGCATTTGAATACGCAACAGTAGATAATTTAGGGAAGATCATAAAAAAAGATGACGCAATCCAAGCGCATATAGCAGCCTGTTTAGCAATGCAATGGACCCAAACAGAAGCAATTCAACAATCAACATTTAAAGTCGTAGTGGATGGAGTCAATTCCTCAGGAGGAATCGCCATACCAAATCTACTCCATGCACTTGGAATTGAAGTGGTTAAAATTCATTGTATTCCCAATGGAGAATTTCCACACAACCCGGAACCTTTAAAAGAACATTTAACCGATTTGTGTGAAGCTGTACTCAAACATCAAGCAGACTTTGGTATAGCTGTGGATCCAGATGTTGACCGTTTGGTTTTTGTGGATGAAAAAGGCAACTTGTTTGGTGAGGAATACACATTAGTAGCTTGTGCCGATTATATATTAGGAAAAACCCCAGGAGCTACAGTTTCTAACCTTTCTTCCACGCGAGCTCTTGCAGACTTAACGAAATCGTATGGTCAGCGCTACACAGCGAGTGCAGTTGGGGAAGTGAATGTAGTGACAGAAATGAAAACAAGTCAAGCTGTAATTGGGGGGGAAGGTAATGGAGGAGTTATCTATCCTGAGTTACATTATGGAAGAGATGCTCTTGTGGGTGTGGTTTTATTTTTATCTCTACTGGTAGAACGAAAAATAAGTGTTTCTGAGCTTCGATCTACGTATACAGACTACTATATGAGTAAGAATAAAATTAGTTTGGAAGAAGGAATGGAGGTAGATGCGATTTTAAAAACGCTAGAAGGACATTATAGCAACGATGAAATCAATACTATTGACGGACTTAAAATTGATTTTGAAACCGCTTGGGTACATTTACGCAAATCCAATACGGAACCCATTATTCGGATTTATACAGAAGCAAGATCTCAGCAGGAGGCAGATGAACTTGCTTCCCGTTTTGGAAAGGAAATTAAAGCTCTTTTTTAAATTTCGCGTTTTTGAATCGCTTATGGGTCCAAAAGTATTGAGAGGGATCTCTTCTGATTTGATCTTCAAGCCACGTAGTGTAAAGATCTGTAATCTCATTTTCTTTGGTGTTTTGGGGCTGATCAGAGAGTAGTTTAAATTCCAATTCGTAAAACCCGCGTTTGATTCGCTTGATATCGCCAAATACCACTGGGATATTGAGTTCCCTAGCTAAACGTTCTGCACCCGTATAGACTGGAACTTCGATACCTAAAAACGTTCTCCAATAAGATTTTGGAGTAGGGCGAGGGGATTGATCACTTGCAAATCCATAGACGGCATGAATTTCTTTTTGCTCTCGTCTGCGTATCGTTTCTGCGGCTGTTTTTTGGGGAATCATAAACGCATCATGGCGACTGCGAATTCTTTTAATTAACCGATCAAAATAGGGATTCTTGATGGGACGATAAATACCATACCCCAAATGTTTCATATGATAGCCTAAAGACATCATCCATTCCCAACTGGCATAATGACCACACATGATAAACGCCGATCTGTTTTCCTTTTCGAATTGGGTCAATACCTCAATATTTTTCACTTTAAAACGTTTTAGCATTTCTTTTTTACTCATCCCCATGGACTTGATGATTTCGAGAAATAAATCACATAAATGGCGGTAAAACTTTTTCTCAATTGCGTCCCGTTCAGTTGGACTCATTTTGGGAAAAGCCAAATGAATATTCGAACGAACTACCTCCTTTCGATATCCGAAAACATGATAGAGCACAAAACAAACACTATCCGAAAGAAGATAAAACACAGGGAAGGGCAGTCTTGAGATAACAAAAAGAATTGGAAAAACTAAATAATAAGTTAATGCGTTCACAAAGCGTATTTAGAATGCAAACTTACCCATTTTCAATCATATGAATTGTTAAAAACTTTTTATTCAATCTACCATCACAGGATTATTTATTTCTTTGACTCTCTTTATTTTTGTTATATATAAAACACAAAACCTATAAAATGTTACATATGGAAAATATTTTAGTCCTAGGGATGGGGAAAGTGGGGACCTTAGTTGGGCTTTTACTTAATCGAACATTTAAAGTAACGGGCATGGATAATCAAGAACCGCATTATAACATCAAACTTCCCTTTGAAGTCATTTTGGGGGAGGTAAGGGATCCGCATTTGATGAAATCTGAAATGGCAAAATATGATGCCGTAGTATCTGCATTACCTTATTTCTTAAATCAACCTATTGCACAATTGGCACACGACTTAGGGGTTCATTATTTTGATCTTACCGAGGATGTTCAAACAACACAATTTATTCAAGGCTTATCCAAAACTTCAAAAAAAATACTTGCACCCCAATGCGGACTTGCGCCCGGATTGATTGGAATAATAGGCAAAGATTTAACTTTATCTTTTGATAAACTAAGGGATATCGAATTACGAGTGGGAGCACTCCCACGTTATCCCAACGGATTATTAGCGTACTCGTTTACTTGGTCTCCTCACGGGGTCATCAATGAGTATCTCAATGATGCAGAAGCAATTCACAATGGCAAGAAAAAGTGGGTGCCTTCCCTTGAAGGATTTGAATATATCAATATCGAAGGGCAAGAATTTGAAGCATTTACCACATCTGGAGGACTGGGCACTCTATGTGATACTTTCGAGGGAAAAGTCGATACGTTAAATTACAAAACGATTCGTTACCCTGGACATGGAAAATTAATGCGGTTTTTGATGTATGAGCTTATTTTAAAAGAAGATAAGGAAGCCTTGGTACGGATGCTGAGTACTGCCAAACCCCCTGTAGAGGAAGATGTTGTTTATGTTTACGCTGTTGTAGAAGGTTGGAAAAGAAACACCCTTTCCCGAAAAGAGTACTTTAACACGTTTTATCCCATAGAAATTGAAGGAAAAAAATGGCGGGCTATTTCCTGGACCACAGCGGCTTCTCTAGTTGCTGTAGTGGAAATGGTTGCTACTCAAAAACTCCCTCAAAAAGGGTTTTTAAAGCAAGAAGAAATTCCTTTTGATAAATTCTTGGAAACTCCCACAGGAAGTTTATTTTTAACCTAATCAATTAATCGAGTCCTATGAAATTCAAAAGTTCAACCGCAATGACGCAAATATTAGACGCTTTGTTTAAGGTCTATGAAGCAAGAGTACCCGATGTTCGTAAAATAACTCGTGCCATGATTGATAAAAAAATGGTGAAGGATCAGTCAGACATTATCAATGATCATATTGCTTTTCGAACCATGGGTGTTCCCCATCTTGGAATCGCTTCCTTTGAAAAGATATTTTTAGCTCATGGCTATACGCGTATGGATTTTTATCATTTTGAGGCTAAAAAACTCGATGCCTATTGGTATAGCCCTCCAACAGAGGATCTGCCTCGTGTGTTTATCAGTGAACTCAAAGTTGATCAGCTCTCAGAATCCACCCAGCAAATCATCAAAAAATATACAGATGGAGTTCAAACTGATCCAGTTGATGCCCTCAATTTGAATGATGTTCCTGCGGTAGCTAACTTTTTTCAAACCCCATTGTGGTCATTGCCAAGTCTAGAGGATTATGAAAGCTTACTCAAGGAAAGTGAATACGCTGCCTGGGTAATTTACAACCGCTATTATCTCAATCATTATACCATTAGCGTCCATGACCTTCCAGAACCTTATAATACTTTGGAGTCCTTTGACACTTTTTTAAAGTCGATTGGAATCGATTTAAATACTTCTGGCGGAGAGATTAAAACAAGTCAGGATGGCTTGCTGAGACAATCCAGCTCTGTTGCAAATCAAGTGGTTGCCTCTTTTGATGGCGGTGCAACAAAAAAAATTGCGGGAAGCTATGTGGAATTTGCTGAGCGGAGTGTTTTGCCAGAGTACGCTTTTCTTGATCAAAAACGACTTCTCAGAAAACACCGTCGGGAAGGTTTTGAAACCTCTAATGCAGATCGAATATTTGAGAGTACCTTTACTTCTCAGCTAAAAAAATAAATATGAAACAAATTAACGAGCTCCTTCAAGAACTGAAGATACAAACGGAACAAAAAGGATGTCATTCAGGGAAACATTGGTTTGGATCTGGATCGATGATTTCATCCTACAGTCCTGTGGACGGTTCATTATTGGGGGTAGTTCAGACCGCTGGTGTAGAGGATTATGAAAATGCAATAGACAAAGCAGAACAGGCATTTTTAAGTTTTAGAAAAATTCCAGCCCCTAAAAGGGGAGAATTGGTTCGACAATTGGGGAATAAACTCCGGGAGAAAAAAGAATCCTTAGGTCAATTGGTGTCCTGGGAAATGGGAAAATCACTGCAAGAGGGTTTGGGGGAAGTTCAAGAAATGATCGATATCTGCGATTTTGCTGTCGGACTTTCACGGCAATTACATGGGGTAACCATGACCTCTGAAAGGCCTTCCCACCGTTTGTATGAACAATACCATCCTTTGGGAATTGTAGGTATCATTTCAGCATTTAATTTTCCTGTAGCGGTTTGGAGTTGGAATGTTGCCTTGGCTTGGGTTTGTGGAAATGTATGCGTTTGGAAACCTAGCGAAAAAACACCCTTATGCAGTATTGCTTGTCAAAACATAATTAGTGAAGTGCTAAATGACAACGGGCTTACTGAGGGAATCTCTACCGTGCTTTCTGGAGGAGCTGAAGTGGGGAAGTGGCTATCCGAAGATCATCGAATCGCTTTGCTCTCCGCCACTGGATCAACCCGAATGGGAAAAGAAGTCGCCCAAAAAGTAGGAGCCAGACTCGGAAAATCCTTATTAGAACTTGGAGGAAACAATGCTATTATCATTACACCTAATGCGGATTTGGATACTGCCATGAGGGCTGCTGTATTTGGTGCCGTTGGAACTTGTGGACAAAGATGTACTTCTACCCGCAGACTTATCGTGCATGAAGCTATTTTTGAGACATTTACTCAAAATTTACAAAAAGCCTACAAGCAACTGCGAATAGGCAATCCCTTGGATAAAAAAAATCACGTTGGACCTCTAATTGACATCGATTCAGTAAACACTTATAAAACAGCACTTTCAGAAGTAAAAAAACAAGGAGGCACGTTTTTAGTTGAAGGAGGTGTGCTCCAAGGAAAGGCATATGAAAGTGGATGCTACGTACAGCCAGCAGTAGCCATCATCGATCACGACGCCCCCATAGTGCATCAAGAAACTTTTGCACCTATACTATACATCCTAAAATACAAGGGAAGTGTCGAGGAGGCGATTGCAATTCAAAATGAGGTAAAGCAGGGGCTTTCCTCTTCTTTGATGTCTTTAAATATGAAGGAAACAGAAACGTTTTTATCTCATTGGGGGAGCGACTGCGGAATTGCAAATATTAATATTGGAACCTCTGGAGCTGAAATTGGCGGGGCTTTTGGCGGAGAAAAAGAAACTGGGGGTGGAAGAGAAAGTGGTTCAGATGCTTGGAAAGCTTATATGCGCAGGCAGACCAACACCATCAATTTTTCCGATGAGCTCCCTTTGGCTCAGGGAATTGTTTTTGATATTTAAGGTTTTGAATGGATTTTAACTTAGCTTAGACCCATGTTACAAAGTCTCCCTCCGGAAGGAGTGCTCATCATCGGATTAAATGTTCTGTTCACTTATATCGGATTTAAAAACGAGGCTTTTTTTGCCAAATACCGTTTTGAAATAGGTAGAATAAAATTGGGGGAGTATCATAGGTTATTGTCCTCTGGTTTTTTACATGTTAACACAACCCATCTGCTGTTTAATATGTTTACCTTTTATTTCTTCGTCAATATCGTAGTGGGTCTCTTGGGAACACTCCCGTTTTTAGGGTTGTTTTTTGGTAGTCTTTTGGCAGGTAATTTCTTTGCGTATTACTTTCATTATAAAGATCCCTATTATACGGCTGTGGGAGCAAGTGGAGCCGTTACAGGAGTCTTGTTTAGCGCACTGCTCTTGTATCCCGATATCGAGCTCATGTTATTTTTAATACCCATCCCTATACCGGGATATCTTTTTGGGATTGGCTATTTGTTATATACGCTTTATGGGATGAAGGCACAAAACGACACGATAGGACACACAGCGCATTTTGGAGGTGCAGTAGGAGGCATAGCGATTACTTTAATCAGTAAGCCGGAAGTAATTCAAAGTTCGGTTTTAATGTTGGCGATTTTGAGTATAGCCTTAGTAATTGCCGGAGTATTGCTGTACAGACAGCAAGCTTAGTTCTCGTTTATTCCAAGTAACTCATCAATTTTTCGTTCTAGCATCAACCCTCTGAGATCTCTAGAGATGATAATGCCGTTTTCATCCAGAACGAAAGTAGCCGGTATGGCAGAGACTTGATATAATTTTGCAATAGGGTCGTTCCAAAATAATAGGTTGGAAACCTGATCCCAAACCAACCCATCGTCTTTAATGGCTTGAATCCATTTCGGTTTGGTGCGATCTAAAGAAACCCCTACGATTTTGAGCCCATTGTCCTTGTGCTTATTGTATAAGCGAACCAAGCTTGGATTTTCTACTCGACAAGGACGACACCAACTCGCCCAAAAATCAATTATTGTTACTTTTCCTAGTTGATCCGATAAATTAAATCGGTCGCCTTCTGGATCGGGCCCTTCAAAAAACGGAGCCCTTTGCCCAACTTCAGCTTTAGGAGCTTCATTTACTTTAGCAGATACCGTTCTTCCAGAGGCTGTATTTTTAATACGATCCGTAAAGTTGTCAAATATTAATTTTGCTTCGGGCAGTGGAAGGATGTTGTTTTCCACAAAGCGTTCCAAAATCAAAACAGAAATAAAAGAATCGGGCGAGGCTTTAATAAAGTCCAATTCGTATCCTTGAATTTGATCCCTAACGTCCTGATATTGATCTCTTAAATCTTCTTCAAGCAGGTTGTCTTTGAGAATAATCGCTTGTTGAAGGTCGTTTCCAATAGCGTTAAGTGAGGTAATATAAACTTGCGTTTCGGATTTATATTTCATAAAATCGTCATTAGAAACCGTTCCTGTTGCTTTGGACATGCCTAAGCTGTCTTTATACAATACCACGGAGATTGTTCCTTGCTCAGCAATTAAAGGAAAACTGCTCTGATCCCCTTCAATTTGGAGGAAGTGAATGCTCGGTTCCTCTACAACGAGGTCCAATGAAAACTTCCCGGAATTGACCTGAATGGTGTCCAAAATCTTGGGTTGGTTATTGAGATCGGCGACGATATGAAACAGATTGCTTCCATTTGCTAAATCGGTGGTTCCTTTAATTTGAATCGCATTGGAGTTTCCCTCGCAAGAGCCCAATAAAATAACTAGACCTAAGAAACTAAAAAGTATGTTTTTCATTTATGTTTAAATATGAGGGTAAATTTAAACAATTGAAAAGGAACATAAAAACTAATCCTTAATTTAGCTAGGATTTATACTTATGGAAGTAAAAGAAAAACACCTTACAGAGCTTAGCGACCAACTGGAAGGTGAATTGGTTTGGGATAAAATTCACAAAATGCTTTATGCAACAGATGCCTCTGTCTATAAAATGCTTCCACTGGCGGTAGCCTATCCCAAGAATACGAAAGACCTTCAATCCCTTATCCGATTTGCATCCGAACACAAAACCAGTTTGATTCCCCGCACCGCCGGAACCTCCCTTGCAGGGCAATGTGTGGGCCCGGGCATCGTCGTTGACATGTCCAAGCATTTCACCAAAATAATGGAATTAAACAAAGAAAAAAAGACGGTTCGTTTGCAGCCTGGGGTCAACAGAGATGCCTTAAACGCTTATTTAAAACCGTTCGGTTTATTTTTTGGTCCCAATACATCCACCTCTGCCTATTGCATGCTAGGGGGTATGGTCGGAAATAACTCCTCGGGGACAACTTCCATTCGGTATGGAGTAACTCGAGACAAAGTACTTTCCATGGATGTAGTGCTTTCTGATGGATCTCCAGTCGTCTTTAAATCACTCAGTCAAGAGGCTTTTATCCATAAAACAAAACAAAATACACTTGAAGGATCCTTGTACCGCTATTTTCAAGAAACACTTTCGGATAAAGAAGTACAACAACACATAGTAGATGAATTTCCAGAAGCTAGTATTCACAGACGGAATACAGGCTATGCACTAGATGCACTGTTGAAACAACAACCCTTTATGGAGTCCGATTTGGAATTTAATCTATCCAAACTCTTAACGGGAAGTGAGGGAACGTTAGCATTTACCACTTCCATTACCTTACAATTGGATTCTTTACCACCCCCTCACGCTGTAATTCTAGCACTTCATTTTGATAGCATTCATAAGGCTATGCAAGCTGTTGTTCCAGTGATGAAACACAATTTGTACACTTGTGAATTGATGGATAAAACCATTTTAGATTGTACCAAAGAACATTCGGGCTATCAAGAGCACCGTTTTTTTCTTCAAGGGGATCCCAAAGCGATTCTTTTTTTGGAATTAAGAGCAGAAGAATTCTCACAGTTAGAAAAACAACTGGTTGAATTAGAGGAAACGGTTCGTCAAACCAATCAATCCTATGCAGCGGTTCCACTTTGGGGTGAGGCAATTGAAAAAGCAAATGAATTGCGTCATGCTGGACTCGGTCTTTTGGGTAATTTAGTTGGAGACAACAAAGCGGTTGCCTGCATTGAGGATACCGCAGTTCCCTTGGAAAGCTTAGCAGATTATATTGCTGAATTTCAGGAGTTGATGAAAGATTTTGGACAAGAAGTAGTCTATTATGCGCATGCTGGAGCAGGAGAGTTGCACTTACGTCCTATATTAAATCTGAAGACTTCAGAAGGTGTTCAAGATTTTAAAGCCATAACATTGGCAGTAGCGTATTTAGTCAAGAAATACAAAGGGGCATTAAGCGGTGAACACGGCGATGGAATCGTTCGATCGGAGTTTATCCCCATTGTGGTCGGACAAAAGAATTATGCCCTTTTTAAAGCCATAAAAACGCTTTTTGACCCTCACTATATATTCAATCCTGGGAAAATCGTGGATTCCTTTCCTATGGATCAGAATTTAAGAACAGAAATCAAAACCACAACGGTACATCAAACTCTTTTTGACTTCTCAGCAGATCAAGGTTTATTAAGAGCCGCTGAAAAATGCAATGGCGCAGGGAAATGCCGATCTACACTCCCCTCAGGGACGATGTGTCCAAGCTATCGGGCAACTCTTGACGAAAAGCACAATACACGAGGTAGAGCCAACGTGCTAAGAGAGGTATTGAATCAGGACAAAAACATCAATGCCTTCGACAGTAAAGAATTAAANGAAGTGTTTGACTTGTGCTTAAGCTGTAAAGCATGTGCCTCCGAATGCCCAAGTAGTGTGGATATCGCTACCTATAAAGCTGAATTTTTATATCAATATCAAAAGGTAAACGGAAGTTCTTTTCGAGATCAAATTTTTGCTAATTTCGGAAAAATCAATGAACGAATCCAGCCAATTCGAACCGTATATAACTGGTTTTTTAAAGAACCATGGAGACGTAAAATAGCCGCTCCAATACTGGGTATAAGCCCAAAACGAGGTCTTCCTAAACTCGATAAAAATTTATATAAAAGCTTGTCTATTAATACGATAAACAATCCTATTAAAAGTGTTTATTTGTATCTAGATGAGTTTTCCAATTACAATGAAACGGCGATAGGTAAAACCACTGTTGCCTTGTTAGAAGGTCTTGGCTATCAAGTGATCGTTTTACCGCCTTCGGATAGTGGAAGGACCTATATTTCCAAAGGGTTTTTAGACCAAGCTAAGCAATGTGCTGATCGTAATATTCAACTTTACAGCAATCTAATTACTGAAAATACTCCTCTTATCGGTATTGAGCCTTCCGCTATTTATACCTTTACTGATGAATACCCCAAACTCAGTTCATTTCCTGATCAAGCCAAAAAACTTGCCAAGCACTGTATGCTTATCGACACTTTTATTGCAAAAGAAATCCAGAACAAAGCCATACGACCAGAGCAATTCAATGAGGAGGAGAGAGCAATTAAAATCCACGCCCATTGTTATCAAAAGGCTTTAGGGAACCCTTCAGACAGTTTTCAGATGTTAAATCTTCCGAAAAATTACACCGTCCGTTTAATAAATTCGGGTTGCTGTGGGATGGCAGGTTCCTTTGGATATGAAGCTGAGCATTATGATGTCAGTATGAAAATAGGAGAAGAGCGCTTATTTCCTGCAATACGCAGTTGCAATACAGAGACCTTGATCGCCGCCAACGGCACCAGTTGTCGGCATCAAATTTTTGAGGGAACAGGTCGTGTGAGTTTGCATCCAGTAAGCATCCTTTTTGAGGCATTGATTAAAAAAAACTGCTCCTAAAAGTCAATCCAAAACTTTAGTTTTATCTTTGAGCTTTAAATTGAAGTAATGGCAGGGAATACGTACGGTACTATTTTTAAATTGAGCACTTTTGGTGAATCGCACGGAAAGGCAATTGGGGGAGTCATTGACGGATGTCCAGCAGGGATAGAACTCGACTTAAATGCTATCCAACGCGACTTGGATCGTCGAAAGCCAGGACAATCCGCTATCGTAACCCAACGGAAAGAACCGGATGAAGTTGAATTTTTTTCAGGAATTTTTGAAGGAAAAACAACGGGAACCCCCATCGGATTTGCCATTCACAATACCAATCAAAAATCGAACGACTATTCCCATATCAAAGACAGTTACCGTCCTTCTCATGCGGATTATGTTTATGATGAAAAATACGGTATCCGAGACTACCGAGGTGGAGGAAGAAGCTCTGCACGCGAAACAGCAAGTAGGGTAGTAGCAGGAGCGATTGCTAAACAATTCTTAGCTCCCATAGAAATCAATGCTTATGTATCTGCAGTTGGGCATATCCGCTTAAATACCGATCCTTCTAAAATCGATTTAAGTCTAATCGAAAACAACCCCGTTCGATGCCCAGACCCAGTAATGGCAGCGGAGATGGAAGACTACATTAAGCAAATACGCAAAGAAGGGGATACCATAGGGGGTGTGGTAAGCTGTATAATTAAAAACGTTCCTGTAGGTCTGGGAGAGCCGGTATTCGATAAATTACACGCCGAATTGGGCAAGGCTATGCTATCCATCAATGCTGTCAAAGGTTTTGAATACGGCAGTGGATTTGAAGGGACGCAAATGAAGGGAAGTGCTCACAACGACCTTTTTAATTCCGACGGGACAACCAAAACGAATCGCTCCGGAGGAATACAAGGAGGAATTACCAACGGAATGGACATCTATTTTAGGGTGGCTTTTAAACCTGTGGCAACCATTATGCAAAATCAAGAAACGATCAATTCCAGTGGAGAAACCGTCGCTATGCAAGGAAAAGGCAGACACGACCCCTGTGTAGTGCCTAGGGCAGTCCCAATAGTGGAGGCCATGGCAGCATTGGTACTGGCAGATTTTCAGTTACTCAAACGAACCAATAAAATTTAACCCCTACCAATCCAATCTTATGAAAAAACTTGCCTTACACTGGAAAATTTTAATTGGAATGGCTTTGGGTGTTCTTTTTGGAGTGTTACTCTCATTCATACCCAACGGCACTGTATTTATCAAAGATTACATTAAACCCTTCGGGACTCTATTTATCAACCTTCTCAAACTAATTGCGGTTCCCTTAATATTGGCCTCTTTGATAAAAGGAGTTTCTGATTTAAAGGACATTTCCAAATTGTCTCAAATGGGAGGACGTACCATCATTACCTATCTGATCACGACCCTAACCGCTGTAATTATTGGATTGATTTTAGTCAATATTATCCAACCAGGAAAATCCATAAGTGTTGAAACTCGAAATGAACTCGTTGAAGCCTACGCTAGCGACACTCAAGAGAAACAAGCCGTAGCAGCACAACGCAAAGAAGCAGGACCTCTTCAAGCTCTTGTAGATGTTGTTCCTTCAAATATTTTTTTAGCAGCCTCGGACAATAGAAATATGCTGCAAGTAATTTTCTTTGCTTTGTTTTTTGGTATCGGAATGATTCTGATTCCTTCAAAAAACGTCAAACCAGTGAAGAAGTTTTTCGACTCATTTAACGTCATCATTCTTAAAATGATTGATTTGATTATGCTCGCTGCTCCTTACGGTGTATTTGCTTTGCTGGCAGCACTGGTTGTAGAGGCTCCTAGTTTTGAATTGTTTCAAGCACTGGCGTTATATGCCATAACTCTCCTTTTAGGTTTAGCGATTATGATCGTGGTGTACATTATTATTGTCAGGGTTTTTACAGGTAAAAAAATGAATTTCTTTATGAAAGGAATTGCTCCTGCACAGCTACTTGCATTTTCTACCAGTTCGAGTGCTGCAACGCTTCCTGTTACTATGGAATGTGTTGAAGAAAATCTTGGGGTAGATGAAGAAGTAGCAAGTTTTGTCTTACCTATCGGAGCCACAATCAATATGGACGGAACTTCAGTTTATCAAGGGGTTGCCGCCGTTTTTATTGCTCAAGCTTTTGGTTTAGATTTAAGCCTTAGCGCACAACTCGGAATTGTATTTACTGCAACCCTAGCTTCTATCGGAACAGCTGCCGTACCAAGTGCTGGTATCGTCATGCTGGTCATTGTATTAGCGCAAGCTGGAATACCTGAAGCTGGTCTGGCCTTGATTTTTGCAATCGACCGACCTTTAGACATGTGCCGAACCATTGTCAACGTAACAGGGGATGCTGCAGTTTCAATGATAGTAGGTAAATCTATCGGTAAGCTTAAATAATCCTATTTTTTTAATAGATCCCTAATTTCAGTAAGTAGAACTTCTTCCTTAGAGGGTTCGGCTGGTTTTAGTGGATTAGCCTCTTCGCTATTGATCAATTTACTTTGCATTTTATTGTACACCTTCACCGCAATAAAAATGGAAAAACTAACGATTATAAACGTGAGGATGGTATTGATAAATGATCCGTATTGAATCGCAATTTCTGCATTTTCACTCTGCTCTTCTTGGATCACAATCTTAAGTGCCGAAAAATCCACTCCGCCGATGAACATCCCTATAGGAGGCATGACAACATCGTTAACTAAAGACTTTACAACAGCACCAAAATAGGTAGCCATAATCAATCACATTTCCTCTACTAATAAATTTTTTAAATTCTTTCATGGGGTTAGGTATTAAATTAATGATAAAATTTATGCTCATAAAGCACCTCTGGTAGGGGGCAAGTTGCGGTTTTGCCAAACCAACGGTAGCGGTTCTTGGCAATAATTCGATAAATGAAATTTAAAAAGGATTTTGGAAATAGTTTAAAAAGGAGCAAAATTTTCCATGCTCCACCAAAAGCTTGAATCACTTCAAAAACAACCTCGGATTCATATTTTGGACTAGTTAGTTGGTCCCAAATTATAACTGAATCGATTTCCTCATTGACATCAAAGCCTGTTTTAGACTTCATTTCTTTTGCGATCTTGCTATCTAAAGTGCTGAAGCGCAAACGATCCTTGCGATCCCAGTGGCAGAGCCGTTGAACCCAATAATTACAAAACACACAATACCCGTCATAAAAGAGAATTAACGGTTTCATTTTCCTTTTTTTACAGCTTTGACCAGTTCCAAAAGGTCCAAGCTTACTTGAGTGGTAAAAGCCCCGTAATTTACGACAGCTTTATTTTTTTCAATAGAATCAATACTACCTACTGAACGTCCATCAAAGAGTCGGACTTGATCTCCTACAGCTAATTTTGGTTTGGGTTTTTCTATTGGTTTAGGTTGTTTTTGCTCTTTTTTCTTTTCCTTTCGAACTTTAACTAAGTCTTTTTGGACTTCTACATTTAATTTCTTTTTCTCTTCGCGCTCTTTTTTACTTATAACCGCTGACTTTCGTTTGCGTTTTGCATTTTCGGTTTCAACCAGTCGAAGGAATTCAGCTATTAACGGACGCTTTTTATTGTCTTCAAAATAACGCTCTGACAATTCATTTAATTTATTGCCCAATACGATCATCCGCTGATTGTAATCAAAAAGTTCTTGATAACTAGTCAATTTGGTTTTGAGTTTGGCGTTCATCGTTTCCATTCGATCGGATTCGCTTTTTACCTTACTTTCTTTCTCCTTGAGTGATTGCCCTGTTTTAATCATCTCAGAGCGTTCTTTTTGCAGTTTGGCTATTGTTTCGTCAAAGCGGACTTTACTGCGTTCGATTTTCTTTTTAGCGCGATTGATGATGTTAAATGGCAATCCGTTTTTTTGGGCAACTTCAAAAGTAAACGAACTCCCTGCCTCTCCCATAATGAGTTTAAAAACAGGTTCTAAAGTTTTGTTGTCGAACTGCATATTTGCATTCACCATAGCAGGTAATTCGTTCGCCAAAGCCTTTAAATTGGAGTAGTGGGTAGTTATTAAGCCAAATGCCTCACGTTCGTATAGATCTTCAAGCATAACTTCAGCAAGGGCTCCTCCTAATTCTGGATCAGAACCCGTCCCAAATTCATCGATGAGAAATAAGGTCTCTTTATTGCACTTCCGCAAAAAATATTTCATGTTTTTTAATCGATACGAATACGTACTCAGATGGTTTTCTATCGATTGATTGTCTCCAATATCGGTGAGTATATTGCTGAAAAGCGTGGCTTTTGAGCGTTCATGAACTGGGATCAACATCCCGCTTTGAAGCATCAATTGAAGTAAGCCAACTGTTTTTAGAGTAATACTTTTCCCACCGGCATTCGGTCCAGAAATAACAACAATTCGATGGTCAGAATCCAATGCAATATCTTGAGGATGGGTCACTTTATTCTCCAATTTATGGGACTGAAGGAGTAGGGGGTGATAGGCTTTTTTATAGGCTAGCTGTCGAGTCTCCAAATCGATTTCTGGCAGAACCGCTGAAATTTCCTGAGCGTATCTTGCTTTAGCGTGTATCGTGTCTAATTCCAACAGGAATGCATGTTGCTGTTTTAGGTAGGGAAGGTAGGGTCGGAAAAAATCGGTGAGTTGACTGAGAATTTTTTTGATTTCTTCCATTTCTTCAAACTCTAAATTTTGCAACTCACGAGTTTGGGCGTTTGTTGCCTCTGGCTCAATAAAAACGATACTTCCTGTTTTGGAACTCCCCAAGATCGCTCCTTTGACTTTTCTTCGGTGCATCGCTTTAACAGCTAAAACGCGTCTGTTATCTACCACCGATTCTCTAATGTCGTCTAAATAGTCTGCGTTGCTAAATTGACTCAAGGCTTTGTTGAAACTGCTGCTGATTTTTCCTCTGAGATGCTGGATTTGCTTTCGAATGGTATAGAGGGCGTCAGAGGCATCACTACGAACCTCACCAAATCGATCAATAACACGATCTACAGCGGGTTTAATTTCTTTTTCTTCTTGCAAATGAGCAGAACAACTGTATAGGTTTGGGTAATAGGATTTGAATTTTTCTAAAAAAACAACTAAGGCATTTGTTGTTTCCGTATTCCGAGCTAAATTTTTGAAAGCGTCCAATTCCAAAACACTATTTTCTATACGAAGTAAAGTGAAATAGGGGGAAAGGTCATCAAAACCATGATTAGGGATGCGATTTTCATTTGCAAAAGAAGCCGAATACTCTGAAGTTTTTTTTAAATCAGTCCAAACTTCATTAGCTTCTGTCTGAGGCTTAAGTCCTTGGATCACTTCCTTACCCATAGGCGTGATGGCAAAAGCAGCACATTGATTAAGTACTTCTTTATACTCCAGATCCTCTAGGGTTTTTTCAGGAATGGTGACCATGGTTTTTTCTTAACTTAGCCTTGCAAAAGTAACAAATTCATGCAGGTACAGATACATCCCAGCTGGGAAAAGGTACTCCAATCCGAATTCAAGAGCCCTTATTTTCAAGATCTAATTGCTTTTGTAAAATCCGAATACACCCAAACGAGCTGTTACCCCCCAGGAAAATTAATTTTTAATGCTTTTGATCGTTGCCCCTTTGAAGCTGCCAAAGTGGTCATCTTGGGACAAGATCCCTACCACGGTCCTGGACAAGCCCATGGGCTATGCTTTTCCGTGCCCGATGGAATTTCACCCCCGCCTTCATTACGCAACATTTTTAAAGAGATTCATGACGATCTTGCACTTCCTATTCCTACAAGTGGAAATCTTCAAGCTTGGGCGCATCAAGGAGTTTTCTTGTTAAACACCATCTTAACGGTAAGAGCCAACCAAGCGGGAAGCCATCAAAAAAAAGGATGGGAAATTTTTACTGATCACGTTATCAAGCAACTTTCCACTCAAAAAGAAGGATTGGTTTTTATGCTGTGGGGGGGCTTTTCAAAACAAAAAATTAAACTAATCGATACACAAAAACACTTGATATTAACCAGTGGACATCCCTCTCCATTAAGCGCGAATAGGGGGTTGTGGTTTGGCAATAAACATTTTAGTCGATGTAATGACTATTTGAGAGCCAAGGGAGAGGTCCCGATTCAATGGGGTTAAAGCACATTTTAAGGGATTTACGTGAGACTTTTTTTAATTCAAAATTATGAGTTCAATACAAATTCCTTGATTGCATTATTGTTTGGGGAAATTCATAAGAATAAAACTGTTTTCATTCATTTTCTTTGCTTCACCAAAGAAAACGAACCAAAAGAAAGGTGTCCTTTTTCTAGGTGTTTTTTGTGCTAAAGCACAAAAACCGAATAGCATTTGCTAAATTTTCTACAAGGCTTCAAAAATTCTTAACGCAAATGCTATTCTACACTAGGAAAAAGTAGGAAGCCTACGGCTATTGGAGATCATTGATAAGCTAAAATGTTTTTTTTTAATCAAAATCAAGAGATCAATACAAATTGCCTGATTGAACTGTTATTTTGGGAATTTTATAAGAATAGAACTGTTTCGTTCATTTTCTTTGCTTCACCAAAGAAAACGAAACAGAAAATAGGAGGAGTTTGAGGCTAATGACTAAAAATGAAAAATCAAAATTTCAGTATTCGAAACATTAGCCCCCTAAACGTTTAACTTGATGTCCCATTTGACTTAAAATTTTAATAACCTGATCCCTGTAATTGCCTTGTATGATAATTGATCCCTCTTTTACACTGCCACCAACGCTTAACGCTTTTTTTAGCTGCTTTCCTAATTGCTTCAACTCATCGGGGCTACCTTCAAATCCTTTAATCACTGTGGCTGTTTTCCCAGCACGACCTTTATTACTGAAATGGGCTTCCAAATGTTGCTTTATCCATTTGGGTTCGGTCTCGGGCAAGGGAGCTGGATCAGGGGCTAGATTCTCAAAGTGAATTTTTGCCAAATCCTCTAAACTTTTTAATTTTTTTGACATAAGCAATACGTAATTACTGCTAAAATACTACTTTAGAAGCAATGACAATATTTCGATTTTGCACACTTTTATTTCTTACTACCTTTACAGCTATGGCACAGGAACTTCCGTTTTACTCAATTCCTGAAGTAGGGGAGGATTACAGTTCGGGTACATCCATTGGCCGAATGATTGATGGATTGGGCTTTCGCTATCATTGGGCGACAGAAGGATTAAGAGATTTGGATTTAACGTACCGTCCAACCCCAGAAGCACAAAGCGCTTTAGAAACCCTAGAGCACATTTATAGCCTAAGTGAGGTTATTGCAAATACAGCAAACAATCGAACGATTGTCCGTCCTCCAGTAGCCGTACCTCAATCATTGGAAGCGCTTCGAAAAGGCACTTTAGAATATTTGGAAAAAGCTTCCCAACTTTTTAAATCTAAATCGGATGAGGAATTAAAAGAACTCGCGATACAATTCGACCGAGGAGAGAACGTGTCTAAATTTCCCGTTTGGAATCTAATTAATGGCCCCATAGCGGACGCTTTATATCATACAGGACAAATAGTCAGCTTTAGAAGAAGCTCTGGCAATCCAATTGCGAAAGGAGTCAATGTCTTTTTAGGGATCAAAAACTAGAGTAAATTAGTTGTCACGGTCTTCAAAGTCTTCCTTTTTTTCATTTTCAATTTTTTTAAAAAGAAAATAGAGGAGGAGAAGAACAACAAGAATCAAAAAGAGCAATTCGAAGATCATTTTAAAATTACTGCCGTACCGTAAGCTAAGATTTCTGAACAGCCTTGCATAACCATAGAGGTTGTTAAACGAACATTAACTATCGCATTCGCCCCCATTTTTTCAGCATCTTCGGTCATTCGCTGTAGTGCTTGTTCTCGAGATTGAGCTTGTAATTTGGTGTATTCGCTTATTTCTCCACCGATGATGTTTTTTAAACCTGCAAAGATGTCCTGGCCTACGTTTCGGGCTCGAACGGTACTTCCTCTGGCTATTCCTAGGGTTTCTGCGATGGTTTTGTTAGGTACGGTGGGTGTGGTTACGAGTAACATAGGCTTAGGGATTAAAAAGGGTTTTATCAATTGACGGAAATAATTCCAAGGCATTTTTATAGTACAATTTCTGTAAAACGGTGTCGGGAAGCGATAGTCCATACATTCTCCAATGCGCATGACGCTTTCGGTAATATTCAAAATACTCATCATCCGTCTCCAAAACTCTAAAGTAAGTATAGTATTCGCTGACATTATAACTGTCTTTTCCGAAGAGAATTCGATCTTGATAGTCGATGAAAAACTGACGAGCACGTTTGGGTTGGCGACCCAGTTCTGCTAGTACAGCCCCAATTTCGGTTCGAACATTGGGATAGGCATCTAAATGTGCGCCTAGGCGATACAAATCATTACCCATCCACCCTAGGTGAGCATTGATAAAGAGAGTATGGGGATGCTTTTTAAAAACCGCATGTTGTTCTAGAAGGATTTCTTCAAAGGAAGGATTTAACTCGGGGTCTCTATACCGCCCAGGTTTTTGTCTTAATTCTAGCCAACGCTCATTATATTTATCCTTTGGCTGCCAAAAAGAAGCAGGTTCTCCAGAATGAATCAAAACGGGAATCTTATGGTCACCACAGGCTTTCCAAATAGGGTCAAGGCGAGGATCGTCAATTGCAATTCGATTCCCACTTGAATCACGGCTGGTCAACCCTAGAGATTTATAAACTTTTAAGCCCAATACACCCGCAGCAACGGCGGAATCGATTAATGCNACTTGAGTTTCTTGAAAATCAGCCTCATCGATGGCTTCAAAATCGACATTTAAAAATAAGCCAAAGCGATTGGGAGCATTTTCTCGGATGTTTTCAAGAGATTTTCTTAAATATAACCCCCGAAAACCACTGAGATTGATCATAAAGCCCATATTTAAGCTATCCATCTCTGCTGTCAACTTTTTGAGGTCCTTAACCGGCATATCAAATTGATGGTTGTGAACATCTACGAAAGGGTATTTTGATCGAAATACAGGGGTTTCTTTATTGACTAATGTGGATTTAGGACTGTATTCCTCTATATCCATCAAATTGTTTTTCTCTTGAATTTTATCAATAATGTAGTAACTAAGACCCCCTAGGAACAAGAGGGCTAAAGCGACTTTAATGAGAGTAACGAACTGTTTAAAGAAAATCCGCATTATTCTATAGGGAGGACTACCTTGGTTGTGTCCCACTGAATTCTGAGATTTGATCCAATAAAATCAAGGGTTAGCTGTTCTACAACGTCATCAAGGGTTTGGGTAGGAAGATTGATTTTCATCACAATTCCACTAGGATCAGGTTCTGAAAAACTAAATCCCCCCGTTTTTGTATGTACAAAAATCACCCAATTGTTTTCGTAAGGATAGGTATAGAGTCCATAGGAACCCGCAGGCAGCATCCGACCAGCGAAATTCAAATCTCGATTTGTAGTTATTTTCGTTGTTAGATTTGCGCCTAAACGCCAATACTGACCATAGGGAACAAGAGCACCATCAGCAGCGTCACCAAAAATTAACCGTTCTTTTTTATAAGGACGGTAATATCGAATAGAAATCTCCGTATTTTCATTTTTAAATTCAGCTGATCCTTGTGGACTTTTAGGATTAATATACAAACCGTAAACAAAATAGAGTGCCGCAACTACAACAAGAGTTAGTAGAATGACTAGAGTTATTTTTAAAGCTTTCATAGAGTAGGATTTAATACAAAGTAAAATTACAACAAAAATGGAGATGGCAACTTTAAAACCTTATTTTACATAACGTAAATTATAATGGTTTAATCTATGGTAGAAAAACTAGATAAACCCTTAAAAATAAAGTGATATGGAATAAAATAGAAAAACAGAGAATTTCCTAACTTGCACCACCCAATTTAAATATGGGGATTTATAAAAAACATTTTAACCCAAAAATCTAAAATACAAATGAAACAAATTATTTATAGTCTATTCCTGGTTTTAGCCGTAGGAATGAATAGTTGTAAAAATGAAACTAAAAAAGAAAACCAAGCAACTCCAGATGAGGCAACAGAACTAAGTTCTGCTGCTGTAGTTCGTTTTGGAGTTCGAGGAAATTGCAGTATGTGTAAAAAAACGATAGAGACTGCTGCGAGCAGCGTTGAAGGCGTTTTAAGCGCTACATGGGATGTGAATAGAAAGTTTATTGAGGTTGGATTAAGTGATGCAAATGCTGATCTTATGCCCATACATAACGCTATAGCAGCCTCAGGTTACGACACTGAAAAAGTCAATGCAGACCCATCCGCTTATGAAAAATTACCTCTTTGTTGTCAGTACGATCATTCAATGGAAATGAATCAAGCGGAACACGATCATGAAATGGAGGCAGAATCTGGCGAAACAGAAAGCCACTAATCTCCTCAGAAACCCAAAATTAAAATCTATTAAATCATTGTATTTAATAGGTTTTTTTTATTTTCTGAAAAGGAAGTGTTTATGGGTCTTAATAGTGTCTTAAAGTTTTATATATTGAACAATTAAAACCCCAATCTTATGAAAAAACGTGAACCCGTATCCCATATCATGACTCCTGATCCTTATGTTCTTCATCTGAACGATGGCCTAACTCAAGCTGAAATTTTATTTAAAAAGCATAAAGTACGCCATCTCCCTGTAGTTTCTTCTGGTGATAAAATAGTAGGGATTTTAAGTCAGACCGATCTCGCTCGAATCAGTTTTGTTGACAGTTATGACCCCAATAATTTCAGTGTTGATACTTCGGTATATTCCCTTTTTTCCTTAGAACAAATCATGGTGCGTAACCCTACCTCTATTTCCCCTGACACCTTGATTAAGGATGCCGCTGAGATCTTCTTAAAAGTAGAATTTCATGCCCTTCCTGTTGTAAAAGACAAAAAACTGGTAGGGATTTTAACCACCACTGATTTGATAAAATATTTGTTGGAGCAGTATTGATTAAAGAGTGTTATTGTAGCAGATTCCTTTAGCCGAATCATTTAATCGTAGCTTATGATTATCCTTCTGCACTAGTGCAGCCGACAGATGAACTCCTCCTATTCATCAAATTTAAGCGCGTGAATAAATCGTATTTTAGTACAGCACCGAACCCACTATTCCTTATACATAATATTGGGCGGGACGTACTTTATTTTGACCCACCTGTTAGTGGTGGCAAAGACATACTTTTGAAATTTTTGATTGTAGCGTTGACTGGTGCGAATTGCAAATGTGTATGGCTTTAAGCGTTGGCATTTTCTGTCAGTTTGTTTAATTCCTTTTTCTTTCTCTCTACATACAAAACCACATCTTTAATCACCAATTTATGAATAGCAGAAATTACGGTCTCCATAATTTCATAGTCAGGTTTTCCATCCTTAACTGGTAGCGAAATATCTAATGCGTCAGCGTCTTTTGCGTAGAAGTTTCTACCATAATTAAACTGTCCATTGTATGATGATTTGTGAATTGCAGAAGTCACAAAAACAGATGCGTATTTTGGTAGCTTGTCCGTATGAACAACGGCAATATGGTCGTCTCCGCCATATTTGAAGTTTCTATACTTGGCTGAACCAAACATATCAATGGTTGTCGTATTATCTGAAAAAACTTTAACGTCATTTCCAATAAAAGCAGAAACTCCTTCGTCAGTTTCTCCTGCTGTAATAAAAGGCAAATCACCTGAAATTCTATCTGCACTTTTTAGTCTTCTACCACGAGTAGATTTACCAAATAGATTTTCAAGATTAAAAATACTCCAACTTAGGTTTTCATAATTTTCTAATGCTTGTATTTCTTGTTTGGTTAATTGATAATCTCTTAAACTAATTTCAGAAATGTAATTTTCTAATTTTAGAATACGTTCGTTTTCTATTTCCGCTACAAAACTTGCCATAAAATCAAAGTCAATTTTACCGTTTTTGGTGGGTAATTGGATTTTTAAACCCTGAATTTTATTCCAAGAGCACATATTTTCATACCCAAATTTACTAGGTAAAAAGTGTAATGAATTAGCTAAGAACAAACCCTGATAATAGGTTATTTCAAATTTTGGCAGTAAAGCAAAAACCCTAGCGTGTGTTACCATTTTATAATTAACTTGTCGGTAAAAAGCAGCACCAAACATATCAATTGTTATAGTGTTTTTACTGAATAGTTTAGATTTTACATCCGTTTTACCCAATATTCCATTATTAGTAAGACCTGCTGTTATAACAAAATTACCTTTACCGTTAATATGTTTTTTTTGAATATCAAAATCTCCATTAGCACTATCAAACAAATCCCCTAACTTGTAATGACCCCACTCAACATTTTTCAATTTGTTATTGAGTGGGGTTATTGCTTTCCCAATTCTTCATCATCGGTATTTTGTTTTAGTAAAGTGCCAATCTCCCAAGCCAAATAATCCCCCACTGTTTTTTTGAAGTCTTGTATTGTTGGTTTCGTATCAATAGGTGCTGATTGATTCCAATCCGCTCCATCATTGGGGTCTATATGTCCTTCGTAGTATTCCCTTTCCGTAAAAATGTTTAGTTTGCTTTTACCAAAACGAACCAAGTCCACTACTTCTTGATAGCGTTCTTTGGCTCGGTCAGTATCTTTTAAATTATTGCTTGCTTTTTTTCGATTTGTTCTTGTATAGCCATCATTGGTAAAGTCAATGAACTTAACCACTTCATCTTTATGATGTTTTTCATTGACTTTAAAAACATAAATATTAGTTTGTACACTTGACTTTCCTATGAAAATATCAACCGGCATTTTGATACTTGCCAAAAGTGTGTGCTTGGATAAAATTCTTTTATTGTAATCAATTGCTTTTCCTGAACCTGATGAGTTTTGGATAATGATTGCAGCGTAGCCTTTGTTCATCATTCCTAATGCTTTTTCCACAAAGTTCATCCCGTTGCCTGATGCAGAATAAGGCGGATTTAATATAAAAGCATCCGCAGGGAAATTATCATCTGTTTTGCCAAAGCCATATTTACCGTCAAAATCTTTTATTGAATCTGTGTTTAAAATGTTAGAACTACCGTCACCCATCAAAATCATATTCAGAATTGCTAACATATACACACTTGAAAGCAACTCTAAACCTAGTAATTGCTCTGCTTTTATTTTAATTTCTTTTTGGATAAGTTCGTCTGGCGAATTTATGTTGCTTTAAGCGTCATTAAGCATTTCATTCATAGCAGCAACTAACAAACCTGCTGAACCTGTGGCAAAATCCCACACATAAGAATCTTTGTTTACTCTTGCTAATTTGACCAAAAGAGAAGCTATATAAGATGGTGTGAGAACAACATCATTCAGTTTGTCCTGAGAAAAACCTAACCATCCATACATTTCATTAAAGAGTTTGCCTGTAAAATCTGTGGTCAAACCGATTTTGTAGTAGATACCTAAATCATCTACAATTTTTGTGAACACTCTTTTTAATTGGCTTTCTCCGTCTTGAACTCTATTAATGTTTTCAGTTAAAAGTGTGTTAGATAAAATTCTAACAATAAGATTTTTCTTTTCTTCTGGAAGGTCTTTATGATTTAAAAAGGATTCTATCTTTTTAATCATTAAATCACCATCTCTATAACCTTTCTCAGTTGATGATTTTAAATCGGATTTTTCAAGTGGTGTAACTTTTCCTGGAATGCCAAGCGTTGCAATAATGGAAGCCGCAACCAAATAAACACGGTCATTTTCTCCTAATCCTTTTTCGTTTTGGTAAATGTCGTTGTTAAGTTTTACAAGGCTTTGGTCAATTTCTCTTTCTCGTTGCTCTTTTAGTTTGTCGAGTTCTTCTTGTGAAAGTTGAAGGGTTTTTACAGTCTCAATAAAACCGTCAAAATTCGTAGGTGCTAAAAATGAAAAGTCAGTGTAGTCACCAATTTTTTGTCCTGCACCTAAATTGCTTTTGGAAACATAA
>JGI26082J51739_10000502_pt1 | contig 24652 bp, 38 predicted proteins | sample SaaInl5LU_22_DNA_FD_51739 | JGI IMG/M metagenome (IMG submission 51739)
TGGATACTATAAAGGTACTCCATTTGCTGGAACATGGAAAGAACGTACAGAACTTGTTAATCAATTCAATATAGCTATTGATGAAATGTGTGAGCGTAACGGATGGGATTGTTATATGCATCCTGGGGTTTACATAAATACATTAAACGAATTAAGCTTTGATGTTATGGAAAAACCAAAGTCGGTTCATTTAGCTCGTGAGTTCTATCGTTGGGATCTAGAGAAAGACTGTGCTAATGAAAGGTTGGAGACTGAGTCTAAACAAACAGCACTATTCTAGGTATAACCAATATGGGAATTAAAACAACAAGATATTACGACGAGTTCTTAAGATACTTTGATCTTGCTAGCAAACAACAAGATCTTTGTAACTTAGGTTTAGTACCACACGAAGAAAGTGGTATTGGAGATACCTTAATGGAGCAAGTTCATTTGTACGATGTTGTAGAGCGTAAGTACGCTGGATTCTCTCAGATTATCAACGATGCTTTTTATGGTTGGACTAACGAGCATCCATACTGGAAACAGATGGAAGCTGGAAAAGCAACATGGCAACGTGAAGAAGTAGCTAAGAACTGGACTGGTAAGCATGAAGACTTTGGATTAGCTGAATGGCTATACATTTTCATCTTACATAGAGTGACTGGTTCTGCTATCAATTACGCAACTAAACCATCAGGGTATCATAATACATTACTCTTTCACCTCCACGAATGTAAGACCATTGAGGATATGGTGGAAATAGTAAACTCACATCCTAAACCATTCTACACTTCAGTAGGTTATCAGTTTCCTGCATTTCCGAAGCCTCCAGTCCAAGAGGTTGAAGAAGATATGTTTGTAGGGATGTCTGGGTTCAAGTCTAATACGGTTAAATACAGAAGAGGTGGTGATTATTACCTTAGCGAGTTCGCTCCACAGTTGGCTAGAGAACTAGCTACGTGGCTAGAATCAGGTGGTAAAAGAAATCTAAGAGATATAGGTTCTTTCATGCTAGACTGGAATGTCGAGAAAGGACTTAGGAGATACTTCTTCCAATACGCAGCTGTTATTGCAGATATTGCAGACTGGTACCCNGAATACGTTAACCGTGAATCTATGTTCTACTATGGAACTAATGCAAAGGAATGTATTAGCTATCTAGCAGAGCCTGGAGATACTGGATTGCGTAAAGGCTCTGAGGAATTCTTGGATGCTGTTATGGAAAAGATCTATGAAGATACTGGAAGCCTTCCTTATAATGCTGAAGATGTAGCTTGTGACTTTATTAGATGGACTGAAAACTACGTTAAGCCAGGTGCTGATTATGCACATTTGGATTATGATGCTATTTGGTCAAGCTCTAAGATTACAGACCACCCATATGGAAGACAAAAGGCAATGCTTGATTTAGGTATTGTAGAAACATTTAACGGTATGACGGCGCACCCATCTGACGATAAGGTTCTTAAAGAGGCTGGAATAACCGTAGAAGAATATAAAGAAAAGTTAGCACATGGCACACAACAAGCACACTAAAAGCTTAGCAAACCAGGATCTAAATCTAATGATGCCTAATAGACAGGCTTGGTTAGATTTGGCTGGAGACTGGGTAGATCCATTTGGAAGTCCAGAACTTATAGAGCATGATGGCTTTAAAGTTGTAAGAGAAGATATGATGGGCTTTGGTTCTAAATGTCGATTTGGTGATATCTTAGTTCAGAAAGCACCAACAGATACTTTAGTTTATGTACAGCCTAGATATGGATTCGCTGGAATCTCATTAGCTTACTTAGCTAAGAAGTATAACAAGAAGCTTGTACTATTCTGTCCAAGCCAGAAAGAGATCTCAGACCACCAAGCTATTTGTGCTGAGCGTGGTGCTGAACTTAAGTTTAAGCGTATTGCTGCGATGCCAGTTCTAAATGCTCACGCTAAGAAATGGGCTGAAGAAAACAATGCAACATTTATTCCATTAGGACTACGCCATGAGTTGGTTACAGCAGCAGCTGTTAAGGTTGCATACGATCTTGCAGAGAAACATGGATACCCTGACGAAGTATGGCACGCTATCTCTACTGGAGTCCTTGGCCGCTCTCTACAGATTGCTTGGCCGGATGCTAAGTTTAATGCTGTTGCAGTATCTAGAAATATTAAGGCTGGTGAAAGAGGTCGTGCAGAGATCTGGTCACATCCTAAAGCATTTACACAAGATGTACATCCTGATTTACAACCTCCATTCCCATCAGCATTAAACTATGATGCTAAGGCTTGGGAGTTCATGGTCAAACATGGAAATCCAGGAGCATGGTTCTGGAATGTTGGAGGAGATCCTAAGCCAGAAGATCCAACAACTAAAGAGAACGTAAACTCGGAACGTGGTTGGGGCGAAATACTCGAAATGGATTTATAACAAAGTAAATGGCCTGAGATTTTTTAGTCTCAGGCTTTTTTATTATATTAGAACTATGATTGAAGAACTAATGGTATTAAGGCTCGAAGCTGAAGATCTAAGAAGATCTGGTAATGTTGCAGCCGCAGAAAAGATTGAAGCTATTATTAACCGCATTGTTGAAGACCTTCCTTTAGGAAGTGGCCATGGTGGAGATTAAAATCACAGGAAAGAGATCTGGTAAAGCTGAGATCAGAAAAGCTACAGCTAAAGTTGCTAAGTCACTTGGTATTGAGTCTGAAGTAAACTTAAGATTCTTGGATGTTGACAATCCAGATACCCATGGCTTCGCTGCTAATATATCTGGTAGCCACTATGTCTGTATATTTAAAGATTGCCCTGATGATAAGTTAGCTGAAGTTATCTCACATGAGATGGTTCATGTTGCACAGAATTATAGAGGCGACTTGGTATTTGATTATGATAATCAGATATTCTATTGGCAAGGTGATAAATACACTGTAGATAGACTTAAGGATATGTCGTATTACGATAGGCCATGGGAAGCTGAAGCAAAAAAACTTCAAAAAAACTTGGCAAAACATTTTTTTATGTCATAAACTTTTGTTATATTTATACTATAACAATGGGGAACTTAATCCCACTAATTAAAACAATTTAGTATGGTGACAACACTATCAAACAACGCAATCGATTCGCGCAAGATCGAAACCCTGAACGCACAAGCTCTACGTAGAACCGTAGCAGTGCGTGAAATTGAAATCATTGATGAGAAGACAATCTTCTACAATGGTACTCAAATCGGCATCACTAAAGGTGCATTTAAATCTTTGATGAAGATGATCGGCATGAGCCAAACTTTCATCAAGAAGTTCGAAAAGCTTTTCAACGAAAAAGCAAAAGCACAATTCATCAACACAGTTAAGAATGCAATGGCAACTAACCGTGGTAATCTTCCAGATATCACTATGGTTCTTAATCCAGTTAGCAAGACGATCGTAGCTTTCACTAAGCAAGCTAACGAACTTATCTCTAACAGCAACTTCGTTGATCAAGCAGAGCGTATTCTAAATGGTGGTAACTTCGATGTTACTAACTGGACTACGGATCCTGTAACTGGGATTGTGACNATCAACGCACTTCAGCCTAAGGCGGAGTTTGCAGTTAAAGGAGACGAAAAAGATGTTTTCTCTGCNGGTATTACTCTTAAGAACTCGCCAATCACTGGGTTCCAAGTNTCACCGTTTACAAAACGCCTTTGGTGTTCTAANGGTCTTACAACAACTCTTGCTGAAGATAAGTACAACATGACAAATCTTAGCCAAGACTCTCTTACTAAGTTTAATGAGTACATGACTCACTTGACTCGCAGAAACTTTATGCCAGCTGAGTTTGATACTCTAGTTAATAAGGCTCGTAATACTCATGCATCTTTACAAGAACTTAAGTTCGCTAAGAACACGATCGAACGCCTAGGTGGTGGAGAACGTGCTGATCAATGGGTTCCTCTTAACGAGAATCTTCTAGAGTACTCTCGTGCCGGTGTTAACACTAATGAGTTTAACCTGTCTCAATTTAAGAACGCAGAGTCTGATCAATCTATCTGGTCGGTTGTTAACTCAATGACTCACTTTGCATCTCATGGCGAGGAGCTAGTTGACGGAGTACAGCCACACCAATCTACTGAACTTATGGTTCAAGCTGGTAACCTTCTAGGTAAAGGTACTAAAGGTCAGTGGGATCTTGGAAATCAAGTTCAATCTCCTTTCGGCGGTAAGCTTAATACTCACCAACACGGAGAGATCTTAAACTAATTGCAAAATAATTGCAAAATAATTGGCCTGAGACTTTTTAGTCTCAGGCTTTTTTATTATATTAGCACTGTAATTAAAAACAAACAACATGCCTTACATTACTAAAGATCAAGTAGCCGCAAAACGCAAAGCTCTTAAAGAAGCACTTCCACAGTTTAAGTTGAGTGTCCGTAATCGTGACTATAGCAAAATTGATGTTGCTATCATGTCAGGACCAATTGAGATGACTCAAGATCCTCGTGGATATGAGCAAGTTAATCACTTTTGGATTAATAGCCACTATGAAGATCAGCCTGAAATCAAAGAGGTCTTGAATACAATTAATCGTATTTGTAAAGAAGATCAAAGTGAAGAGGTTTATGATGGTGACTATGGTTCAGTACCAACATTCTATGTCGGTATTTCAATTGGTCAATGGGATCGCCCATATGTATGCAAATCCCTAAAATTAGCATAATGTATAAGATTAATACTGGCAGAAAGTATTTCGCAATTGTAAACGTACTTGGCAAGACATACGTATGTCCAGGATGGCATGAGGTTCCGCTGGGAACCACTAGAGATCAGATCGATTTAGTTTATAATGAACCTTCATATATGATGGCAAAGCCAGTAGAGGCCACTGAATCAAGCGATGAATCTTGGGAAGTTAAAGGATCTAAAGGCTCAATCTATAAAGTTACTCTTAGAAAGAACCGATGGGATTGTACATGTCCTGCCAGAACTTTTAGACGTGGTGACTGTAAGCACATAAAGTTGCAAAAAAGTTTGGCTTAGATTTTTTTATGTCAGATATTTTGTTTATATTTACACTGTAATTAAAGATAATGCATATGAATAACTATTTATTAAACGGACTACAAGTCTCAGATTTTGAAGTTGATGGAATCGATACTCGCGATTACCCAGATTTTTGCGATGCTTACATTGAAAGTGCAAGTGTTCTTGAAAACGGAGTATGGCGTGAAGCTACTGATGCCGAACTTGATAAACTTAACGACGATGGCGATTTAGTTTATTCTTGTGTTGAAGACTACTTATACTAATGGCTAAGAAAAACAAAACCGATATTGACGGATATAATGAACGTCACTTAGACCAACTTATCCGACGCCGTATGATTCAGAAAGATCATGGCGATGACAACAAGTATTCTCGTAAAACAAAACATAGAAAAGATTATGGCAAAGAAGAGTAGAAGTAAGAAGGAAACTTGCTGCCACCGTTGTTTAACCGGTGCTAAGTTTAACGAACTAAATCCGGTTCAAGTTCCAATGCACCGTGGCTTTGCTGAAAGTGGAACATATGGAATTTATGTATGTGATAAATGTGTAACTAAATACGAAGGCAATGAATAAATTAGAAGCTCTAGGATGTATTGAAATGACATCACAAAGACAAGCCGATAATGGTACAATCCGTTATTACGATCTACAAACAGAAGCGTATTACATGCTGTATGAGAATGGTTACGTTCGCCGTAGCTTTGGACGTTACAAGAGACATGACGGCCGTTGGTCTGATGAAGTTATTTATCAGTTAAATCCAAAGACTAAGGGTACATATACATCTGAGATTACTGGAAACACTCGCGAAACCACGGTTCGATTAATGTTAAATACACATGATGAGAGAATAAACTGTGCTGCACGCGGGGTAATTAACTACCGTAAAACTATAAAGCGCAATCAACTAGAAAGACTAGAGCACTATAAAAAAAATGAACGTAGAATCAAAAGATTAGTTGTAGAAGATTCTGTAAATATGTTTTTTCAAGGTATGATAGACTATAAGACAGTAATGTCTGAAATTAGCGAAACTTTAAAAGAAGGAGAATCTATAACTCCTTCTAAATTATTTGGACGTGGGTAGAAAAAAGAAACAAAGAGCAAAAAGCATTGAGGTCTTTACATCCGAAGGCGTTGCATACTCACCAGTACATAAAGATGAACACCATGCTTGGATTGTTGAATTCGACATGAGTAGAAAAAATGTAGGCGGTGGCATCAAAAAAGTATCCAGAAGTTTTCTAGATTCACAAGAAATTATTATATTAGCACTGTAATTAAAAAAGCATATGAAGCAAACTATTTATATTGATCTCGATGGCGTCATCGTGGATATTGAAAAATACATTAAAGAAACTTACAAACCAGAGTACATTAAAGAACACGGTATCGGAACTCTAATCGATAACCACGTTGATATCTTTAATCTCTCTAAGCCAATGCCCGGGGCCATTGCTGCGTTCCGACAATTAGCTCAAAAGTATGAAGTATACATTCTTTCAACTGCACCTTGGGATAACCCTGCATCTTGGACTGCTAAACGACTATGGGTTGAAAAGCATTTAGGTAGTGAAGCATATAAGCGACTTATCTTATCACATAACAAAGGACTCCTACGTGGTGATTACTTGATTGATGACCGTATTGCAAATGGAGTTCAAGAATTTGAAGGTACTCATATACACTTCGGATCTGAAGGAACTCCAGACTGGGATAGCGTTATGCAATTGTTTGAAGTAATAGAAGAGTAATGACTGTTGTAGTATTCAGAAAGCGAAAAACTTCAAAACCACAAATGGCGGTATTCACATCTACTAGAGTTTTACCAGACCATATTATTGATAGTGCAAAAAGAAAGCCTCTTATTCCACATAACTGGTATCTTGATGAGGTAGGACTTGGCGAAGGTCTTATCACTTATTATCAAAAAAAGTATAAAAATATCAAAGTTTTTTACGATAAAACTTTTTAGTCTCAATCTTTTTTATTATATTAGTACTGTAATTAAAACATAACAACATGACAACAAATTTCAAATTCAACGTAGAAGAAGTAAAGTGCAATGGTACAATCGGCGGTTCAGCCAATATTCTTAACCAAGAAAACGAAGGAAAGGTTAAAGCCTTTATGATGACACACTTTATGATGACTGACCGTCAGGTTATTCTACAAGAGCTACAAGACTCTGGTATTCTAACAGACAATTGGATTGTTGGATCTCGTTGTAATAGCATTCAAACTTTATATTGTAGAATGACTTCAGGTCTACTCTCTTATGGACTTACAAAGTTTATAAGTACTGGGACTTACAAAGCACAGCGTGAAAATGCTGAAATGTGGGTTAATGCTCAAGTTAAAATGATGACGGCTAAAGATCTTATCAATGTACTTGAAAAAGCATTGATGGATGCTGCGACTGCAGACTACCACTACTCATTTGAAAAAATGTGGTCATAATGCAAATCGATCAGGCAAGACTCGAGAGGATTCAAGATCAACGTATGTTTATCTGTATTGAGACTGGAGATCTATATGCTATAGAAGATATCAAAATCATTGAAGGAGAGATCTGGATAAAATCACAAGACGGTAGAGTCTATAAGGATATAGATGTCTTAACCATTACAGAATCAGGGGACCACTACCGACTTAGAATGTGGATGAAACAAAACTTAAATATTGACTATTAATACTATGGCTACACAATACGGATATTGCTGCATTAACATGACTCTTAAGAAAGAGCGCGGAGTTTACATTGGAAGAGGAATGATTAAGCGTACATTCGCTGCTAAAGGTATCAAGTATGCTGGCGAACTAGCTGAGGCTAACATTCGTGATATGATTGAGATTATCAAGTGGAATGAAAGCAAAGGTATCAAAATGTACCGTATGTCTAGTGATATGTTTCCGTGGATGTCAGAGTATGAGTTAAAAGACTTGCCTAATTACAAAAAGATTTGTACACTCCTTCAAGGTGCTGGAAATCTAGCTGCTAAATATGGTCAGCGTTTAACATTTCACCCAGGGCCTTTCAATGTACTAGCATCTCTAAATGAAAATGTAGTTAAGAAGACTGTTCGAGAGCTTAACCAGCACGCAGAAGTTATGGATCTTATGGGACTACCAAAGACACCATACGCTGCAATGAACATTCATTTAAATACTACACAAGGTGGCAAGGAAGAAGCTATGCAACGTTTCGTTGATAACTTCTATGAGTTATCTGCTTCTGCTAGAAAGCGATTGGTTATTGAGAATGACGATAAGGAAAAGCAATACACAGTAGAAGATCTTTACAAAGGCGTTCATTCTAAGATTGGTATTCCTATTACGTTTGATTACCATCATCATTGGTGCCATCCGGGGGAATTGACACAAGAAGAAGCTCTTAAACTAGCTTCAACTACTTGGGGTGATGTAAAACAACTTGTACACTTCTCTTCTTGTAAGATGATTCACGAGGATACTACACAAACCAACAAACGTGCTCATTCTGATTATATCTATGAATTCATTAATGATTATGGATTAGATCTAGATGTTGAAGTAGAAGCTAAGGCTAAAGAACTTGCAGTTCAGAAATATATGAAACAATTTTTAGAAGTTACCATATAATACTAAATTTATAAATTATGTCATTTACACCAAAGAACGCAGAAGTCAAAAAGCTTAAGTGTCAGAATTCAAATCCTGAAGGTAGCAAATACTGGAAGTATGCACCGATCGGTGGATGTAACGAGATTGTAGAAGTTGACTCTAAAACAGACAAGGTACTCTGTCATAAGTGTACGATGCGTTCAGTACAAGGATAATATAGTTATGTTTTAATTACACTTGATTAAGGAGCTTTAGGGCTCCTTTTTCTTTGATATATACTTAATGAAACACCTTAAATCGCTAAATACATTTTTAAACGAAGGTTATGTTATGCAAGACTTAGAGAAAGAACTTGGTATCGTTCTTGACTTATGGGATAACGGTGATTACTTAGAGCTTGGAAAGATTGAAGTTCCAAAGAATCTAAGAGGAAGTGGTGTTGGAACTGAAGCAATGGAGCGTATTATTGCGTTAGCTGATAAAGAAGGTAAGGATATTAGACTTACACCATCAACTGATTTTGGTGCTTCATCAGTAGCGAGGCTTCAAAAGTTCTATAGAGAATTTGGCTTTGTAAAAAACAAGGACTTAAAATATAAGGACTCAATGGTCCGTTACGCTAAATGAAGTACGTAAAACTATTCGAGGAATTTATCTTAGAGAATAAACCAAAGGGCGCTCCAGATTTCCACCATTCAGATGCTCCAGATGCAGAAGGTAGATTCAAGGATCTATCTATTAAGGATCTTGCAGCCTGGTTAATTAAGACTCGTAAGAAAGACCTTAAGAAAATTGTAGGTTCTCTTAACCAGCAGATCGTATTTAATAGAAATGACGATCCTAAATATGCTGAGAAGATGGAGAAGACTAGAAAAGAAGTTTACAAGCAATTAGATAGACAAGACCTAATCGATAAGATGGATGAGTCGATTAACGAAGCTGAAGAAACTTATAAAGACTATCCAGCTGCTGCTAAGGCAAATGCTAAGAAAGCTATTAAGTGGAAAGAAGAGCACGGCCGCGATGAAGTTAAAGGCGGTACTGCTGTCGGTTGGGCAAGAGCTCATCAATTAGCTAAAGGTGAAGCCTTATCAAAGGATGTCGTTTCAAGAATGGCACAATTCAATAGACATAGAAAGAATTCTAGCATTAAACCAGAACTAAAAGATGAACCATGGAAAGATAATGGTTACATTGCTTGGTTAATCTGGGGAGGTGATGAAGGAGTTGATTGGGCTATCAAAAAGATGGAGCAAATTAACAAGAAATAAGTTATTATATTATTCTGATATATACTTAACAAGCTTATAAAAATTAACATTAATACAATGGCAAAATTAAAATCATTTGAAGAGTACATCATAGACATGGACTCTGCTGAAGAAATTGAAAAGGACACGATGGACATGGGCGAGCCGGAAGCGGCTGGCGATGGCGAAGAGGTTCAATCACCAGAACAAGAAATAGGTGCTGAAGAAGTTGAAGGCGAAACTGAAGGCGAAGAAGCTGGAGAAGAAGTTGAAGACATGGAAGGCCCTGAATCAGAAGGTGAGCAAGATATGAAAATTGACGGTGAAGTAGTTGATACTGAGCCTGAAGATAAATCAGACGAAATCGAAGATCAACTAGAAGATCCAGAAGAATTTGAAGCTGAGGTTGAAGAAGGTAATGCTTTCGGAGACGCTGTTAGAAAAGCTAAAGAAGCTGGTGAAGCTGAGTTTGAATTTGACGGCAAGACTTATAAAGTAGAAGAAGCTGAAGAAGAAATCACTGAAGATGCAGAAGAAGCTGCAGGTGAAGAGTCTGAAGAAGTTGAAGAAGGCGATAAAGAAGAGGTTGCTAAAGCCCTTGTTGCTGATATGATGAAAGAGATGTTTGAAGCTTGCAAAAATGAAGCTAAGACATACGAAGAAGATATGCATGACGAGCATACTATCGAATCATACATGAATGAGAACGCTGCTTTAGCTGCTGCACTTGCTGCTCAAGCTCTTAAAGAAATGAAAGAGGATATGACTCTAGAAATGTACGAAGCTGCATGTGAGGGTCTTAAAGAATCTTACTCTAAGAAAATTGACGAGATGAAAGAAGCTTGGAATGCAGAGGGTGAGGAATTCGAAGTAGAAGATTAAGCGATAACACAAATTCGCAAATTGGGTGAAACATTCCCATAAGGTCCGTGTATAATACACGGACCTTTTTATTTTTATATGCCAAGGATTGATATAGAAGACGTTTACATGGAGATAGCATACTCGGTTGCAAAACTAAGTTATGCTGAAAGACGCCAAGTAGGATGTGTTATTGTTAAAGACCAACAGATAGTTTCCTTTGGTTACAATGGAACTCCAAGTGGGTTTGATAACTCATGTGAAGAAGTAGTGGAATCATGTCAGAATAGCTGTAGTTGTGGTGGTTGTGAAACTACTGTTACAAAGAAAGAAGTTTTGCATGCTGAATCTAACGCGTTAACTAAGATTGCTAAGTCAACAATGTCATCTGGTGATGCAGATCTATATACGACTACATCACCATGCTTTGAGTGTGCTAAGTTAATCATACAATCAGGAATAAAGAGAGTCTTTTACAACGAGACATATAGAGATATGTCAGGTGTTGAACTTTTAGAGAAATCGAATATTAACGTAATAAGAACAAATGTCATTCATTAAGAAATATCTATCAGATATTGAATCTACTATAGAAGCTATAAATGATTCTCCCGAGTTTTTTTACTTAGGTCATAGCAAGGTAGACGCATTCATAGGACCATCAGACTCTATAAAACTTACAGATGAGTTTATTCAAGAATATCAAAAGAATCCTGAACAAGACTTCGGGAAACTTACAGCAAAATACAAATAAAATGGAAGAAGTTAAAATGGCTACCGAGAAACAACAGAAAAGATACCAATGGACTAAAGGCGATAGATTCGGTGATATTGTTACCGTAGCAGAAGACCAACAAGATGGTAAGTGGTTATACTTTGAAGATGGTAGTAGAATCAATCCTAATTTAATCGATGAGTTTTTACTAGAAGTTAGAAACGATAGAGAGGTACTTGATGTTAATAATACACAACATACTGTACAAAACCAGCCAGAACCTGTACAACCTACGGTGCAACAACAGGTAGAAACTAAAGAGCCTTCAATCATGGGTAAGATGATTATGAAGATGAGTAAAAAGAATGTAGTTAACGTTCCTTTGCAAATCAACATAAGTATTCCTACTCAACAATTATATGGAATGCTATCTGAGGGTATGGAAGAAGAAGACCTAAATGAAGAGATCATGGAAGTGGCCCTTCAGCAAATCGAGATAGATAACTTAACAGAATACTTAAAGGAGAACATCTCCTCATTTTTATCAGAATACTATAAATAAACTAAGATGAACAGACGTCAAAGAAGATGGCAGTTAAGAACTGCAGGAATGCTAAGAGTAAAGAACATGTACGGTCCATTTACAGAGATTGGACAGTTATGGTATAATAAGACTCGTGAAGAAGGTAATAAGCTAGAAGCTCAAATGGCTCAAAGAATGGAAAAGAACAGAGATGAGTTCTTTGCACAAAAAGACGCTTCAATGCGTGAAGGCCTTAAAGAGTTTGGTTACAGCAATGAGCAGATTGAATTAATGCAAGAAGCTTGGGCTATCACTGTAATCAAAGATAAAGAAACATATAGAGCAGATCGTAAAAGAGCTCAAGAGCTTTTAAGACAAGCACGCTCTTTAAACAAATAATATGCAATTAATAACTTTAGAAATAGCTGATAACGGTGTTATTAAAACTATAAGTGATGATAATATCAATGGCGCTGGGGAATCATTTGAAATCAAAACAATATACAATCTTGAGAAAGGTGATGTTGTAGAGACTAAGATGGAGCTACTTTATGAGCTTTCTGAAGATATGGGAATGCACTTAGGTAACTCTAAACAACCTGACCAGATTCAAATTATATCAGGTTGGGGTGAACACTACGAGCCAACTAAAGAAGAGATTGCAAAAAGAATAGAAGAGATCGAATCAGATCTAATCTTCTATAAAAAACTACACGATAGTCTATAATGAATATCACGGTAGAATGCATATGGTGTAACTCTAAAACAGAGTTTAATAGATTCGTAAGACTTTACGGAGACTGTGCCTATGTCATTAACTACCTTGAAGTAACTAATAAGCTTATGAAGGCCGATGCATTTGGTAAGATCCCGTCAGACCACATGATCGGCCTTCATATTCATGGACAGATTAAAATGTATTCATCAAAGCTAGAGAAGTTTGATAAGCATCCAAAAACTATTATATACCTACTTAAGAGGTTAAATAAAGAAACTACAGACGCTTTAAGGAAAACCGTGACTAATCTATTAGATGAAGAGCACGATCTCTCTATGAACCTTACAGTCATCAATAGAGATGACTATCCAAAAAGAGGAGTCCTAAGTAAATTCGACTCTGTCAAGTTCCTAGAAAAATGATTCACCATAGAGTATTCCCAAAGGGTGAGTACTGCCACGCTTTAGTTTCTAGCCGTTCTAACCCAAATGTACTATTTCAAGTAAGAGGTCTTATCTACGATGTTAAGATGGATGAATTTAATCCACAATACCGTCTTAAGATTGTTAGGTTTTATGACGACATCAACTTTCTAAAGCAAAACCTATTTGGTTACAAATTCCAGAGAGACTTTAAGAATAGAGACTGTTATTTTAGATTTAAGAGAGATAACTTTGATACTCGTGAAGAGTTCGAACAACATATTACGACACATAAGAGTTGGGATAAGTATACTGTAGTTGCAGACTCTATTATGTGTACCAAGACCGAGGCTGATTCAACTGAAATGCTGAATCAAATAAATACATTCCTAATTGAGAAGCACATCAAAGAGATATACGAGATTGCTTCTAGAACTACATATCGCAAAGGCGACTTACACTTTAGAAATAAAGATGAGTTTAAACTAGCCGTAAAGCGATTCTTAAAAGATAAGATGGAAGTTACTGATGATTGGATAGATGATGTAATCACTAGACCATTTCATAGTGACTTAGACGACCTGGATTAATTGGATATATAGATAAACAATTATATCCATACTTAGATGGCATCATTTAAAGATTTATCTGAAAGAGTAGCTGAAGCTACTGTTAAAGACCAAAACAATATTTCTAGTCAAGCTGATAGTTTCTTAGCAGAGGCTGGCTTTAAAAATGTTGAAACTGGTGAGACTGCTAAGGGTGATTCAGCTCAAAAGATTGCTAACGCACAGACTCCAGGTGAGGCCGGTGAAATATCAAGTACTGGTATAAATAACCCTGGTTTAGTAGAGCCTAAGATTGCATCTCAAGATCCTTTATATTCTGCAAAAGCTAATTCTGAATCTTTTAAGACAGAAAGCGAAACTATACCAGGTAAGAAGAACGTATACTTCTCTAACTTTAACCAATGGTCTCTATTTAATTACTCAGGAGGTCCATTTGAAAGTGGTAANATTGATTATAACTCNCCGATCTATGCAGGTCCAACCGAATTAGATTACAGAAACCCTACAGCTACTAGAATCATAGAGAATACAAATACTAAGAATAATCCAGCATATAGATATACTTATGGTGACTTTGCTCTTGCTAAATACTACGGTAAGATTCCAAATACACATATGGTTACTCTTAGAAGATTCCCAACTCCGGTTGAGGATAATATAATTAGCCCAAATATCTTAGGACCTGATGGTAGTAAGATCGAGAAGGGTATGCCGGATCTTGCAAGAGCTATTACTTGGATGGATGATGCTACAGAAAATAAACTGTCAGACATTCTTAAGTTCAGTGTTTCTACTGAATGGAAAAAGGTAGAGTCTCAGATTCAAGAGATCTCGGGACAACAGAGTAAAGGTGGTAAACTGGGTTCTGCTATTGGTGGTTCAGGTTTAATGTCTTCTATCTATGGAGCTGCTAATGGCATGGATTCTCAAGCAACTAGAAACGCAAAGAACGGATTTGACGCTACTAAAGGTACTTATCCTAACCATATCTTTGGTCCTATTAACGTTATCAAAGAAGTGATGATTAGAGATCAAGGTCTTGGTTTTGACCAAGGCTTTAATCTTAAGTTCCATTATAGTCTAAGACAGCTTCAAGGTGTTTCACCTAAGGTTGCATTCTTAGATATGCTATCTAATATGCTAGTTCTTACATATAACAATGGTAACTTCTGGGGTGGATCGGTTAGACATATCGGTGGTAAAGCATTCCAAAAACCATTTGGTGATTACAGCAAAATGAAAGGTGGAGACTTCGGTGGATTCCTAGGTAGCCTTGTTGGTGATGCAATGAAAGGACTTGGTAATATTACTAAGGACATTAAAGAGAATGGCCTTATGGGATCTAAGCTGGGTAATAACCTTATCGGCGGGGGTCTTATGGATCTATTCGGGACTCCACAAGGTGGTGAGGCTATTAATGCATTTTTAACTGGTGACCCAACTGGTCAATACCATGTTACTATTGGAAACCCGTTATTCCCTATTGCAACGATTGGTAACTTATATTGTGAAGGCGCTGATTTTGAGTTTGGTGGCGAGATGTCTTATGAAGGCTTCCCAACAGAGCTTACGGTTACAGTAAAGCTTAAACCAGCTAGACCAAGAGATAAAGCAGATATCGAGACGATGTTTAACGGTGGTAAAGAGAGAATGTACTTAACTCCAGAAGGTGGCGTTAATACAAACCAAAGCTCTAATACATCAGCATATGGTAATGCAGACTCAGCAAAACAAGCTGATATCTACAAAAAAATGACTAACGGATAATGAATCTAAGAAGCTTAAATAACAAGCAAGTTGTAGATGGTAAGGCTATTATGACCGAACCAACTATGAGATTTCTAGAAGAGATCGATATCGTTATAGAACATAGAGTTGAACTTAGAGAAGAAGGTCGTCCAGATCTAATTGCTCTTAAATACTATGGCAACCATGCTGATACTGATCTTATTCTAAAGTTTAATGGCATCTCTAATCCTTTCTCTATGGCAGAAGGTGATATTATTGAAATACCTGCAAACCAAGATAGATTCTTGAAGTTTATTAAACCAACTAGAACATTAGGTGAGTCTAAGAAAGAGCAGTTTATGCAAGAAAGAAGACTTACAACTAAAGATAAGAAGAGACTTGAATTCCTACAATCTATTGCAGAGAAAGAAGCTCTTCCACCAAATAGACTTAAGACTGGAGAACGTAACAAAGACGTTGGTTCAGGAATTGAAACTGACTTAAACCCATCATCGCTATAATATGGCATTAGATAGTCACATTTATACTATCGTAGAGCCTAAGATTAAATTAGACTCTATGAAGGTACCTAACTTAGGTGAAAGAGAGTCTGGTGATAAGTCCTCTTCATTTCAAGGCGGGATAACTCCTTATATTAAAATCAATAACTATACATTCCAACCAAATGCCATTGATGCTTTTGTACTCGACCTTAACGGTAAGTATCCAGAGATCAGAGCTAAGATTGCAGATTCAGAGAATGTGTTTACAGTAGATCAGTTTCCAAGAGACGGTGATATACTTAGCCTTAGAATAGAACTTGATAAGTCTGGTACTTATAAGGATATTAGAATGGACTTTACTATTCTAGAGTTTAAAGGTACTCCAGCTTCTTCATTTGAAAAGAAGGATGGTAGATCAATGTTCTCTATTAGAGCCATCGCTAAGATACCTGGGATGTACACTGATGAGTGTAAGTCATATGGCCTTAATACTTCATTAGAACACATTAAGCTAGTTGCAAACGATCTTAAACTAGGCGTATCGACGAATATTAGTACAGTTAACGATGAGATGCGTAGATTCTGTGCTTATCAAACTAAGATAGAGCTTATAGAGAATACAGTGCTTCATTCTTATATCTCAGATGATGCATTCCAAACATTCTCGATCGACCCATATTATTATGTGAGTTTTGTAGATCTACAGAAGATATTTAACGCACCAAACGACATAGAGTTAGGTGATTTTATAACTGGTGAGATGTTCCAAGAAAGGGGTATTGATTCAGATGAAGGCTCTGGTAAAACTAAGGGTCAACTTATTCTGACTAACCACCATAACATGAAAGGTACTAATACAGAGATCTTAAAGTATAACCTAGTTAACAACTCTACTAAAGTTGCTTTAGAAAACGGTTACAGAAGAAAGATGCAATACTTTGATCTAAATGAATCTCAGTTACTAGAGTTTGATGTTGAGTCACTAGTCAGTGATAATATATCTGATAGAGAAGAAGCCTTAAAAGGCAGAAGAAACTCAGAGACTGATGAATATAATACACATATTAAGCAGAAGTATGTTGGTGTACAGAATGAGAATACGCATCTAAACTATAATTACGCTGCAATCAATAATATCCAAAATTTAGTAGAACTAGATAAGATGTATTTAGAGGTTGAACTATCTACAGTTAACCCTGCAATCTATAAATATATGAAGCTTCCAGTTTCAATCTACAATTATGGACATGGCAATACACAAGTATCTAAAGATATTTCTAAAGAAGCTAAAGAAGCTGATTTTGAACTTAAATCAGAAGGCGATAACTTTGGCAAACAAGATAATAACGATGAAGATCGTGAACTAGATAAGTTTACGCTTGATGAGTTCTTAACAGCTCATTATGTTGTTATGGGTATTAAATACAAATATGACCCTAAAGCAGGATATACTCAAGTACTTAAACTAGCTAGAAGAGAGTGGCCGGCAAGGCTTAGCAATGTCTGATATATACTAAATGGCAGGAGAACAATTAAATCAGTTTAGAAAAGGACACTTAGTATCGAGTTCTAAGAACCCATACCAAGACCCTACATATCTTACATTTACTATAATGTTTGATACAATGTCTCCGTTGTTCAATAAAGAGGTTGCAATTGCAGCACTTAAAGAACAATATAAAGAAGAGGCTAGAGCAACTAAGCTAAAAAGCTTTATTGATACTATCTTAATGATTAATAAAGAGATGCCATGGTACTGGAAGTCTATTACAGGAGTTGAAAGAGCATTTGATTATGACTTTACTAAACCATATAGAGGTGGTGATGATGCAGTTTTAACAATTGATTGTAATGAATCGATTAACCTTGCAATTACTGGTTTAATGGATATGTACACTCAAGCTGTTTATAACCTTGAAGGTTGGACTCAAGTCTTACCTGAAAACTATAAGCGCTTCGATATGCATGTTATTGTATCTGAAGTTCGCGAGATTAAAAATAAGGTTACAGTAAATAATATAGAGAAAGATATTAATACTGATATCACTGCTGATAGTAAACCAATGTTTATGTTTACATTCGGTAGATGTAGCTTTGTGACTGATTCTGCTAAAGAGACTTTCGAGACTCTTAATAGCTCAGCTCCTGAAAATCCAGGACCAAAGATTAGAATCAAGTATGAGACTATTAAAAGAACTTCAGCGACTTACCTAAATGGTGTTTCAACTGCTGAGATTCCAGACGGTCCGGGCGTAGGAACTGAAACTGCTAACCCAACATTTGCACAAAGAACTGCTAATGCTCTTAATGATGCGCAAGCAACTGTTCTAGATGGTATAAATAACTTTAACCCTATAGAAAGATTAACTAGACCTAATAATGTTTATGGTTCAGTTTTTGACCAAGCATTTGAAAGAGCGGTGAATGAACTTGATGATTTGGCAGGGCAAGCTGGTAATATACCAGACAATTTATTTACTGGAGCCGGTGCTTCTTTAAATAGAGAAGCTAAAGGCCTTATAGTATCTGCTAAAGAAAACATCTTTGGCCTTAATGGCGGCGAATCACTAGGAGCTGCTTTAAAACAAGGTGCTATCAATTCAATAGGAAATATTTTCGGTAATAACGGTAGTGGCAAATAAAAATGAACCAAAAAGAGCTATTTAAAGATAACCTAAGAGATACTCATTGGCTAGGAGAAGTTGTTGATATAATGGATCCAAACGCAGTGGGGCGTTGTCGTATTAAAGTCTTTGGTAAGTTTGATCTACTAGAAACTGAAGATATCCCATGGGCTATCCCAGCTAATACTTCAGCACATGGATCTTACTTAGTTCCTAATTTAGGTGATGTAGTTTCTGTATATTTTGATAACGGTAACATCTACACTCCGGTTTATAAAAATCAAGCTGGAGTATCTACTGAATTTCGACAAGATGTATTACAAGGTACTAATGAACCTGAACTTGCAACTTCATTAATATATGATGCTGATAAGAGGTTTAAGATATTCCATACCCAAGAAGATGGTATTATAATAACTACTGGCGTTGGCCCGGATTCACAGCCAATGATTAGAATATCTAATGGTGGCAAAATCTACTTAAACGCTGATGATATCTTTATATCTAGTTCGTTTGGCGATGAAAGTGAACCCGCTGTTAAAGGTGAGACTCTTAGACAGTACTTAGAGAAAATAGTTCAGACTATATCAATGCATACACATGTTTCGGGAACCGGTCCTGTAAATCCCTTGACTAAAATGGATATGAAATTTTTAGGAAAGAAACTAAATAACATTAAACAAACTAAAAATCCATAATGGCTGACGAGAAAGTAATTGGCGGTGGTGTAGGTGGTTTAAATACTGGCGATACAGGTATTAACGATGGTAGCTCAGGAACTGGTGGCGGTGGCGGCGGAAGTAGCACTCAAACATCTACAAGTACATCTGGCGCTTCAGGTACTTCTGGTACTTCGACATCTTCTGGAACTTCGACTTCTTCTGGTACTTCGACATCTTCTGGTACTTCAAAAAATAACTTTAGTCAAAAAGAAGCTGAAATTGATACGATACTTGATACGTGGATGTCTTTTTCTGCAATTGGTTTAACGTTTGATCAGGTAGTTAAACTATACGTAGAAAATAAGCTTGGATTTGGAGCAAACGGCAAAACTCTTAAAAAGAAGTACAAGAAAGATAATCCTGATATGGATCCTGCTGAAATTGATGAAGAGGTTGATGAACAACTAAAAGCTACTACAGAAGAGTTTACTACACCGGGTCGTGCCGGTAAAGAGGAATTACAAGCTAAATATAACGAGTTTAAAGCATCTTCTTTTGAAGTATTAGGTAACTTAGAAAAGATGGGTGGCGAATTAGCTAAAACTATTGCAAATGCATACATGCCAACTTCAATCGGACCAGTAGCTCCAAACCCACTAAGCGTTGCATTAAAATTATATATGGGTCTTACAGCTCTTAAAAAACTATTAGATCGCATTGTTATTTCAATGACAGTTCTTATGGCGGCGGCTAGGTCAATTGGTGCAGATAAATCTCCACCTTATAAAGCGTTTATTAATGAAGTACATAAATTACTTGGGGGTTTAGTAAAAGATATTAAAAACGAAGAAAAAGCAGTTGACGAAAAAACCGTGAAAAAAGCACAATATCTATCAGAATATAAAAAGAATTATTTCGTTACAGCACCTAATGGAACAGATACAATAGGCTACAAAATAATAGAAGAAATTGCGAGAAATGACTTTAATATTTACATATGGCCATTAGAAACTAGCGATATTAACAAACTTTATAATATAATAAATGTCAATCCAGTAGTATCCATGATACCGGGTATTGGAGTTATCGCCGCGATAATAGATGTAAGTACTAACGATACTAAGAAAGAGAGAAAGGCTAAAATGTTATTAGAATATAACAATAAGTTGGTAGAAGCTTTAAAACAATTTGAAGAAGATCATAAAATACAGTTAGAGGCTGAGAAAGACAATGGGTCATCCGGTACTAATTCTGGAAATGACAACGATGGCAGCGGGTCGTCTGATACTGATATTCCAAGCTATGATGAACTTTCGTCAAGTGGTACTTCCGGCTCTAGTGGCTCTAGCTCCGGCGGTAATAATACCACTGGTAATTTTATACAGAAATTCACAAGAGCGCTATTTAAAAGAATAAACGGATAATTTATTCAAAATAGACTACAAAATTAATTCGATTATATACTATATTATTATTCACTTTTCTAATTAAACTAAAAAATGGAAAACCAAAAAAGAAAGAGAATCAACGTAGCAGAACAACTAGAAAAAAGAACAACAGTTGAGCAAGCTGCACCGGTGATTGAAGAATCACCAAAATCACAAGTAGACGCAGAACGCGAATACATCTTACCAAACGGCGAATTTGATTGGGACGGCTATGAAGCTGAATCATCTACCAAATTAAGAGCCAACTTCAAAGTAAACACATTAAGTAGAAAGCACATCGTTTATTCACACGATGCAGAAGCACAGGCTTTTTACAATCTTATCAACGATGCAAGTCTTGCAAGTGACCTAACTCCTGAATTGATTGAGAATGACGTTATGGAAGGTAGAATCCATACAATGTCAGAAAGATGGGCTACGGTTGACGTAAATTACCGTGAGATGGTTTATATTGACCTATCTAAAGAAGATGAGTCAATGATTAAAGAATACCGTGCTGGTGATACTGTTAATGTAAAAATCATTAGCGATAAGACAGCAACTAGAGAGTTTGCATTAGCTTCTATTACAGAAGGTACTAAGCAAAAAGTATTCTTAGATCTTAGAGAATCAGCAGAATTAGGTGACACTGCATTTATGGGTCATGTAGAATCTATGATTCCAGGTGGTGGTTACATTGTTAAGGTACAGGGTATTGAATGTTTCATGCCGGGTTCTCTTGCAGGTATTAATAAACTAGCAGATTTTGAATCAATAGTAGGTACTGACATGTATGTTGTGCCAGATTCATTCTCAGAAAGAAGAGGTACAATCGTTGTATCACACAGAGCTTACTTACAAGCAATGATTCCAGGAATGATTGCAGAGCTTGAAGAAAACCCAGATGCAGTTCAAACTGGTAATGTAACAGGTACTACTAAATTTGGTGTATTCTGTGAATTTAAAGGTTGTCTTACTGGTATGATTCACGTTAACGATCTAGATGCTGATTGGGCTACTAAGCACAAGTCTGGTGATATTAACCCAGGTGACGTTATTGAATTCAAAGTAAAAGAGGTTGTTAACACTAAGAAGATTATCTTAACTCAAGTTGAGGCTAGACCAGAAGTGGTTGATAACTCATGGGACGAGTTTACTAAAGATATTAAGCTTCCGATGATGGTTGATGGTACTGTAAGATCTGTAAAAGATTACGGTGTATTCATTCAAGTTCACGGCACTGTTGTTGGTATGGCACACTCTTCAAGCTTTGTTAAAGGTACAAACTTAAGAGAAACGTTTACAAGAGGTCAAGAGGTAGCTGTAGAAGTTACTAAGATTGATAACGATACTAAGAAAGTATTCCTAAAGGTTGTTGGAGCTTAAGCTCCAACTAACCTTTGGTTAAGGCGGATATATATTGAAACAAGAAAGATAGGTCCGCAATGATTAACCAAGATAACAAGGATATACTTTTAGCATCTCAGGCCGGTGTAGAATTTGAGTTCTACTCTAACTATTCAGTTGAAGAAACTGGCGAGATGTTAGAAAAAGCATTAGGTAGAAAGATGCAGATTGAGGATAAAGCTCATTCTGATTTTGTACCTACTGATAAAGTATTTAAGTTAGAGCCTGATATGTCGGGTGGTGCGGGACTAATCGAAATGGTTACAGGTCCAATGCCATACACTGATGTCAGGCTCTTACTTATTAAGATGTTTGCATGGATCGATGAGAATGGTTACACTAACGATAGATGTGGACTTCACTTAAACATTTCGTTTAAGAAAGAAGCGTTCGGTAAGTATTTTATTACTAACATGAATACTCTTAAATTCATTCTTGACTTTAAAGAAGATAGAGTCTATAAGTTCTTTCCTAAAAGAGAGGATCTAGTCTACGCTAAATCTATTAAATATATTATTCCTAAGAATGGTCTATATTACTTTAATGAGAATACAGTAGATAAGAATCAGTTCATTTATCCAGATACTAAATACTACGGTGTTAATTTCTTAAAACAAGAAAAGGGTTACCTTGAGTTTAGATATTTAGGTGGTAAAGACTATCAAAAAAGGGCTAATGATACACTATACTTATTAGACTTTTTTATTTTACAGTTATATAATACATGTAAAGATGGATCTTTAACTGAGCTTAATAGACTTGAGCTTAGAAGAATCATGAGAAAGATTCAACCTGTAATCGATCTTTATAAAGACCATAGAAACTTTAAGCACTTTAAAGATATAGACTTCTCACTTGACCTTATGTTAGATGATAACAACGATGGCGAGTCGATTGATCTATATTGGGATAAGATTAAAGACCGCGTGGTTGATTTAATTTATAGAGGCGGTCTTACTAAAGGTAAGATTAACTACGACACAGATAGATCTAGAATTCAAGTTAAAGATGGTATTCTTAAAGGAGCACATGGGCTTGAAGGCTATGATTTTGTAGACTGTGATATTACAGGAGAGATTAAACATAGTAATCTTTATAGATGTAATATTAATAATGCTGATTTAGAGTTTTGTAATCTTTATCAGTCTTGTGCTATAAAAGGATCTAAGGTTAAATCAAGCTATACGCATACTAGCTGTCATTTAGAAGANTGTTATGTATTTGGTACAGATACTATGTTTAACGGTACTATGAAAGATGGTATATTTAGAGAAGGTAAATATAGTGCGAAAAACGCTAAATTTGACGGTACTGAAATTGTACAGTCAACAAAAATAGATTAATTAAAATGGGTGACATTTTTATAGGTGATTTAAATGACCTAACAACACCACCGGGTTATAACGCAAATTGTAGAAATGACTTTTTAGATGAGGTTGCTTCTTATGTTACTGGTGCTTGTATGATTCCAATGAATCTACCTAAGTCAGAGGTTTACAATATTACAAAGAGAGCTAAAAAATGGTTCTATAAAAACTATGAATACTCTATGGTTGAGAACTTCTTGTATATTCCAGAAGATGTATTTTCAACAGAACACTTTAAGAAAAGAAGAGCTTTAACTTTACCAGATGGTGTAATTACTCTACAAGATGGTAGTAAGATGCCATCTGAAGGCGGTGAAGTATTTTCAGTGTACGGTGTATTCGAAGAAGGTTCAGGGTTTGGTACAAACTCTATTACTTTCTCAACTGGTGACTTTGATATGGAGAGAATGCTATATGGTGGTCTATATGGCGGCGCTGGTATTGCAAAGGGTATGGAGAACTTACAGTACTATGTAATTAACCAATCTGCATTTGAGATGACTAGACAGGTAACTGAGAATCCGCTATCATTCCACTACTCTCAACAAACGCACGAGCTTAAATTTACTGGTGATACTCCAAAGAAGGGTGTATTCTTAGAGATTTACGAAACAATTCCAGACTGTGCTATCTTTGGTGATGAAGCATTCTTTAGATATGTTGCTGCGAAGGTTATGATCTCTTTAGGTCAGAAGCTAGCAATCTTCGGTTACAACCTACCGGGTAATGTAACTGTCAATGCTGATGTTATTCAGTCAATGGGACAAGATGAATTAGATAAAGTTATTGAGGAGATCAAAGGCGACGAAGGNGTTGACTGGATGATGCATTCTTAAGCTAGATATATAATATTACTATGGACTTCTACGTAAGAGTTAAAGGTGACCCAAATTATGACGCAAACAAGGTTCATTCAGAGAGTGAACTTTCACAGTTGATAGGTCAAATTGAAACAATGCTATTCACTAATAAAGGTGATGTATTGGGTGAGCCTGAGTTTGGAGCTAACCTTGAAGATTTAATTTATTCATTTAGTTATAATGAATCACAAATCGCAGCGGTTATTGAAAGACAAATGGATATGTATATCCCTCTTGCAGATAAGTACAATGTGCAAACCACTGTAGAATTCTATAGAGGTGAAGTAAGAGATATTGCACAAATTAACATCGAGATTGATTCTAAGTATCAAGTTGGTGTTTACATAAATTAAGACAACCGATTAAATGGCAGAGTTCAAATTCTTAGAAAGCGCAAGGGTAAAGGCATCAGATATTATTTC
>JGI26082J51739_10000507_pt1 | contig 24401 bp, 24 predicted proteins | sample SaaInl5LU_22_DNA_FD_51739 | JGI IMG/M metagenome (IMG submission 51739)
CGGCTTTTGAATGCTTTTAAGACCGGATAAGCGAAAATAGCGAGTGTTTTGGTGAAGATGTTGCGAGAAAACTCAGCACGAATAAAGCCGCCGATCATCGTCGCCAGACCTTCGCTCGCCTTGAGCGTGATGTTCCCGACAAACCCGTCGCAGACCACAATATCGACGGTGCCCTTGAAGATGTCATTGCCTTCGACATTACCGTAGAAGTTCAAGTGGCCACGTTCGCCCGCCTCACGGAGCAAGACCGCAGCGGCCTTGATCGTATCGCTGCCTTTTATCGCTTCCTCGCCGACGTTGAGCAGGCCAACGCTCGGATGTGCATTGGCACTCGTAGAGGCAACCAACGCAGAGCCCATGACAGCAAACTGAAACAGATGCTCAGAAGTGCAGTCCACGTTTGCACCCAAGTCGAGCACCGTTGTGGCCTGCCCTTTGGCGTTCGGGAGTTGGGTCGCAATCGCGGGNCGGTCAATGCCGTCGAGGGTTTTTAAAACGTAGCGCGCGATCGCCATGAGGGCGCCGGTGTTTCCAGCGGACACCGCNGCGTCAGCCTCACCGTCTTTCACCGCATTGATCGCTAGGCGCATGCTGGAATTTTTCTTGCGCCGTAACGCGACCTCAATCGCATCATCCATTGCAACGACGTCAGAGGCATCGAACCACGCACAGCGTGAATCTGCCAGCAAGCTGTTGGCGCGTTCACGCGCTTCAGGCAGTCCGTAAAGGCGCAAACGCCCTGAGGGGTGGGTATCTAGAAAGAGTTTGCAGGCGGGCAAGGTCGCCGCCAGCCCCACATCGCCGCCCATGCAATCCACCGCGATCGTGATGGATCTCTCACCCGAGACCGACGACTCGGTAGCGGGCAAGTCTGTTTTTNAAACAGTCATCTGTTCACACAAAACAAAGGCCCGCGCAACGATGCACGGGCCTGAATCTGTGTCAAGAAATTAAGAATCTGATTTCGTCTTCAAAACCTTGCGACCACGGTAAAAGCCGGTTGGGCTAATGTGGTGACGCAGGTGCACTTCACCCGTGGTGGGCTCAACCGCGATACCGGGTACGGTCAACGCGTTGTGTGAGCGGTGCATACCGCGCTTTGAGGGCGATTTCTTGTTTTGTTGGACGGCCATGATCGGCTCCTGAAATAAACGATGCTCTAAAAAGAGCGATTAAAAGACAGACTACTTGCTACCACTGCTAAAAACAACCGGACCCGCACGCATGATGCCTTGCCTTGCCTGCCCGTAACGTACCTTGACTTTAGCGTGGAAACACCGCTACGCCTGAGGTACTTGTTGTCTCAGCGAAACCGTAGATTATAGCTTGGGAATCCAGTGATGTCCAAACCCACCCACAGATGTTGCGCAAACCCAAATGCGGGAGCGGCGACCGCCACACCCTGATAGCGCCCGCTTAAGTCGGTTTTTTTAGCGACGCCAGCACCGCAAAGGGGCTAACCTTTGCCTCGACCACCGCATCCGGCTCCGGCTGGTAGCCCTCTGCCTGGCAGACCGAGTGGGTTGCCACAATGGGAATACCCATAATCAGCTCATCCTCTAGCAGGGCGGCAACATCCACCTCCGGCTCCAGCGCCAGCACGTCCTCCTCACAGTCATCGTCCTCCATGGCGGCCTGCGCCTCCGTTGCCACAAAGCGAATCTTCTGCGCCGCATGGATGTCCACGACGACCGGCTTGAGGCAGCGCTGACAAACCATCGGTAGACGGGTGGAGGCCGCCAAGTCCAGCCACAAGGCACCCTGAGCCACCCCATTCGACGGTGGCCCATAGTAGGCGTGAACGTTTAGCGTTGCGGTCAGATCATCTACCGACTCGGGTACATCAGCGGTCAACCGTGTAAACACAGCCAACGGCACCGATTGGGTGGCCTTAAAGCCGTCACTGCGCTGTTGCGCCCAATGGGGCAAGTGGACAGCTTGCCACTCTTTGATCGAAAAAGTCATGCTTGTAATTGGCCTGAAACAGTTGCACAGAATCCCGTCAGAAGCGGCGCAGTCCCCGCGCAGCCTCGCTGTGCAAAATGAACACATTAGGTACTAACCCAGCAGTGTAAGACAATGGGGCCTGCCTCAACCACCCCATACATCCGATTCCCATCATGTCTCCTCAGACAACGTCACACCGAACACAACCGCCGCTGATTCTCGGCTCCACGTCGGTATACCGCGCCGAATTACTGCGCCGCCTGCAGTTGCCATTCACCACCGTCCAACCCAACGTAGACGAGACGCCTCTGTCGGGCGAAACCCCACTTTTGTTAGCTAAACGCTTGGCCCTCGCCAAGGCCAACGCCGTCGCAGACCGCCACCCAGACGCCGTGGTGATTGGCAGCGATCAAGTAGCCGACCTTCATGGCGAGGCGCTGGGCAAGCCCGGCAACCATGCCCGCGCCACCCAACAACTCAAGGCCATGAGTGGCCAGCTCGTTATCTTTCACACCGCCGTGGCTGTGGTTTACAAAGAGCAGGCTTGCACCCTTGAGGCGGTCAGCCAAATACGCGTGCAATTCAGAACGCTCACTGATGACGAAATCGATCGATACCTCCGAATAGAGCAGCCCTATGACTGCGCGGGCAGTGCGAAAAGCGAGGGACTGGGTATTTCATTACTCAGCCAAATAGACAACGATGATCCGACTGCCCTCATCGGGCTTCCGCTGATAAAAACCTGCGAGATGTTGCGCACCGCAGGCATCCAGGTGCCCTAAGCAAAGCAAAGCCAAGCCGAGCCTCGCACACACACAGCAACCCACCATTGGATCTCTATGACACGCGCAACACCTGCTCATGCCACCAACGCAACAGCCCAAGCCGCTGGCGCACAGGACGCGCCAGCAGTCGCGCCAATCGGGCGTTTATTTTTAGTCCCCACTCCGCTAGACTTCGGGTGCGACGAGCGCCTCATGCAACCCATTGCAGCGCTGCTCCCCCAGCACACCATCACCACGGCGGCGCGTATCAGCCATTGGGTGACCGAAAACGCCAAGTCGACTCGGGCATTTTTGAATCGCGTACACGAGCACACCCCGCTGGCACGAACGTTACAAGATATGGATATCAAGGCGCTCCCCCGCTCTGTGCACAAACAAGGGGATCACCGCACCGATGCATTTGATGAAGAGGCAAAAGCCTTTTTGACACCGGCATTAGCGGGCAACGATGTGGCCCTGGTCAGCGAGGCCGGCATGCCAGCCATCGCCGACCCGGGGTCCTCCGTCGTGCGTGCGGCACACACGCTGGGCATCAGCGTGGTGCCACTAACGGGCCCCATCTCATTGATGCTCGCACTCGCTGCCAGCGGCCTAAACGGCCAACAATTTGCATTCGTTGGCTATCTCCCCAAGGGGGCGGAGCAGTTGGCCCATATTCGGCAATTGGAGTCGCGGGCTTTAAAAACCTTGGAGACTCAAATCTGCATAGAGACGCCCTACCGCAACGACGCACTCCTGCAAACCATGCTCGCAACCTTACAGCCCACCACTAGGCTGGCCATTGCCAGTGGCTTAGCCGTTGAGCCCACCGTCATTAGTCTGACCATCGCGCAATGGAAAAAACAGTACAAAGCGGGCAATATTCCCCGCTTTCCGTTGCCAGCGGTTTTTCTGTGGGGCGCCTAGCCTGCTTGATGCCGTAGCGCGGGAAACAAAATAACGTCCCGAATACTGGCGCTGTCCGTCAACAACATCATCAAACGGTCAATGCCGATGCCGCAACCACCTGCAGGCGGCATACCGTATTCCAATGCGCGCACAAAGTCGTGGTCAAAGAACATGGCCTCATCATCGCCGCCATCCTTTGCTGTCACTTGTGACTGAAAACGTGCCGCTTGGTCTTGCGCGTCATTCAGCTCGGAAAAACCGTTTCCAAACTCGCGTCCTGTGATGTAAAGCTCGAAACGTTCGGTCACTTCCGGGTTCTCGTCGCTGGCGCGCGCCAGTGGTGAAATTTCAACAGGGTGCTCACAGATAAACGTCGGTTGCCACAGTTTCTCCTCCACCAACTCCTCAAAATACATCACCTGTAAGCCAGCCAAGGACTTGCCCTTTATCTTTTCTGGCGCCACACGCAGACCACGGAGCGCCTCCGCCAACCAAGTCGCATCATCGGCGTTGGCGCCGGCCTCGGTATAGGTGTCGATCGCTTGTCGGATCGTGAGACGCGCAAACGGTTGTTCCAAGTCCACGGGCTTGCCGCCGTAACTCAGTTGCAAGGACCCCGCCGCCTTTTGCGCCGCATCTCGGATCAGCGCTTCCGTAAACGCCATTAAGTCTTGGTAGTTCCAGTACGCCGCATAAAACTCCATCATGGTGAATTCAGGGTTGTGCCGTACGGAAATACCTTCGTTGCGGAAGTTCCGGTTGATTTCAAACACACGATCAAAACCGCCAACCAGCAAGCGCTTGAGATATAGCTCTGGTGCGATACGCAGGTACATCTCTTGATCAAGCGCATTGTGATGGGTCACAAATGGCTTGGCATTGGCACCGCCCGGGATAGGGTGAAGCATGGGCGTCTCGACCTCCAGAAAGTCATGTGCCACCATGAACTCACGCATGCTACTGATTGCCCGGCTGCGCGCCGCAAAGCGGGCACGCGCCGACTCGTCCGTAATCAGATCAACATAGCGCTGACGGTATTTAACTTCTTGATCCGCCACACCATGAAACTTGTCTGGCAATGGGCGTAGACTTTTGGTGAGCAGTCGCACGCTATCGGCATGGATGGTGAGCTCACCCGTACGGGTTTTAAACAACACCCCTTCCGCCGCGACGATATCGCCGAGGTCCCAATGCTTGAACGCTTGGTGTAGGTCTTCACCCACACTGTCGTTGTTTAGGTAAATTTGGATACGCCCACCCGCGCTGCCCATGGACGCATCTTGCAAGCTCGCAAAACTCGCTTTGCCCATGACGCGCTTGAGCATCATTCTTCCGGCCACACTGGCACGGACCGCGAGCGGCTCTAGCTCTTCCTTGGTCTTTTCGCCGAAGGCATCAGCGAGTCCTTGAGCCTGATGTTGCGGTTTGAAGTCATTGGGGAACGCCGCCACGCCAGCCGCTTTAGCATCCGCACGAATAGCGACCAATTTCTCCCGACGCTCGGCCATCAACTGGTTTTCATCGACAGCAGGTGATTGTGAGGGGGTGGTATCCGATGGATTTGACATGGGCTGACTTTACGAGGCGTGTCCGCTCGCGGGGCGCGGACACTAAATTAGTGAGGGAACGTGGTGCCTATTTTAGTCGGCTGTTTGTGCGCCCAAGCAGGGAGGGCATCAGGCGCCAGAATCCATGACGTAACCATGAGTGTCTTGGATGGTGTCGGCAGCCCCGACGGTCTCTGGGTGGCTCAGTTTCGGTTTGTTTCTGCCCTGTTTCGTGCACGAAGCGCCAACAATCGTTCTCGAATTTTGATTTCAAGGCCGCGCTCGACGGGCTCGTAAAACGTCTGCGTCGCTAGGCCTTCTGGCAAATAGACCTCGCCCGCGGCGAATCCGTCTGGCTCGTCGTGGGCATAGCGATACCCGGCACCATGGTCCAAGGTCTTCATCAGCGCCGTCGGCGCATTGCGCAAATGCAGCGGCACCGGCCGTGAACCGTCCGTCTTTACCAAGGCATTCGCCGCCTTGTACGCTACGTAAGCCGCATTAGACTTAGGCGCAACCGCTAAGTAAATCGCGCACTGCGCGAGAGCGAGCTCACCTTCAGGCGACCCCAGCCGCTCGTAGACCTCGTTGGCATCCAATGCTGCTCGCAACGCCCGGGGATCCGCCAGCCCAATATCTTCGTTGGCCATACGAATCAGGCGGCGCGCCACATAACGGGGATCCGTGCCGCCATCTAGCAACCTGACCAACCAATAAAGCGCTGCATCCGGGTCAGAGCCGCGCACCGACTTGTGCAAGGCGCTCATCGTGTCGTAAAAAATATCCCCGCCCTTGTCACTGCGCCGCAATGTCTCGCCCAGCAACCCCATCAGCCATGTGTCACTCACCTGGGTAATTTGTTGCTGCGTCGCAGAAACGGCCACCACCTCAAGGGTGTTGAGTAAGCGGCGGGCATCCCCGTCGGCGTGACGCACCAAGCGTGCACTCGCCTCTTCATCACATGCCGGTACATCCGGCTGCGCACACGCGCGCGCCAGCAGGTCGTGTAAATCATCCGACGACAAAGCCTTGAGCACATACACTGCGGCACGAGACAAGAGCGCCGAATTAACCTCAAACGACGGATTCTCGGTGGTTGCACCGATAAAGGTGAAAAGGCCTGACTCCACGTGCGGCAAGAAAGCGTCTTGCTGACTTTTGTTAAATCGATGCACCTCGTCTACGAAGACCAGCGTGGCACGTGGCACCAGGCCCTGCGCGGCCTCGTGCGCACGCTCCACGGCCTCGCGAATATCTTTTACCCCACCAAGAACGGCGCTGATCGCGATAAATTGTGCATCAAACGTATGCGCCATGAGCTGCGCGATGGTCGTCTTACCTACCCCGGGCGGGCCCCACAAGATACAGCTATGGGGCTGACCACTCTCAAACGCCAAACGTAACGGCAAACCGTCGCCTAGCAAGTGGCGCTGCCCAACGACATCCCCAAGCGTTTGAGGCCGCAAGCGCTGAGCTAAGGGGATACGGCGCCCTCCGTTAGGGGATGACTGCCGCGCTGCCGTCATGGTCGAATGACGTCGGCGCCGGGTGGCGGCGTGAACCGAAAGGCCGCATCAACCGCCTCCGGTGGTAGCGCGCGCAGGCGGTCGAACCGCATATCCGATGTCTGCCCAAAGTTGTCCAGCATGACCAATGCGCGCAGCTGCTGGCTATCAAAACCAACACGCACCGATTGCAAGCTGCCATCAACCAACTTGGGTATCGCCTCCACCCACTGCAGACCGCCCTGATCAGGACGGGCAGTCAGTGTGTAATGCACCGACAGCGCCGTCAGGTCGCCATTACTCACAACCAAGGCCGCCGGGGTGTTTCCCAGAGCCGCCTGCTGGTTGCGCGCGGTTACTTGGTTTAAATCGGGGTCCCATAGCCAAAGCGTTGCACCATCGCCCACAATGCTTTGCGCAAAGGGCTGGGTGTAATCAAACCGAAATTTTCCCGGTCGAAAGAACCGCATAGTCCCATTCGACACCGCATTTTTACGCTTGGTTCGGTTGGCTTTTGCCGGCGCNGTCACCGTTTGCGTAAAGGCCATTTCCCCACTCGCCGTTGCGCGCAGCAAGCTCTGTAAGTTGGCCAGGCTGTCACCAGCCACCGCCGACCCTGGCAACACCGACAACGACACCAACAGCATCACGCACACCGCTTGCCCACGCAGCCAACGCGCCCGACAAAACATATGCAGCCTATGCAAGATAGACAACAAACGCAGGGAATTATTCTTCACGTGCAGGTACCAAAATTTCACGCTGACCATTGGTCCCCATNCTGCTAACAACACCGGCATTCTCCATCTCCTCAAGCATACGGGCCGCACGGTTGTAGCCGATTTTTAGGTGACGCTGCACCAGCGAGATACTGGCTTTGCGGTTCTTCAGCACAATCTCGACAGCCTGATCGTACATAGGATCCTTTTCACTGCCCTCTTCCGAACCGCTCAAGTCACCGCCGTCCACTGTGCCGCCCTCTAACAAGCCATCAATGTAATTGGGGGCGCCCTGTGTCTTCAAGAACGCGACCACACGGTGCACTTCCTCATCACTGACAAATGCACCATGTACGCGCTGCGGAAACCCCGTGCCACTCGGCAGATACAACATGTCACCCATGCCCAGCAACGCTTCCGCGCCCATCTGGTCCAGAATGGTTCGGGAGTCAATTTTGCTACTCACTTGAAACGCAATACGCGTCGGTATGTTGGCCTTAATCAGGCCTGTGATGACATCCACACTCGGCCGCTGGGTGGCCAAAATCAGGTGAATACCTGCCGCGCGCGCTTTCTGGGCTAAGCGGGCTATCAACTCCTCGATTTTTTTACCGACCACCATCATCAAGTCGGCCAGCTCGTCAATCACCACGACGATATGAGGCAAGGTCTCTAGCGGTTCAGGCTGCTCAGGCGTCAGGGAAAACGGGTTACCAATAAACTCACCCTGCGCGCGCGCCTCCTGTAATTTGACATTGAAGCCCGCCAAATTGCGCACGCCCATTTTGCTCATCAGCTTGTAACGCTTCTCCATCTCGGCGACGCACCAGTTCAAGCCATGCGCCGCTTGCCGCATATCTGTCACCACTGGCGCCAGCAAATGCGGGATGCCCTCGTAGACGCTCATCTCCAACATCTTCGGATCGATCAGCAGCAAGCGCACCTCTTGTGGGTCTGCCTTGTACAGCAGGCTGAGAATCATGGCGTTGATCCCCACCGACTTACCCGCCCCCGTGGTACCAGCCACCAAGCAATGCGGCATCTTCGCGAGATCAGCCACAACGGGGTTGCCCACAATGTCCTTACCCAAACCCATGGTGAGCATCGACTTTGCATCGTTATAAACACGTGAGCCCAACACCTCGCTCAACAAAATGACCTGACGCTTGGCGTTAGGCAACTCCAAGGCCATGTAGTTTTTACCCGGAATGGTCTCAACAACGCGTATGGAGACCAGGCTCAGGGAGCGCGCCAGATCGCGCGCCAAATTCACGACCTGCGAGCCCTTAACGCCTGTCGCAGGCTCAATCTCATAACGCGTAATGACCGGTCCCGGTGCGGCAGCCACCACACGCACCTCGACGCCAAAATCCTTCAGCTTCTTCTCGATCAGGCGACTGGTCATTTCCAGCGCATCACCGGATACCGTTTCTGCACACCCGCTTGGTCCAATAGGCTAACCTGCGGCAATTTAGAGTCGGGCATCTCATCAAACAAAGGCTTTTGTGCCTCTTTTAGCACCCGTTCACTGGTCCGCGCGGGCTGTAGCGTGGGCTCGATCACCACGGGTACGGGCTCCAAACGTGGCTCGGCGTCGGGGTCCAAGCCGCCAAAATCCCCCAGTACGATCTCCTCGCGCTCCCGCGATGCCGCCAGCCCAATACGCTCGTCCTCACGCTGCTCCAAACGCTCCCGGCGATTGCGCAACCAATCTAATGGCAATGCGCCCAAGCGCTCACATAGTTGACCCCAGGAGAACTTAAAGACGACAGCAATGAGTGCGGACGCCAATACCAGCGCCAGCAGGGCCGACCCCGTAAAACCTAGCCAGCTTTGTGCATAGGCACCGATCGTGCCCCCCAGTAAACCACCCGCCTCACCAGGTAAGTGCACATCAAGGGAATGCAGCCGCGTCCACTCTAACGTGGCACTGGCGGCGAGCAGGCCAAACCAAGCCAATACACGGCCCGAACGGCGCAACTTCATCAGCAGCAGTGCGCGCGTTGATGGTGAGACCGCTTCGACCTTCGACCTGCTGGAGCGGGGCTTTACCTCTGATTCAATCGGTGGTTGCATCCAACGCAAGACGCTGATACGCCAGAGATTCCAAGCACCCAACACCAGCCACCAAGCGGAGAAGCCGGTCAAGAAATAGGTCAGGTCGGCAAGCCACGCACCGACTCGACCCATCCAATTGTGGATATGGTCGCCCACGCCAGACGTTGACCACGCGCTGTCCGTCACGCTGTAGGTCAGCAGTGCGGTTAGCCAAAATAACAAAACCAGCGCCGTTACAAAGAGAGATATCTCCTGCGCGAATCGAAACTGGCTAGAGGGCGGCGAGCCATCTCGGCCGCTCCCCTTGAGGGTATTTATTGAGTAGGTCATTGCAATCGCTTGGGCTTATAGTCACCGTTAGCCTCAAGCTTACCCCAAGCGCGGACAAAAAAAGCGTCAAGGCCCCGCGCGCCCGAAGTCCACGCCCAAGTGTCTACAATTCTGAGTGATCAGCCAGAGACTGATGCTGATCACTGTTATTTACGTTAAGACATTCGCTAAGGAATTCGTATGCGCCACTGCCAAGTGCTTATTTTGGGCTCAGGCCCCGCTGGTTACAGTGCGGCCATCTATGCCGCCAGAGCCAACCTCAAACCCGTCGTGATTACAGGGATTGCACAAGGCGGACAACTGATGACCACCACAGAGGTCGACAACTGGCCCGCCGACGTTGATGGCGTCATGGGCCCCGATCTCATGCAACGCTTTGAGGCGCACGCAAAACGCTTCAATACCGAGGTGGTACTCGACCATATCAATGCGGTCGATTTCAGCAAACGCCCCTTCACCCTCACAGGGGATAGTGACACCTATACCTGCGACGCCCTGATTTTGGCGACCGGTGCATCGGCCAAATACTTAGGTCTACCCTCTGAGCAGGCCTTCATGGGGCGCGGCGTGAGTGGATGCGCCACCTGTGACGGATTCTTTTACCGCGACCAAGTTTGTGCCGTGGTGGGAGGCGGCAACACAGCTGTGGAAGAGGCGCTTTACCTGTCCAACATAGCAGCCAAGGTACACCTTGTGCACCGCCGTGACACCTTCAAAGCCGAGGCCATCATGATTGACAAGCTCATGGAAAAAGTGGCCGCTGGCAAGATCGAGTTGCAAACGAAACANACTTTGGACGAGGTATTNGGCGATGCCTCTGGTGTGACTGGCGTCCGCCTACGCAGCACCACCGATGACAGCACCCGCGACCTGCCCCTTTCGGGCTGCTTTATTGCCATTGGCCATCAGCCCAACACCGATATCTTCAAAGGCCAACTCGACATGGAGAATGGCTACATCCTCACCCGCTCAGGCAGCGTGGGCATGGCCACCATGACCAGCGTACCGGGAATATTTGCTGCGGGCGATGTACAAGACCACATTTACCGCCAAGCCATCACCAGTGCCGGAACCGGGTGCATGGCCGCGCTGGATGCGCAGCGCTTCCTAGAGCAAGCGGGAGACTGAACGCCATGGCGCCGCGCATTGTTGCGCGGGCGCCAACCCAGCAAAACAGGACAGAAAAGCGCTATAATTTCAGGCTTTGCTGGAATTCCTTGGTGCATCACTGCATTTTGGATCTCAGTGATTTTTTACCGCTGACATAACTGCAGACTAAGAGAAAGCATTGTTTGGCGTGGTCAACACGCCTTTCGAACCCGTCTTTTAGCTGGCTCAGCGAGGTGCGGCGCAAGCTGTTAACGTTTTTGGGAGTGTCCAAATGGCACGCGTATGTGAAGTAACGGGCAAGAAGCCCATGTCGGGGAACAACGTTTCCCACGCCAACAACAAGACCAAGCGTCGTTTTTTGCCTAACCTGCAATACCGCCGCTTCTGGGTTGAGAGCGAGAACCGTTGGATTCGTTTACGCGTATCCAGCGCAGCGCTTCGCCTGATCGATAAAAACGGCATCGACTCCGTGCTGGCCGATTTGCGCGCCCGCGGTCAAGCTTAAATAGGAGACGAATCATGGCAACCAAAGGTACACGCGAGAAGATCAAGCTGGAGTCCACTGCTGGAACCGGTCACTTCTACACCACCACAAAAAACAAAAAGACAACGCCCGGAAAAATTGAGATCATGAAATTTGATCCCAAAGTCCGTAAGCACGTTGCCTACAAAGAGATCAAGCTGAAGTAATCAGCACGACGCTCTAGCGAAACCGCTGGCATCCTTGGGTGCTCAGCGGTTTTTTTTCGCCGGAGTAATTTGTTGAGATCCGCCGGTAGCCGTAAAAAAACCACCCGAGCGCAAAGCACAGGGGTGGTCTTTGGTTGCACCCAGCGCGTGCCGGGTGCCACGGTCGTAAGGCTTATACTTTCGCGCGACGCAATTTCGTCGAGAAATCATGCAACGCNGCGATGCCACTGGCCTCCGCCTTCGCACACCAAGCCTGCAGATCCGCCGCAAGCTGCTCACGCGTCTGGGTGGTGCTGCTCCAGACCTGACGCAACTCTTCACGCATGGATGTCATGGTATCCAACACAGGGTGTGCAGCGCGCACCTCAACCAAGGTCGGCTGAATGTCGGCAGGAACCTTCTCTGCATCCCGGTGCAACCAACGCTTAGCGGCTGTCAAGTTGACCAAATCATGGCCCTTCTCCTTGGCATGCAACATCTCTTTACCCGCAGCGGTACGTAACGCTTTGGCGAAGTTAGCCATCACCTCGTAGCGGTTGGCAATCACCGCCTCCAGGGTCGCTTCGTCGGCGACTGCTTTGACATCACCCAAAACCAGCTGTGGCGGCACCTTGCGCACTTTGGCCAAGCCCAGTGTCTCGAATGCACGAATATAGAACCACCCCAAATCAAACTCATAGGGCTTAACTGAAAATTTGGCAGACGTGGGGTAAGTGTGGTGGTTGTTGTGCAACTCTTCGCCACCGATCAAGATACCAACGGGTGAAATGTTGGTGCTGGCATCAGGCGCTTCAAAATTACGGTAACCCCAGTAGTGGCCAATTCCGTTAATGATGCCGGCCGCCATGATTGGGATCCACGCCATTTGAATCGCCCAAATCGTCAGACCCAACACGCCAAACAACGCCAAATTAATGACCATCATCAAGGCAACGCCTGAGGCGCTGAAACGGGTGTACAGGTTGCGCTCGATCCAGTCATTTGGCGTGCCATGACTAAACTTCTCTATCGTAGCGGCCACTTTGGCCTCTGCACGGTACAGCTCCGAGCCCCGGAAGAACACCGTGCCAATGCCACGTGTGACCGGGCTATGCGGGTCATCAACGGTTTCGCACTTGGCGTGGTGCTTGCGGTGAATCGCCACCCACTCACGCGTCACCATACCCGTTGTGAGCCAGAGCCAAAAACGGAAAAAATGCGATGGGATACCGTGTAAATCAAGGGCGCGGTGCGCCTGATTGCGGTGTAGATATACCGTCACGCCAGCAATCGTGAGATGGGTCACCACGAGGGTGTACACAACCAATTGCCAACCGGAAGCATGGGTTAGACCGTTTGCCAACCAGTCAATAACGAAATCCAGCATGAAGAATCCTTGTAAAGCGTTTTTTTATACGCAACCCAGACAAGCTCGCGCTCGGGCTACTCATGGCCGTAATTTTAAGGGCTAAGAGCGTTTTCGCCTAATCAGCAAGCGATTTTTATGTACCAGAAGGGAATAAGTCATCAAATTACAAAAAAACAGCTTTTTACGCCAAATACCATCCATCTATCATCTTCAGGCATCTACACACAAGAAATTCCATCATTCCATCACACCACATTAGCCACTATTAGCGCCCTTTCACCCGTCAGACAGGGGGCTAACGACCCCCCTCACATGCGACGCTGCCAGACCGCGGCGAAGAAGCCATCTGTTTGATGCAAATGCGGCCACAAACGCAGGAAATTCCCCTGACATAGCTCAAGCGCCAATGCGTCTCCGTCCTCGGCAGCCCCCCCTTGAGGGGTCAACACCGTTTGTAGCAGGGGGGCAACAGGCATCAGCTCAAAGTCCTCCGAACCCTCTGTAAACGCGTTGGCGATCGCTTCGTTTTCATCGGGCAACAGACTGCAGGTCGCATAGACCAGACGCCCCCCGGGCTTCACCAACTGTGCCGCGCTACGCAAAATCGTACTTTGTAAGGCCGTGATCTCGGCGAGCTCTTTCTCTTTCAGTCGCCACTTGAGGTCGGGGTTACGGCGAATCGTCCCCGTACCCGAACAAGGTGCATCCACCAGCACACGGTCCATCTTTTGAGCCAGCCGCTTGATGCGGTCATCACGCTCATGGGCAATCGCGGCCGTTTGCACGTTGCTCAGGCCGCTGCGTGCGAGCCGCGGCTTTAAGGCATCGAGCCTATGCGCGGAGGTGTCGAACGCATACAAGCGCCCGGTAGACCGCATCATGGCGCCAATCGCCAGCGTTTTACCCCCTGCACCCGCGCAGAAGTCAGCGACCATCTCACCCCGCTTGGCACCCAAGATACCCGCTAATAGCTGTGAGCCCTCGTCTTGCACCTCGAAGGCGCCTTGCTCGTAGGCCTTGACCTTCGCTAGGGACGGATTCCCCTCTAGACGCAAGCCCCAGGGTGAATAGGGCGTTTCTTGCGCCTTGATGCCCAAGCCCTTCAAGGCTTTTTGAATCTCTTCGCGCTTGGACTTAAAGGTATTGACCCGAATGTCCAACGGTGCCGGTGTATTTAGCGTGTCCGCCAAGGTATCAAACCCCGTACCGAGTTGGGACTTGAGCGCAGGGACCATCCACTGGGGTAAGTTGTGTCGGTGAATATCCATCATGACCGCCTCGCCCTCGCGCTCACAGGTCTCCAGCCAGGTTTTCTCATCTGGCTTCAGCGCGCCCAACAGAAAGTCGCGCGGCGCACTAAACCCCAAGATCGCTAACTTGCGCTCCCGCCCTCCTGGCCCTGATCGGGCCAGTAATTCGAAGCGCGCCTTAAAGCGAATAACCGCATAGACGGTTTCAGCGATCGTGTTTCTTTCACGTGGGCCCAGCGTTCGGTTATCCCGAAAATAGCGACCCACAACGGCATCTGCCGGGTGAGAAAAGGTTAAAACCCGCGTTAAAAGTTGCGCGGCGTGGTCAAGGATGGCGTTTGGATGCATGGCGCTATTGTCCCATGCTGGATAATGCGAGCCTATGTCTGAAATCGCCCACCAAGTTCGTCGTCGTCGCACCTTCGCCATCATTTCCCACCCGGACGCAGGGAAAACCACATTGACTGAAAAGCTGTTGCTTTTCTCGGGTGCCATCAACATTGCCGGGAGCGTAAAAGCCCGTAAGGCGGTGCGACACGCCACGAGCGACTGGATGGAAATTGAGAAGCAACGCGGCATCTCTGTCGCCAGCTCGGTGATGCAAATGGAGTACCGCGACTGCGTGATTAACCTTCTAGACACGCCTGGTCACCAAGATTTCTCAGAGGACACCTACCGCGTACTCACTGCAGTGGACGCGGCGTTGATGGTCATTGATGCCGCCAACGGTGTAGAGCCACAGACGCGACGGCTATTGCAAGTTTGCCGGGCGCGGAATACGCCTATCCTGACATTCGTTAACAAAATGGACAGAGAAGTCCAGGCCCCACTCGATGTGATGGATGAGATCGAGCGCGAATTGGGTATGACCGTCATTCCCTTTACGTGGCCCGTGGGTATGGGCAAGCGTTTTCATGGCGTCTACGACCGGCGCACCGACCAAATGCGCGTGTTCAGCGCGGGCGAGAACCGACGTGGCGGCGAAGAAGAGGTGCTGTCCGGCTTGGACAACGCCACGTCTGCTGCGCGTTTTGGTGCCGAATTTGCAGATGCAAAGGGCGAGCTGGAACTCATTGATGGTGCAAGTCCCGTGTTTGATCAGGCCGCGTTTTTGGCTGGTAAGCAAACCCCGATGTTGTTCGGTTCGGCCGTCAACAACTTTGGCGTGCGTGAGGTGTTGGACGCCCTCGTTGACTTAGCGCCGCCGCCCTCTGAGCGCTCGACACTGCAACGTATCGTTGAGCCCACAGAGAAAAAATTCACCGGCGTTGTTTTTAAGATTCAGGCCAACATGGACCCGGCACACCGTGACCGTATCGCATTCGTTCGTGTGGTGAGCGGGCACTTTGAACGAGGCATGCGGCTCAAAGTCGTGCGCTCGGGCAAAGAACTCCGTCCCAACACGGTTGTGAGTTTTTTGAGCCAGCGCCGAGAACTCCTCGAAGAGGCCTACGGGGGGGACATCATTGGTATACCCAATCACGGTGTCCTGCAACTGGGCGACACGCTAACAGAAGGCGAGACCTTGCAGTTCACCGGGCTCCCCTTCTTTGCACCGGAAATGATTCGCACCGTGGAGGTGGCCGACCCGTTGCGTACCAAACAACTGCGTGCGGGTTTGACGCAGCTTGGCGAAGAAGGTGCGATTCAGGTCTTCCGACCGATCGCCGGTTCTGTTTTGCTGCTGGGCGCCGTCGGACAGTTGCAATTTGAGGTTGTTGCGCACCGATTACAGGCCGAATACGGCGTCAAAGCGCGCATAGGTAATAGCAACTATTCGCTGGCGCGGTGGGTCACCTGTGAACCCGAAGACGGCGGGGAAACCGAGCTAAAGCGCTTTATGCAAGCCAACGCGCACCGCATCGCACTCGACGCCGTGGACGCGCCCACCTTGCTGGTGGACCACAGCGCGACCTTGCGGGCGGTAGAGGCTAACTGGCCAAAAATTAAGTTTCACGCCATGCGCGAGCATGCGGGGCTGGTCTTTCAAACCACGCTGTAAGGCCATCAAGCCGCAGACCGCCTATGTCCGCACGCCTTGCGCGAGCAAGGCCTCTATGGCTCTGGGGTAAATGCGGTGCTCTTGGGTTAAGACCCTCGCCGCTAATTGGTCGGCATCGTCGCCCGGTAGGACGGGTACAACCGCTTGCGCGAGAATCTCACCCTCATCCAACACCGGTGTCACCCGGTGGACGGTTGCGCCCGCAAATTGGCAACCCATCGCCAATGCGCGCTGATGGGTGTGCAGCCCAGGGAATGCGGGTAGCAAGCTGGGATGAATGTTCAGCAACCGATTTTCAAAGTGCCCAACAAACCCAGGGGTCAAAATACGCATAAAGCCCGCTAAAACGACTAAAGCGGGGCGCTGACCGCCATTTAGCGCCTCAATATCGGCGATTAGAGCTTGGTCAAAGGCTTCGCGTGAGGCGAAACCGTGATGCGACAGGCTACGCGTCGCAATACCCTGGCTGGCCGCCCACGCTAAGCCAGCGGCATTGGCCTGATTGCTCACCACACCAGTCACCTCCGCGCCAAAGCGCGCCAACCAAGCGCGACGCGATGCGGCCTCGACAATGGCGCGCATGTTAGACCCTCCACCAGAAATGAGAATAACGATCGATTGTGGCGTTGGGTTCGTGACAGACATAAACTTAAATTTTTCGGACAATTGCCTAAGCGTGTTTCGAGTGATATGTTAGCAATTGGGTGTATTTTGCCCCAGTAAGACTCAAGGACTTCTGTATGGATTTAGCTTTCACGGCCGATGAACAGGCGTTTCGCCAAATGGTTCGCGANTGGGTCACGGCCAACCTACCCAAAGATATTTCAGCCAAGGTGCACGGCGCACAACGACTGCACCGTGATGACATGCAACGTTGGGCCCAAATATTAGGCACCAAGGGTTGGCTGGGATACGGTTGGCCAGAGCAGTTTGGTGGCCCCGGCTGGGATGCCATTAAAAAACACCTCTTTGAGGAAGAGTGCGCTTTAGCAGGGGCGCCGCGCGTGGTGCCCTTCGGCCCCGTCATGGTGGCGCCTGTGATCATGGCATTCGGCAATACCGAGCAGCAGCAGCGCTTTCTGCCCGGTATCGCCAGCGGCGAGGTCTGGTGGAGCCAAGGCTACAGCGAGCCTGGCGCGGGCTCGGACCTGGCATCACTGAAGACGCGCGCTGAGCGCAACGGCGACCACTATGTGGTGAACGGACAAAAAACGTGGACCACCTTAGGGCAGTTCGGCGATTGGATCTTTTGCTTGGTCCGAACCGACACCACGGGCAAACCGCAAACCGGCATCAGCTTTCTGCTCATTGACATGACCTCTCCCGGCGTCACCGTGCGGCCTATCCGCTTGCTTGACGGCGAGTGTGAGGTCAACGAGGTGTGGTTCGATAATGTCAGCGTGCCTGCCGAAAACCTCATTGGCGAGGAAAACAAAGGCTGGGATTACGCCAAGTATCTGCTCGCGCATGAGCGCACCAATATCGCCGATGTCAACCGCGCAAAGCGTGAGCTTGAGCGCTTGAAGCGCATCGCCAAATCGGAAGGTGTCTACGACGACAGCCGGTTCCGCGACCAAATCGCCAAACTAGAAATCGATATCGTCGCGTTAGAGATGATGGTACTGCGCGTGCTGTCAGCGCAAACCGCTGGCAAAAGCAATTTAGACATCGCGGGGCTGCTGAAAATCCGAGGTAGCGAGATCCAACAACGTTACACCGAACTCATGATGCTGGCTGGCGGACCATCTGCCCTGCCGTTTATTTTTGATGCCATGGAGGCTGGCTGGCAAGGCGACCAAGCGCTTGGCTTATCGGGATTCCCCGGTGGGAATGTCGGCAATGCCCCGCTTGCGAGCAGCTACTTCAATATGCGTAAAACCACCATCTACGGCGGTAGTAACGAGGTACAGCGCAATATCGTTGCCCAAACGGTACTCAGTACGTAAGGAAACACAGCATGGATTTCAATTTCTCAGACGAGCAAGTCCAACTTGCAGATGCCGTCGCCCGCTGGGCAGACAAAGCCTACCCATTTGACAGACGTGTGGCGACCAGTAAAGCAGGCGGGTTTTCCGACGATGCGTACCAAGAAATGGCCGCCTTGGGGCTATGCGGCCTCGTGACCGACAGTGACTTTGACGGTATGGACATGGGTCCCGTCGAGGCCATGGTTGTGATGGAAAAGTTAGGTGCGGCGTTGGTCGTCGAACCGATAGCGCTCACTTGGATGGCGAGTGCCACCTTGCAACAGTTTGCCAGCAGTGCGCTCAAAACGCAGTGGCTACCCGCGCTGGCCAGCGGTGAAAAACGACTGGCGATTGCCCTCAATGAACGTGGGGGAAGATACCGCGTATCGGTTTGTACAACGCAAGCCACCTCTGCACAAGGTGCGGGAGCCGAGGCCGGCTCCGCCACCTTAACGGGTAGCAAACACGTGGTGCTGGGGGGAGGTAGCGCGCACGCATTCATCGTGAATGCTCAGTTAGATGGACAACCCGCCCTGTTTATCGTGGCGCGCGACGCAGCAGGTGTCCGGTGCGAGGCTTACGGCACGCAAGATGGCGGCAATGCGGCCGAGCTACACCTAGACAATGCACCCGCGCAACTGCTCACCACGTCTGGCGCTGAGGCCTCTGCGCTGATCGAGGCGATGGGCATTGCCTTCTTGGCAGCAGAAGCCGTTGGCGTGATGGAGAAGACGCTGGCCATGACGGTGGACTACATGAACACCCGACAACAGTTTCGCTCGGCGATTGCGAGTTTCCAAGCCCTGCGACACAAGGTGGCAGACGTGAAAATGGCGCTAGAACTCGCACGCTCCATGAGCTATTACGCGACCCTGAAGCTCAACGCCCCGGCCGCGGAAAGACGTCAAGCGATCTCCCGCGCTAAAGTGCAACTCGGTGAGAGCATGCGCTTCGTCGGCCAAACCTGCGTGCAGCTGCACGGCGGTATCGGTGTGACCGATGAGTATGCCGTTAGCCACTACTTCAAACGGCTCACGCAAATGGAAATGACCTACGGCGACACACTGCACCACTTGGGTGTCGTCAGCGATGCGATGGATGAAACGGCTGGGGTATTTGCGTAAGGCCTTCGCGTACCGTGGGATAACGCAGTTGCAAGCCTAATCGGGTTTTCATGCGTGTATTCACCAACCTGCGTGACTCCTGCATGAAGCTGAGCGCCATCGGTGTTAAGTGCGCCTGTATCTGCTCGAGCGTCATGCGGGGCGGCTTCTCGAGCTGATACACGGCTGCCGCAAAGTCCATGTATTGCGACATACGCATGTCAGAGTCGTCGGTGACATTAACGGCCGCATAGGACGCGCGACCCACAAGCGACAGCCAACACGCGCGGGCCAAATCATCGGCATGAATGTGGTTGGTAAATACATCAGCCTCTGGCACAAGCACCGGGGTCTTGCGCTCTAAGCGCTGTTTTGGCGTACCGCCAGCCCGATCTGGCGCATAGATACCGGGTATCCGCAGCACGGTATAGGGCACACCAAAGCAGCGTGCAAACCGTTTAATCGATGTCTCTGCGCTCACCCGACGATGGGCGCGTGCTGTCCCTGGCGCAAGCGACGCGCACTCGTTGACCCACGCCCCACCGCAGTCACCATAGACGCCTGTGGTCGACCCGTAGACCAGCTTGATGGGGCGTGAGCGCCTACCCAGCGCGCGCACCAGTGCGCGTGTACGTCTATCGACATCGCCATCAGGGTTGGGGGGAGCGAGGTGCAAGACATGGGTGGCCACACCGGCTAACCGCTGTAGGCTGGCCAAGTCGTCTAAATTACCGATCAGAGGGCGCACACCCATCGCGCGCAAGGCCGGCACGCGCTCAGGAGTGGAGGTCAACGCCATCACCTGCCAAGCCGACGACGCGTACGCCGCAGATGACGGCACAACGCGGCTCACGCGTTGGCCAACATCGCCACAACCGACGATCAGCAAACGCGGTCGACGAAAACGTGCTGGCAATGCGCCAATACCCACCATGCGAAACCCTTGTCTATTTTTTGCGACAATACAACGTGTTGCAACCACGTTTCCCATTGCTTACCGCAGCCTGCGGTACACACATCAGTATGACATTTAATATAACCGTCCAGCCCAGCGAACGCGCCTTCACCACCCAACCCGATGAGGCGATTTTGGCCGCTGCCATTCGCCAAGGTATTGGCATGCCTTACGGCTGTAAAGACGGCGCATGCGGCTCATGCAAATGCAAAAAGATCAGTGGTGACGTTGTGCACGGTCCACACCAAGCCAAGGCACTCTCTCCCGAAGAAGAGGCGGCAGGCTATGTACTCACCTGCTGTGGGGTTCCCACCAGCGATGTGGTTTTAGAGTCTAAACAGGTGACCGCCGAAGGGGCCTTGCCGATTAAGAAGATGCCTGTGCGCGTTGCGCACCTGAGCCGCCCCTCTGAGGACGTGGCCTTGTTGCGCTTACAAGTGCCCGCCACGGAACCCTTTGTTTACCGCGCAGGGCAATATGTGGAATTTTTGCTGCGTGATGGCGATCGTCGCAGCTACTCCATGGCCAATGCGCCGCACACACAAAGTACCTCCCCGGCATCGAGCTGCACATTCGCCACATGCCAGGCGGCAAGTTCACGGACGCGGTGTTTAGCACCATGAAGGAAAAGGATATCCTGCGTATAGAGGGGCCTTACGGCAGCTTTTATCTGCGCGAGGACAGCGACAAGCCCATGGTTTTCGTGGCCTCCGGCACGGGATTTGCGCCCATCAAGGCCATACTAGAGCACATAGACTTTACCCAATCTACCCGCGATATCGTTGTCTATTGGGGAGGCCGTCGTCCGGCAGACCTATACCTCCACGACTGGATGATGGCCCTAGCCGAACGCTTGCCAAACGTGCGCTATATCCCTGTCGTCTCTGATGCCACGGCGGACGATAACTGGACAGGTCGCACCGGTTTTGTGCATGCTGCGGCGCTTGCAGATATTGCGGACATGTCCGGAATGCAAGCGTATGTCTGCGGCGCACCCATCGTGGTGGACGCGGCAAAACGCGACTTCGTGAGCGAACGGAGTCTGCCAGAAGAAGCCTTCTTCGCCGACTCCTTTACCAGCGCTGCCGATACAGCGCAAAATTAGCTCGCCTCAGCCAGTAACCGCTTGACGTCTGACGCCAACCCGGCCGCCCCCGTGTTGTATCGGTTGTACAAACGCAGCTGGCCTGTGGTGTCGTACACGTAGCTACCCGCCGAATGGTCCATGGTGTAGCTCGTGGGCGTGGGACCCGGGACCTTCTTGAAGTAAATCTTGAAGTCCTTGGCCAACTGTTGCAGCGCACCGGGCTGCGTATACAACGCCAAGAAGCTGTCATCAAAGTGCGACACGTAGGCCCGCATGATCTCTGGCGTATCTCGCTCTGGGTCCACACTCAGAAACAGCCCTTGAAACCGGTCGCCATCCGCACCCAGTAGCCGCTTGGCTTCAGCCATCTCCGTCATGGACGATGGACAGACGTCTGGACATTGCGTGTAACCAAAGAAAATAACCACCACCTTGCCTGCAAAATCACCCAGCGAGCGTTCGACGCCATTGTGGTCAGTGAGCGTGAACGCATTGGCGTAATTCGCACCCGTCACGTCAATGCCAACGAAGGGCGGGCCATCATCTGCGCATGCGCTGAGCAACAAAGCACCAACGGCCACGACGGCCACCGCACCCATGCGGCGCACGCTCACCGCGAGCTTATTCTTTAAACCGCATAAATACATGTCGTACCTTCTCTGTGAGGCGCAGCGCACCATCACACCATATAGTGGTCAATTAGCAGGGCTGCAAACAACACAGATAAATGAATCAGTGAAAACTTAAACGTCTTACGCGCCAGTGCATCTGAGTAGTGACGCATCAAAGCCACCGCATAGCCCGTAAACCCGATAGACAACACCACCGCCGCAAAGAGGTAGAGCCAACCGCTCATGCCAACCATAAACGGCAGCAAGCACGCCGCGGCCAAGATGAGTGTGTAGAGCAGTATTTGTAAGCGGGTAAATTCTGATCCATGCGTCACGGGCAACATCGGTAGTCCGCTCTTGCGATAGTCTTCGACGCGGTAAAGCGCCAGGGCCCAAAAATGGGGTGGTGTCCACAAGAAGATGATCAAAAACAAAATGAAGGCCTCATGACCCACACCGTTGGCCATGGCTGCCCAGCCTAAAACCGGCGGCATGGCACCCGATGCACCACCGATCACGATGTTCTGTGGTGTGAGCGGTTTGAGAACAACGGTGTAAATCACCGCATAACCCACAAACGTTGCAAACGTTAGCCACATAGTGAGCGGATTCACCCACACGTACAGCAGCAAGGAGCCGGCTGCACACAGCAACGCAGAAAAAGTGAGGGTTTGACGGTTGCTTAGTTCGCCCTTAGCCGTTGGCCGCCAACTGGTTCGACGCATCTTGGCATCAATATGACTTTCCACAACACAATTGAACGCAGCGGCTGCGCCGGAAACCAACCAGATCCCTAAGCACGCAATACCCATCAATTGCAGCTCGCTGATGCTGGGAACTCCGGGCACCGCTAACACCATACCGATCAAGGCACAGAACACAATCAACTGAATCACGCGTGGCTTCATCAAGGCATAGAACTGTCGCCAGATGGGCATGGTAGCGATAGGGGCTGCTACCGATGGGTGATCGACATTGGACGTCATGACAGGGGTACTTTCGATGGAATAACGTAGCGATCGCGGCGCGCACGCAGAATCGCACCCGTGAGCAGTAGCACCGTCACCGCAGCGCCGCCAGTATGACTCACCGCAGCCGCCAGGGGCCAGCCTAACACCACGTTGGACACGCCCGTTAACAACTGCCAGCCTCCCGCCAGCCATAGCAAACTGCCAGTCATATGCCAGCCCTGCGTCTGTCGCAAGCGCCAACCGGCCCAAGCCAGACCCGCCAAAACCACATACGCCAACAAGCGATGCACATAGTGAATGGCCGTCAAGGCCTCGAACGCAATGGGCTGACCATCGCTACGCAGACCAAGCGGCCGCCACCATTCAAACCCTTGCGCAAAGTTCATGGCAGGCCACCAGCTTCCCTGACAGGTCGGAAAGTCTTGGCAGGCCAGTACGGCGTAGTTGGTGCTGACCCACGCGCCTAAGCCCATCTGCACCCACACTAAGACAAACACCGCGACGAGAAACACCCACAAACCCATAGATAACTGCCCAGCTGGCTGCGCCTTGGCTGGTTGTACCTGTATCTGTTGTACGCGCAACAAGGCGAGTAAGACCATCGCGCCCAGCAGATGGAGGGTCACAATTGCGGGAAACAACTTCATGGTGACCGTCAGCGCGCCAAAAGCGCCTTGCACGCACACCCAGAACAAGGTGAACGTCGCCACCCAAGGCGACACACCAGACACCGCCTGTGACTCAGTGGTGCCGGTGTTGCGCTGTGACCGGGTGCGCCAGGCCATCAGGCACATGACCAAAATCAAACCACCCACGCCGCTGGCAAGGTAGCGATGCACCATTTCTATCCATGCCTTGCCCGTGGTCACTGGCCCCGTTGGCATCGCAGTTTGCGCCGCATCAATCTGTGCTGCCGCACCCAGCGGCGTTGCCGCNCCATAGCAACCTGGCCAATCCGGGCAACCCAGCCCCGAATCGGTGAGGCGCGTAAACGCACCAAACAAAATAAGGTCGAACGTCAGAAACAAGGTGACCGTCACCAGCAGGCCATAGCGCTGGCGCTTGGCTTCCGAGGCATGCGCCCCTGCCNGCACATGACGACTGCGCCACCAAACCCATGCCAACGGCATACTTGCGATCAGCGCGCCAACAATTAACAGGTGGGCGGTCGGCGACAGGTTGTACAGGTCGACGTCAGTACTCACCGTTGGCGCCCCTCGTTATCCCAAGATGAGGATGCTTTCAACAGATGGGTCAGGTCCTTGCGAGCCTGCTTGGGATCCAAGTCGGCAGGAAAACGCATCATCAAGTTCCCCAGCGGATCAACAACGTACAGGTGTTCGGACAGTGCTCTACCCGGCGCAGCGGTCAACCAGGCCGAGGCATCCGCCTCTGACATCTCGAGTACGGTCGCCTCAGTCAGTGCAGGGGCTAATCGCTCAGGCAGCGCTTGCGTATCCGTGCGCAACCACACCCAATCAACCCGCCCTTTATCGCGCCCCATAGACTCACGTAACTGACGTTGCAG
>JGI26082J51739_10000518_pt1 | contig 24183 bp, 29 predicted proteins | sample SaaInl5LU_22_DNA_FD_51739 | JGI IMG/M metagenome (IMG submission 51739)
GCTGCAAAAAACATATAACCAAGCTGACTACATGTTGAATAAGCAATAATTTTTTTTATATCTGTCTGAACTAGAGCAACTGAAGCGGCAAATATTGCTGTTGTCATACCAACAATAGTAATAAGATTTAATGCAAGTTCAGAGTATTCATAAATTGGGGAACATCTTACTACTAAGAAAACACCAGCAGTTACCATTGTTGCGGCATGAATTAGTGCTGAGACTGGTGTTGGGCCTTCCATAGCATCTGGTAACCAGGTATGAAGTAATATCTGAGCTGATTTACCCATCGCCCCAATAAATAACAATAAACAAATTAAATCGATTGACTTAACTTCAAAACCTAAAAAATTTAATCTTTTGTCTACAACAGAAGGTATTTGTTGAAAAACTTCATTATAATTTACAGTTCCAAATAAGTAAAAAATTAAAAATATTCCTAAAGCAAAACCAAAATCNCCNACTCTATTTACAACAAANGCCTTNATAGCAGCAGAGTTTGCAGTTTCTTTTTTAAACCAAAAACCNATTAAAAAATAAGAACACAATCCTACACCNTCCCATCCAAAAAATAATTGAATGAAATTATCTGACGTTACAAGCATTAACATTGCAAATGTAAATAAAGATAAATAAGCCATAAATCTTGGCTTATGAGGATCGTGAGACATATACCCAATAGAATAAATATGTACTAACGCAGAGACAGAAGTCACAACAACTAACATTACAGATGATAATGAGTCAATTTTCATTGACCAATTCACATCAAGTGTCCCCGAATTAATCCAAGTTGCTATTATTATGTTGTCTTCATATTGATTAAAAACAACATTATAAAATACTATAATTGATAAAATTGCTGATATAGAAACTAGTAAACTCGTAACAATTTCAGAATTTCTATCACCAATATACTTGCCAAAAAAACCTGAAATAATTGCAGCAATTAAAGGTAAAGTTATAATTGATAATTCCATTTTAACCTTTTAACTTGTCTATTTCTTCAACACGAATAGTTCCGGCATTTCTAAAGTAAACAACAATAATTGCCAAACCAATTGCCGCTTCAGCTGCAGCCACGGTTAAGATAAATAATGTAAAAACTTGTCCAGCAAGATCATCTAAATAGATAGAAAATGACACAAGATTAATATTTACAGCCAATAAAATTAATTCAATACTCATTAAGACTACTATTATATTTTTTCTATTTAAAAATATTCCAACCACACCAATAGTAAAAATAATAGCACCTAGAGTTAAATAATGACCAAGACCAATATCAATCATCTACATTCACTCCTTTATTAGACTGAACATCTAAAACTTGTACCCCTTCAGATCTTTCTCTAGAAATTTGCTTAATATAATCCTGTCTTTTAACACCTTCTCTTTGGCGAAATGTAAGGACTATAGCACCAATCATTGCAACCAATAAAATCATTCCACTTATTTGAAACACATGTATGTAATCAGTGTATAAAATTTGGCCTAAAGAATGCGTATTGCTTACTGTTTCTGCTGAGGAAGTTTTTATCTTATCAAACAATTCAGGTTTATATTTCCAACCACCAATAACGATTATCAATTCAAAAAATATAATAGTACTTATAATTAGTCCAACTGGTATATGACCAGAACTTTCTTCTGATAAAAACCATTGATTTTTTTGTTGTGCAACATTTAGCATCATGACTACAAACAAAAATAAAACTGCAACTGCTCCCACATAAACTATCAACATAATCATTCCCAAAAATTCTGCTCCGATCATAATAAATAGACAGGAAATGCTGATAAAATCTAATATTAAAAAAAAAACTGAGTGAACGGTGTTTTTTGAAACTGTAACCATTATAGCTGAAATAATTGCAATCGAAGAAAAAATATAAAAGAAAATTGCGTGTGCCATAATTTATCTATGTGGGTTATCAGCCTTTATATTTGCAGCTAAAACGTTTTCCCATCTATCTCCATTGTCTAACAATTTTTCTTTTGTGTAATACAGTTCTTCTCTGGTTTCGGTTGAAAATTCAAAATTTGGTCCTTGAACAATAGCATCTACAGGACAAGCCTCTTCACATAGGCCACAATAAATACATTTCATCATATCAATATCGTAACGAGTAGTTTTTCTACTACCATCATCACGCTCTGAAGACTCTATAGTAATTGCTTGGGCTGGACAGACAGCCTCACATAACTTGCACGCAATACATCTCTCTTCTCCATTTGGATATCTTCTTAAAGCATGTTCACCTCTAAACCTTGGGCTAATTTTTCCTTTTTCAAATGGATAATTAATTGTTTTCTTAGCTTTAAAAACCTCTTTAATAGCAATCATTAGACCACTTAAAAAGTCTGTCATGAATATAGTTTTGAAAAATCTTGATAATTTCATTTAGTTCACGGGTAGTAAGTTAAAATAAAATAAAAAACTTGCTGTTAAAACAACCCAAGTTAATGACAAAGGTAAGAAGATTTTCCATCCAAGTCTCATCAATTGATCGTATCTATACCGTGGAACAATTGCCTTAACTAATGCGAATAAAATGAATAAAAATATTATTTTAAAAATTAACCAAAAAGCACCTGGTATTAGATTAAAAGGATATAAATCTATTGGTGATAACCATCCGCCTAAAAATAAAATTGAACCCATTGCACACATCAACAGAATATTTGCATATTCACCTAACCAAAACATTGCATACATCATGCCTGAATATTCAGTTTGATAACCTGCAACTAATTCAGCTTCAGCTTCAGGTAAATCGAAAGGAGGTCTATTAGTCTCAGCTAATGCTGATATAAAAAATATTACAAACATTGGAAAAAGAGGAATAACAAACCAAATATTTTGTTGTGCTAAAACTATATCGTTAAGATTTAAAGATCCAACACACAAAAGAACATTTATTATAATTATTCCTATAGAAACCTCATAAGAAACCATTTGTGCTGCAGACCTTATTGCACCTAAAAATGGATATTTAGAATTTGATGCCCAGCCCCCCATTATTATTCCGTAAACACCTAATGAGGAAACTGCAAATAGATACAAAATACCAACATTTATATTTGCAAGAACTTGTGTTTCGCTGAAAGGGATAACGGCCCACGAAATTAATGCCAAAGTCATTGTAACAATTGGAGCTAAAATAAAAATGACTTTATTTGAACTTGCTGGAATAATAATCTCTTTAAATATATATTTTAATGCATCTGCTAATGATTGTAACAAACCAAATGGACCAACAACATTAGGTCCTTGACGTTTTTGAACAAATGCCCAAACTCGTCTGTCCAACCATACAATCATTGCAACAGAAACGAGAACAGGCACGAGTAAAAATAAAATCTTATAAATTTCCTGAAAAATTATACTTAAATATTCCATCGTTATCCGTCAGTTCCAGTTTTTTTAGTTTCTAATTTTGAATTATAACAATCGAGCATTGTTTTTGATGATCTTGCTATAACATTTGAAAAATAATACTCTTTATAAGTAACAGTTAGATTTTCACTTTCGGCAAAATTTTTAGAAGCTGTTCCTTGATCAGATAAAACTCTATTCTCTTGTTGCAAGTTTATATAATTAAACATACTGCTTTCTAATTCATCTTTGTCATTAAATAGTTTTCTATTATTCATAAATTCAGCTAATTCATTAATGATTTGCCAATCTTCTTTTGCTTCACCTGGGGGATAAGAAGCTTTAAAGGCTTTTTGGATCTTACCTTCTAAATTTGTAAAATGCCCATTTTGTTCTGTGTAAGCAGCACCAGGTAAAATAATATCTGCTATTTCCGCACCCTTATCGCCGTGGCTACCTTGATAAATAATAAATTCATTTTTTTTATCAAAATTTAAATTATCCTGTCCTAATAAGTATATAATTTCAAAGTTATTAGCTTTTAAATTTTCAAAAATATTTCCCTTTTCATTAATAATTTTTAAATCTAAACTTCCAACTGTTGATGCATCAGTGCTAATTTTATTTAGAGAGTTCCATGACTCATCAATTTTTTTATTATTTGTTAAAAAGTTTTTAATTAAATTAAATAAGAAATCTGCAGATTGTAATTTAAAAAAAGATTCTCCTAATATAATAAGAGGTTTTTTTGCATTTAAAATATCTTTTGTAATTTCACTCTTGCCTTCAAAAATATCAACTAGAGTTTTTGTTTTTCCATCTAAGGTTTTGTATGGGTATGTTAGATCTCCTACATCAGAAAGAGATAAAATTTTTGTCAAATTATTCACATATGATTTTCTAATTCTTGCATTTAAAATAGTTGCTTCAAATCTTGGATTTGTTCCAATTAAGAAAATTAAATCAGACTCCTCTATTCCGTTAATTTTTGAATTAAATAAATAATTTTCTCTTTCATTTATATTGGTGTAATAATTTGATGTTCTACAGTCATAATTGTTCGTGTCTAAAGTCCTGTCGAAAAATTCTTTGAAGATATAGCTAGACTCCATATTTGCTAAATCACCAACAAACCCTGCAATTTTATCTTTTGAAGTATTTTTTATTTTTGATTTTATTATCTTGAAAACCTCATCCCAAGTAGCTTTTTCAAATTTCCCATTATATTTAATATACGGTGTATCCAATCTTTGATTTGAAAGACCATCGCATGCATACCTTGTTTTATCTGAAATCCATTCTTCATTAATGTCTTCATTTATTAAAGGTAAAATTCTTTTTACTTCCCAGCCATAAGTATCAACTCTAATATTTGATCCCACAGCATCCATCACATCTATTGACTCTGTTTTTTTAAGTTCCCACGGTCTAGCTTCAAAAACATAAGGTTTAGAAGTTAAAGCGCCAACTGGGCAAAGATCAATAACATTGCCTGATAATTCTGATTGAATAGATTGTTCCAGATAGGTGGTTATCTGCATATCTTCTCCTCTACCAATAGCGCCGAGCTCTGGTACACCCGCTATTTCTGTTGCAAATCGAATGCATCTTGTGCAATGAATACATCTTGTCATTTGAGTTTTAATTAATGGCCCCATGTTTTTATCTGGCACAGATCTTTTATTTTCTTTAAATCTAGATTTATCAATTCCATAAAACATAGATTGATCTTGAAGGTCACATTCCCCTCCTTGATCACAAACAGGACAATCTAAAGGATGATTGGCTAATAAAAATTCCATTACCCCTTTACGAGANTTTTCAATTTTGGGAGTNTTTGTTTTTATGACCATCCCATCNGCAGCTGGCATTGCACATGATGCAATAGGCTTAGGAGATTTTTCCATCTCCACTAAACACATTCTGCAATTNCCGGCTATTGACAACTTTTCATGATAACAAAATCTAGGGATTTCAACTCCAGCTTTTTCACAAGCTTGTAAAACCGTAAGACCCTCTTCGACTTCTACTTCAATTTCATTTACTTTTAATTTAAGCATTTTTATCCAATAAGTGTTGGTCAACTAAGTAAGGAATATCTTTCTGTTTTTTTACAATGGGATCAAATTTGTTTCTTTTTTTGATCTCATCTGAAAAATGTCTTAGTAAACCTTGTACAGGCCATGAGGAACCCTCTCCAAAAGCACAAATTGTATGGCCTTCAATTTGTTTTGTTACGTCCATTAACATATCAACTTCATCTTGAGATGCTTCACCTTTGGCCATTCGTTCTAACATTCTCCACATCCACCCTGAACCTTCTCTGCATGGAGTACACTGACCACAACTCTCGTGTTTATAAAATCTGGCAATTCTTGCCATACATTTTATAATGTCTTGATCTTTGTTAATAACAACAATACCTGCTGTTCCTAATCCACTTTTCTCAGCTACTAATGAGTCAAAATCCATATTAATCGTATCACAAGTTTTTTTTGGTAACAAAGGCATTGAAGATCCGCCCGGAATTACTGCTTGCAAATTATCCCATCCACCAATCACACCCCCAGCGTGATTTTCTATTAAATCTTTTAACGGTATACCCATCTCTTCTTCTACATTACATGGATTATTTACATTTCCTGAGATACAAAAAATTTTTGTACCAGTATTTTTTGGTTTACCTAATTTAGAGAACCATTCTCCACCTCTTCTTAAAATAGTTGGAACAACGGCAATTGTCTCAACATTATTTATTATTGTTGGACAACCATACAATCCTATCAAAGCAGGAAATGGTGGTTTTAATCTTGGTTGACCTTTTTTACCTTCTAAACTTTCAAGTAAAGCTGTTTCTTCACCACAAATATATGCTCCTGCTCCATAATGAATAAAAATATCAAAATCCCAACCAGTGCCAGAAGCATTTTTACCAATTACATTATTTTTATAAGCCTCATCTATAGCCTTTTGAAGTTTTTGACCGTCATTATAATATTCACCACGAATATAAACATAGCAGACATGAGCGTTAACTGCGTATGAAGCTATTAAACAGCCTTCTATTAATTTATGAGGTTCAAATCTTAAAATGTCTCTATCTTTACAAGTACCTGGCTCAGACTCATCGGCATTAATTACAAGATAATGAGGCCTTGAACCAACTTCTTTAGGCGCAAAAGACCATTTAAGGCCAGTTGGAAAACCAGCGCCTCCTCTACCTCTAAGTTCTGAGAGTTTGATTTCATTAATTATCCACTCTTTTCCTTTAGCACAAAGCTCTTTAGTGTTAGACCAGTCTCCCCTTTTTTTTGCTGACACAAAGTCTGCTCCTAAATCGTTATATAAATTTTTAAATATTCTATCTTTATCGTTAAGCATTTTTTACATCCAAAAGAGTTTTTCTATTGTTTTCAGGCTCTGAATTTAATCTACCTCTATAAGATCCAGGTTCAGGTTTTTTTCCTGAAATTATTTGATCTAATATTTTTAAGGCTTTTTCTTTATCAAGATCTTCATAGTAGTCATCATTAATTTGCATCATAGGCGCATTAATGCATGCACCTAAACACTCAACTTCCATCCATGAGCAATTTTTTTCTTTAACAAATTCATTTTCATTTTCAGAAATTTTTTCCTTACACGCTTCAACTAATTTATAAGCTCCTCTAATCATGCAAGGAGTAGTAGTGCAAACTTGAACAAAATTTTTACCAACAGGTGTTAAATTATACATTGTGTAGAAGGTAGCAACTTCATAAACTTTAACATAAGGCATATCTAAAATCTTACCTATATGTTTCATTGCTGATAACGGTATCCAGTTATCATTTTGTTTTTGTGCTAAATATAGTAAAGACATCACAGCACTTTGTTGTCTACCCTTTGGATATTTTTTTATAATTCTATTGGCTTCATCTAAATTTTCTTGAGTGAATTCAAATTTTTCAGGCTGCTCTTTAGATATTTTTCTAAGTGTCATCTATCAACCTCACCAAAAACAATATCCAAAGAGCCCAAGACAGCTGGTACATCAGCTAACATATGTCCTTTAATTAAGTAATCCATTGATTGAAGATGTGAAAATCCAGGTGCTCTAATTTTACATTTGTAAGGTTTACTTGTCCCATCTGAAATTAAATAAACTCCAAATTCACCTTTTGGAGCTTCTACAGCAGTATAAATTTCATCTTTAGGAACTCTGTATCCTTCAGTAAATAATTTAAAATGATGGATCAGTGCTTCCATTGATTGTTTTAATTCCTTTTTGGGAGGAGGACTAATCTTTCCGTCTAAAGATTTGATTGGACCTTTTTCCATTTTTGAAAGACATTGCTTAATAATAGAGACGCTTTCTTTCATTTCTTCAATTCTACATAAATATCGATCATAACAATCGCCATTTTTTCCAACAGGAATCTTAAATTCTAATTGCTCATAACAATCGTAAGGTTGTGATTTTCTCAAATCCCATGGGATACCTGACCCTCTAATCATTACTCCTGTAAATGAATAATCTAGCGCATCTTCTTTAGTAACTATTCCAATATCCACATTTCTCTGTTTAAAAATCCTATTATCTGTAAGCAGACTTTCTAAATCATTAATTATTTTTGGAAATGTTTCGCAAAACTTTAAAATATCATCCTCTAAACCAGATGGAAGATCTTGATGAACTCCACCAGCTCTAAAATAATTTGCATGCAATCTTGAGCCAGAAGCTCTCTCATAAAATGTCATTAATGTTTCACGTTCTTCAAAACCCCACAAAGAAGGTGTAAGTGCACCAACATCAAGAGCTTGTGTAGTAACATTTAATATATGACTTAATATTCTTCCAATTTCACAAAATATAACTCTTATATATTGAGCTCTAATAGGCACTTTAATATCTAAAATTTTTTCAATAGCTAATGCAAACGCATGTTCTTGGTTCATTGGAGCCACATAATCCAATCTATCAAAATAAGGTACAGCCTGCATATAGGTTTTATTTTCTATGAGTTTTTCTGTTCCTCTGTGAAGTAAACCAATATGTGGATCTGCTTTTTCGACTACTTCACCATCTAATTCTAATATCAATCTTAGAACACCATGTGCTGCTGGATGTTGTGGACCAAAGTTTAGATTAAGATTTTTAATTTTTTTTGTCATTATTGTCAGTTTGTTCTTTAATGTATTTTGTTCCTTCCCAAGGACTCTCGTAATCAAAATTTCTGTAATTTTGCTCTAATTTTACAGGTTCATTAATAACTTTTTTTTGTTCTTCACTATATCTAACTTCGGTATGACCTGTTAAAGGGAAGTCTTTTCTTAAAGGATGACCTTCAAAACCATAATCAGTTAGAATCCTTCTTAAGTCTGGGTGATCTTTAAAATTAATTCCATACATATCAAAGACTTCTCTTTCCATCCAATTTGCAGCAGGAAAAATGTTTGTTAATGAGCTTATCATTTCATTTTCACTTATGTGGTAACTTAAAATTATTCTTTGATTAAACTCATGACTTAATAATAAATATACAATTTTAAATCTCTGTGTTTCTTCTGGATAATCAACGGCAGTTATATCTATAAGTTGTCTAAATTTGGTATCTTTATTAGTCTTTAAAAAAAGAGTTACATCTATTAAGTCCTCTTTGTTTATCTCAAGATAAAGTTGGTCATGCAAAATTTTAGAATTATTTATTTTTGTAGTTAATTCAGAGTTAATTTTTTTTTCCAATTCTATTAAAGTATTCATGATAATTATCTATTGAATGAACCTTTGTTTCTAATCTTTTTTTGTAATTGTAAAATTCCATAAAGCAAAGCTTCAGCAGATGGAGGACAACCTGGAACATAAATATCTACAGGAACAATTCGATCACATCCCCTAACAACAGAATAAGAATAGTGATAGTAACCACCACCATTAGCACAACTTCCCATAGATATGACATACCGTGGTTCAGGCATTTGATCGTAAACTTTTCTTAATGCAGGAGCCATTTTGTTTGTAAGAGTGCCAGCAACTATCATAACATCTGATTGTCTAGGTGAACCACGAGGAGCAGCGCCAAATCTTTCTAAATCATATCGCGGCATTGCTGTTTGCATCATCTCAACTGCACAACAAGCTAAGCCAAATGTCATCCAATGAAGTGAGCCCGATCTTGACCAATTGATCAGATTATCTAGTGAGGTTGTGATAAAACCATTTTTGCTAAAATCCTCAGCTAATTGTTTGAATTCCTCAGGTACTTGATCTAACTTATTATTCATAAAATTATTTTATTCCCAGTCTAGAGCACCCTTTTTCCACTCATATATAAAACCAATTGTAAGTATAAATAAAAAAATCATCATAGATGAAAAACCAAGGAGTCCAATATTCCCAAGTGAGATAGCCCATGGAAAAAGAAATGCGATTTCTAAATCAAAAATTATAAAAAGAATTGCTACTAAATAAAACCTTACATCAAATTCCATTCTAGAGTCCTCAAAGGGTTCAAAACCACACTCATATGCTGAAAGTTTTTCAGGATCAGGATTTTTTGGTGAAAGAATAAAATTTACAGCTACAAATGCACAACTTAGACCTAATGCGATAATTAAAAAAAGTATAATCGGTAGATATTCTTGTAAAAATTCTGGAAACATTAACAGTTATATATCAGTTTTTGATATACGGTGAAGTGTAGTTAAGTCACATAATAACAAATATACACATCTCAAAATCTTAACTTTTGAAGGCTTAATGTTAGAAAGTGGCGGGAGTGAAGGGACTCGAACCCTCGACCTATCGCGTGACAGGCGATCGCTCTAACCAACTGAGCTACACCCCCACTTTTTATATTTTGGTGGGCAGTAAAGGACTCGAACCTTTGACCCCCTCGGTGTAAACGAGATGCTCTACCAACTGAGCTAACCGCCCCAAAACATCGGTACTAATACATCAACGAGACTGCAAAGTAAATTATTTATTATTGAATACTAGCTTGAGATTTATCGTCGTTTTTACTTAAATCAACCTCAACCCACTCTGTTCTTTTTAACTCTTTTGTTAAAGCTATTTTTAAAACTTGGTCAGCGAATTCCACTGGTGTGATTTTGATTTCATCAATAATTTTTTTTGGCATGTCTACTAAGTCTTTTTCATTTTCTTTGGTATTATTACTTCTTTAATTCCAGCTCTATGAGCGGCCAATAATTTTTCTTTAAGTCCTCCAATTGGAAGAACTTGTCCAGTAATTGTTACCTCTCCTGTCATCGCAATATCTCTTCTTACTGGATTATTAGTAAGCGATGAAACAATTGAAGTTACCATACCAATACCTGCTGATGGACCATCTTTTGGTGTAGCTCCTTCTGGAACATGAATATGAAAATCTTTTTTTTCAAATAAAGGTGGAATTATTCCGTACTCTAAACATTTAGATCTAACAAAAGATTTTGCAGCTTTTACAGACTCTTGCATTACATCACCAAGCTTACCTGTTATTTGCATTCTGCCTTTTCCAGGCATTGTTACAGTCTCAATTTTTAAAATTTCTCCACCATATTCTGTCCAAGCTAATCCTGTTACAATTCCAACTTTGTCATTAGGTTCTAGCTCTCCAAATTTATATTTAGCAACACCTAGGAAATCTGAAAGATTGTCATTATTAATTTCAACTTTATCTTGTTCACCTGCAACAACTTTTTTTACAACTTTTCTTGCTAGCTTAGAGATTTCTCTCTCTAAATTTCTAACACCAGACTCTTTAGTGTAACTTCTAATAACTTCTTGAATGACGTTGTCTCCAAGTTTCATTTCGTTTTCTTTAACACCATTATCCTTTATTTGTTTTGGTAATAGGTATTTATTTGCAATACTAATTTTTTCATCTTCAGTGTAACCAGCCAAACGTATAACTTCCATTCTGTCTAATAATGGAGGAAGTATATTTAAAGTATTTGCAGTTGTTACAAACATCACATCTGATAAATCATAATCAACTTCTAAATAGTGATCATTAAATGTAGTGTTCTGCTCAGGATCTAAAGCTTCTAATAATGCTGANGAAGGATCCCCACGNTAATCATTTCCAATTTTGTCAATTTCNTCCAATAAAATTAAAGGATTTTTTGTTCCTGCTTTTTTCATCATTTGGATAATTTTTCCTGGCAGAGAACCAATGTAAGTTCTTCTATGTCCACGAATTTCAGCCTCATCACGCATTCCTCCCACTGACATTCTTACAAATTCTCTATTAGTTGCTTTNGCAATAGATTTTCCAAGCGATGTTTTTCCAACTCCAGGAGGACCAACTAAACACAATATTGGACCTTTAATTTTTTCCATTCTTTTTTGAACAGCCAAAAATTCTATAATTCTTTCTTTAATTTTTTCTAATCCGAAGTGATCTTTATCAAGCACGTCTAAAGCTTTAGCTAGATCAATATCTACTTCACTTTTTTTATACCAAGGAAGCTCTATCATCCAATCAAGGTAGTTTCTAACTACGGTAGCTTCAGCAGACATTGGACTCATGTTTTTTAATTTTTTTAACTCCTGAAGACATTTTTTTTCAACATCTTTAGGCATTTTGGCTTTTAAAATTGATTTATTAAGACTTGTATTTTCATCTTTTCCGTCTTCAATCTCACCAAGTTCTTTTTGAATAGCTTTTAGTTGTTCGTTTAAATAATANTCTCTTTGAGTTTTTTCCATTTGTGTTTTAACTCGTCCTCTAATTCTTTTCTCAACTCCAATGATGCTAGTTTCATTTTCCATAATTTTAATTATGGCNTTTAATCTTTTTTTAACATCGACAGTTTCAAATATTTGTTGTTTTTCAGAAATAGTTGCTGTTAGATGAGAGGCTATATTGTCAGCAATCTGAGAAGGATCTTTAAGTTGTTTAATTGTATTGATAGTTTCATTTGAAACTTTCTTGTTAATCGANGTAAGTTTTTCTAGTCTTCTAATTGCTGTAGCTGCTAAAGGATAAAGGTCCTCATCTTTAATAAGAACATCATTGTGAACAGTATATTCNCAGGTTATAAATTTTTCATTATCTTTAAAGTCTAAAATTTTTACTCTCTTTATACCTTCAACCAAAACTTTAACTGTGCCATCGGGTAATTTTAAAAGCTGTAAGATACTTCCTTCACAACCATACATGAACACATCTGTTTTTTTTGGATCATCTATCTCAGAGTTTTTTTGTGTAACTAGAATAATTTTCTTATCTTTTTTCATTACTTCATTTAAAGCTGAAATAGATTTATCTCTTCCAACAAACAGAGGGATAACCATACTTGGAAAAACAACTATGTCTCTTAATGGTAATAGCGGTAATGAAATTTTAACATCCATGCACTAAATATGGATATTAAATTGAAATTTGCAATAGCTTTTTAAAAGTTATTAAAGCTATTAAGCCGCTGATGTTTTGTTATTTTTTGCTTTGCTCTCACCTTTTGAGTGGACTAGGATTGGTTGAGTAAGACCTTTTACAGCTGATGCATCAACTATAACTTCCTCTATGTTGTCTTGGCTTGGCAAATCAAACATTGTTTTTAATAAAACATTTTCTAAAATCGACCTTAAACCTCTTGCACCAGTTTTTTTGTTAATCGCTTTTTGAGCAATTTCTTTTAATGCATTATCCTTAAATGTTAATTTAGCACCATCTAATTTAAATAATTCTTGATACTGTTTTGTTAATGAGTTTTTAGGTTCTTGTAAAATTTTTATTAAAGATTTTTCATCTAAATCTTCTAATGTTGCGATCATTGGTAGTCTTCCAATGAATTCAGGTATTAATCCATATTTTAACATGTCTTCAGGTTCAAGACTTTTCATCCATTCACCAGTTTTTTTGTCTTGCGTATTTTTAACGTCAGCACCAAATCCAATAGATGTTCCTTTATCTCTTTGAGAAATTATTTTATCTAAACCAGCAAAAGCTCCTCCACAAATAAATAAAATATTTGTAGTATCGACTTGTAAAAATTCTTGCTGAGGATGTTTTCTTCCACCTTGCGGCGGCACACTAGCTACTGTTCCTTCCATTATTTTTAATAAAGCTTGTTGAACACCTTCGCCAGATACATCTCTAGTAATTGATGGATTTTCTGATTTTCTACTAATCTTGTCGACCTCATCTATATAAACTATTCCTCGTTGAGCTTTTTCAACATTGTAGTCTGCTGCTTGGAGTAATTTAAGTATAATATTTTCAACATCTTCACCAACATATCCTGCTTCTGTTAAAGTTGTTGCATCAGCCATTGTGAATGGAACATCTAAAATTCTAGCAGTGTTTGTGCTAATAAAGTTTTTCCACAGCCAGTTGGACCAACCAAAAGAATATTGGATTTAGCGAGTTCTACATTTTTACTTGTCTTGCTCTCATAATTTAATCTTTTGTAATGATTGTGAACTGCAACTGATAGAACTTTTTTTGCATGAGCTTGACCAATGACATAGTCATCTAAAACTGCACAAATCTCTTTTGGTGAAGGAAGTCCATCTTGATGTTTTACAAAAGTATCTTTATTTTCTTCCTTAATAATATCCATACAAAGCTCAACGCACTCATCACATATAAATACAGTAGGTCCTGCAATAAGCTTTCTAACTTCATGTTGGCTTTTTCCACAAAAAGAACAGTAGAGGATATTTTTATTGTTTGTGTTCATAATTTTTAAATCGAATCAATTCATTTACTTTATTATAGGAGACTCGNTGATATCAAGTTTCAAATTAACTGAGATCAATATGTGGTATGTTAAGGTCTTTTATCTACAACTTCGTCTATTAAACCAAAAGATTTAGCAATTTCTGCTGTCATGAAATTATCTCTTTCAAGAGCATTCTTAATTTCATCTACACTTTTGTCAGTGTGTTTTGAATAAATTTCATTCAATCTTTTTTTCAAAGAAAGAACTTCGTTAGCATGTATTTCAATATCTGTAGCTTGTCCTTGAAAACCTGCGGATGGTTGATGAACCATAATTCTTGAGTTTGGTAATGAAAATCTTTTACCTTTAGCTCCAGCTGCTAAAAGAAATGAACCCATGGATGCTGCTTGACCAATGCATAAAGTTGAAATCTCAGGTTTAACATATTGCATCGTATCATAAATACCAAGTCCAGCTGTAACTAAACCTCCCGGACTATTAATATATAAATAAATTTCTTTTTTTGGGTCTTCAGCTTCTAAAAAAAGAAGNTGCGCAGTTACTAGTGAAGCAACATTGTCATTAATTTGACCAGTTAAAAAAATTATTCTCTCTTTTAGAAGTCTTGAGTAAATATCATAAGCTCTTTCACCTTTACTAGATTGTTCAACAACCATAGGCACAAGGTTACTCATATGTTCAGAAATTTTATCCATATTTTGATTCTAGTTGTTTATACAACTTCAGATTACTTTTTACTAACTTTTTTTCCTGAAGCTTTTGATTTTGATGTTTTCTCTGTAGATTTTTTTGAGGNAGAAGTAGTCTTCTTANCTTTGACACTTTTTACTTCCGTATCAGAATTTTGATCTTCACTTTGATTTTGTGATTCTTTTAATATTTTTTCTGCTTCATCTTTTGAGATTTCTTTTTTATTAGGTTTTGCTTTTTCTTTAATTAGATTAATTATCTTTTCCTCATAAACCGTACCTCTAAGGCTAGCTACGGCCGAAGGGTTCTTTTGATAAAAATCCATAACCATTTTTTCTTGACCAGGCATCATTCTTAATTGCTTTTGTATTTCTGCNTGCAACTCTTGTTCGTTGACTTTAATTTGATTTTGTTCACCAAATTCATTTAGGATTAAACCAGTTTTAATTCTCTTTTTGGCAAGTTCTTCAAAATTTTTTCTACTTTTTTTAGCATCGTCTTCACTCATTCCTTGAGATAAAATTTTAACCTCTTCTTCAATCAAGTTTTCTGGTATTTCATCAATTTTAAATTTTTCTAGCTCTTTTAAAATTTGATTTTTTGATAATCGGTCTAAAGAATTTTTGTATTCATCATTAATTTGATTTGAGATTAATTTTTTTAAATCAACTAAATCTTTTGCACCTAAATTTTTTGCAAATTCATCATCTATTTTAACTTCTTCAGGCTTTTTAACTGAAATAATTTTGCACTCAAATTTAGCACTTTTGTTAGCTAATTCTTTTTCTGGGAAGTTTTCAGGTAAAATAGCCTCAACGATCTTTGTGTCATCTTTTTTTGAACCTAATAACTGTTTATCAAATCCTTTTAAAAACAAATCTTTACCAAGCGTTAATTGAGTATTTTTTCCCTCACTACCTTTAAAAGACTGGCCGTCAACTGTAGCGTTATAATCAAAGGCTACTAGATCACCGTCGGTAGCTTTTGTTTCTGGAGAAGCTTCTTTAAAATTAGGTTGGTTTTTAGCTATTTCATTTATTCTCTTATCAGTTTCAGACTCATCAATTTTAACTGTGTATTCATCAAATTTTATATTTGCTATATCCTTGATATCAATTTTAGGAAGCTCAGTGACAGACAAAACATATTCAAGTTCTTTGTCTTCACCATAAGTTTTTAGATCAAGCTTAGGTTGTCCGGCAGGTTTAATTTTATTTTCATCAAGTGCTTTTGTTGATGTTTCTTTTAAAACCTTATCTAAAACCTCACTAAAAATCGCTTTACCGAACTGTCTTTTTAAAATTTCTTTTGGAACCTTGCCAGGCCTAAAACCTTTAAGGTTAACAGTGCCTTTAATCTCTTCATATTTTTCGTCCATATAATTGGACATAGTTTTCTTATCTATAAAAACTTTTATATCTTTATTAAGACCTTTAATATTTTCTACAGTGACTTTCATAATAATAATTTGGTAGGGCGAAAAGGACTCGAACCTTCACATCCGAAAATATTGGTTCCTAAGACCAACGCGTCTACCAATTCCGCCATCGCCCCACAAAATTTAGAGGTTTTATATATTATTCAATTTATTTGTCCAATGACAATTATTATGAAATTTATCTAAAATCCTTTATAAATATCAAATTATATTATGATAATTTCACCATGCATAAGTATTTGTAGAACAGACCCTAAAACAGGTTATTGCTATGGTTGTGGCAGAAGCAATGATGAAAAAAAAATTTGGAAACTTGAAAACACATCTGATGAGTGGAAAAAAAAGAATATCACTGAAATAAAAAATCGTTTAAATGGTTGGCAACTAGAAAGTTTTGAAGAGTCTTATGATTATAAGATTAAAAATGGTATATCATTATTTAAAAAAAATTTAAAAGATGAGAAAATCTAATCTTATAATAATCATTTATATAATCGGATTAATTTTTGGGGCAGTTGTACTTGACTTATGGAGCGCTGATACAAGTCCAAAAGCTTTATTGGGAATAGGATGGACTACCCTATTGCTAATAGGTTTGTTTATAACTGAAAAAAATGAAAAAAACTAATATCTTAAGCTTAGTTTTAATTTTTATATCAATATCTCATTCTTCAGCTGAAAAAATAATTTTAAGCTCTTGTGAAAATAATAAAGACGGATTTCTTAAAAATGAATATATTTTAGATCTTGAGCAATCTTTAATGACAAGAAATTATGTATTTAATGATAAAACATTTAAACAATACANAATTACCGATCTTAGTGTTAAGAAAANGAATAAAATAGAAAGATTAATTTATCAAGATGGGGACAAGATATTAACTGAAAAATTAGGATATCCTCAGTTTTATACNCAATTGGTTTTTGAGCAAGACAGTCCTGAGATCAAAATTAAAACTGTAATTAATAATGAAGAAGGTATTAACCTATTATCCACTTGTAAAAAAATTGAACGTTTTAAAGAAGAAAGTTAACTTTTTTTATTTTTTTTATTAATTGAAATTTTATTTTTTAACTTAAATCTTGAATTCACTATATTGCTTCTATGTTTTGCAAATGCTTGTTTTTGGGCTTGCTTCATTGCTTTTTTTGATGACATAACTTTATATTAATATTTAATTTCAAAACTACTTATCTTATTAAATTTCTTATCTGCAACAACTATTTCTCCTGAACTTGGGGCATAATTTAATGCTTCTGAAATCACTACATAATGAGTAACAAATACTAAATTGCCATCATCCTTATAATTATCAACAAAATTATTTAAGTCATTCATTTGTTTTTTTCTATTTTTAGCAAATTTTTGACTAAAAAAAGAATTTAAAAAATTTTTAGTTTCAAAATCACCAAATGCTATTTTAGCAGTTTCTTTACATCTACACCATTCACTTGAATATACCTTTTTAAAATTAATTTGATTTTCTATAAAAAAATTTGAAATATTTTTAGCCTGTTGACGGCCACTTTCACTCAGATTTCTTTGGGTATTGCAATCATTAATATCAAAATTATCAGGATCACCTCCTCCTGGAGCATATGCATGTCTTATAAATATGAGTTTATTACCCTCTTTTAGAGATGCTAATATGTCTTTGTCTATTTCAGCTTTAATAGATGATGTTAAGCTTATAAGGATAATTATTATAAATTTAATATATTTCACTGATGAGTATTAAAATTAAAAAATTAAATAATACAATAATTAAATGCAATAAGTGTCCAAGATTAATTAATTTTATCAAAAAAATAAAAACTGAAAAAAGAAGACAAAATATAAATGAAAAATATTGGGGCAAACCAGTACCTGGTTTTGGTGATAAGGATGCAAAATTACTAATTGTTGGCTTAGCTCCAGCTGCACATGGAGGAACAAGGACTGGCAGAGCATTCACTGGAGACAAATCTGGAGATTTTCTTTTTAAAACTCTTTTTCAAACTGAAATATCAAATCAAGATTATTCATCAAGTTTGAATGATGGATTAAAATTAAAGTCTACTTTTATAACAAATATACTTAAATGTGTGCCTCCAAATGATAAACCCCTCAAAACAGAAATTAATAAATGCTCAAATTATTTTAATTCTGAACTGGAGATTTTAAAAAATTTAAAAGTAATAGTTACACTTGGAAAAGTGGCTTTTGATAATTGTGTGAAATATTACAAACAAACTTATAAAATAAAGAAAAAATTCACTTTTAAACATGGAAAAAGATACAATCTACCAGATGGAATTATATTGATACCCTCATATCACCCGAGCCCTAGAAATGTAAATACTAAGTTAATAAATCAAAAAATGTTTAACAAGTTATTTTCGATTGCAAAAAAACTATCTAAGATTTAATTGTATCACAGAAATAAGGCTTAAATTTTGAATATATTTCTTCAGGAATTCTAACGGGTTTACCATCACCGTTAACAAAAACTAAGTGAATTTTAGCCTCAACTATAATGTGATCATCTTTTGTTATAATTTGATTCATAAAAAATGATGTTTTTGTTATTGACTTAACAAACGAACGAATAGTTAATTCATCTTCTAAAAATGATGATTTTTTATAATCAATATTGCATGATTTCACAATAATAAGTGAATTATAAATTTCTTTAATTTTGCTATTGCTAAAACCAATTGAATATAATGCTTCAGTTCTTGCTCTTTCTAAAAACTTTAAATAATTTGCATAATATACAACTCCACCTGCATCAGTATCTTCGTAATAAACCTTGATTTTGTGAAAAAAGTTTTCGTGCATAAAAATATTTTACCAAATACTTATTATGTATATCATAAGAAAAAATTCAGTTTATGAAAATTTTTATTTTGTGGCTTATATTGGTTGTTTTATGGAATTATGGATACCCCAAAGCTACACCATTAGAGGATGTGTTGGTGTCAATTTTATTGTTCGTATTCAACATTCTTTTAAAAAAATATTTAAAAATTTAATTACTCAGCAGAGAAATAAATATTTTGATAATAAGCTACTGCTGTTAATTCTGAATTATCAGTATCTGTCATAATTGCGACGCCATTAAGTTCTTCAACATCTAAATCATGAAATTCTTTAAAATGTTCCTTAACATTTACTTTAACACTTACCCACTCATTATCGTATTCGTTTGTAGTCGACAGGATATAATCTATTGATTGTTTTGTGTATGGACTTCTCCAGGATTGACCAACTTCATTGTTGCTTGAAAATACATAGTTTAAAGCTTTATTAGATAGAGGTGTTAACCCAGTTTTTTTAATTACAAATACCCTTGCAGCAAAATCATGGCCTTTTTTACTATCTTCAACAATGCCAGATAAATTCTTCTCAACCTTCCAGGTAATATTTAAGTATGGCGTATTATTAAGGTTAATTTTTACCTCTTTTCCAAGGCCAGAACCTGAGGCTATAGCCTCTGCTTTTATATAGTTGCCATTTTCATTTGATCCAAGTGTCCAAATAGTTTCACCTTTTACTTTCCTTTTTTCTAAATTATCAAATTCATTCTGGGTAAAATCAAACACAGCAATATTTTGCCCAAACACTGGACCTATACTTAACAAAATGATCAAAGATATTTTTAAAAAATTTTTCATAATTTAAATTAAAATACTTTTTTTAGACAATATTTAGACAATTATTATACAAAAATAATGTGTATGTAATATTCATGAAGACAATTTCAGCATTTTTTTTAATTATTTATTGGTCATTTATCCTTTTTGCACCAATAATTTAATAAGTAGACCTACCACCACTAATATCAAAAACTGCAGCTGTTGAAAAAGAATTTTCCTCAGAGGATAACCAGCATACCAAGGAAGTAAATTCATGTATTTCCAAGAATCTAGCTCTAGGGACTTTAGAGAGCATCCTTTGGACATGTTCTTTACTCATTTGATCAAGAATACGAGTTTTGGCTCCGGCTGGCGTAACAGCATTTACTGCAATATTTTTATCAGCTAATTCTTTTCCAAGAGATTTGGTTAAACCAATAGCACCTGCTTTACCAGAACTATAGGCGCTAGCATTAGCGTTACCATCTTTACCAGCAACAGAAGCAACATTAACAATCCTTCCATAATTATTTTTAATCATATTTGGAACGATAGCTCTGCAACAATTGAATGTGCCTATCAAATTTATATCAACAATTTTTTTCCACAATTCTACGTCATATTCCCAAAGAGGTCCTGTAGGGCCTGTAATACCAGCATTATTTATAAGTATATCAACATTGTTTTTGGAAATTATATCGTTAACTGTATTTTCAACATCTTTATAATTTGAAACATCAACTATAAATGAGGTTAGGTTTTCATTATTTAGTAATTCAACTGCTTCGTCTAAAAGTTTTTGATCAATATCCCAAATAATGACTTTAGCACCTCCCTCTAAAAATCTTTTTGCAACATCCAGGCCAAAACCTTGTCCACCGCCTGTAACAATAGCTGTTCTACCTTTAAAGTCGAAAATATTTTTATTCATAAGTTTAATCTTTTTTTAACAGATAGTATGTTAATGAGAAACTATAGCACCAATAATCCAAGCATAAGATTGTAAAAACATTAAATTAAAATTCCAAATTGTAGAAGATGAAAAGATAAAACCAATTAAAACAGAATATAAAGCTTTTAAATTCCAGCCACTAGAAAAATAAAAAGTACCTTCTGATGACAATGAATGAATATCTTTAATGTTTATGTTTGATTGATTAATTATAAAGTAATCAATAATCATAATTCCACAAATAGGACCAAAAAATGAACCAAATGTATCAATAAAAGACAAAATTCCAATTTGACTTAATAAAGTTGGCCAAAGTAGTGCAACCAACAATCCAAAAAAACCAATAGTGTAACTTGCTGATTTTAAATTTAGTTTGCTAGGTTTAAAATTAATTAAAGAATACTGGGCGGGTATAAGGTTTGCAATTAAATTTGTAGAGATTGATGCAATCAAGATAAAAAATAAAACTATAGTTGTGATTTGTAAGTTGTTAAATTTACCTATTATATCTGTAGGATTGGTAAATATTCTATCAATATCTTCAAACTGTTGATTTAAAAATACATCAGATCCTGTAACAATAAAAACTGCAAAAAAAGAAAATATAATTAAATTAATTAATAAACTTAAATTCCATATTTTAACTCTCGCTCATCTTTTGCATATCTCGAAAAATCACCAAAACTTATTATTATAATAGAAAAATATGCAAAAATTGTACCTGCTACTGTTATCAGTGGCAAAATATTTTTAAAATCAATAAAATTATTAAAATTCAGTATTTGAGTGAAAGCTTGAGCAGTGAGTTTTAAATCTGATAACAGAACTACAAAAAAGAAAAATATCATACCGATATAAACTGTAATTGCAGAAAATTTTATAATTTTTCTATTAAAAACCATTCCTTTAGAAAATATATAAATTTGAAAACTGATACTTATAAAAAGTGATACCCAGTCTATTATATTCAATCCAAGTAGAAATATTAAAAAAATATCTTTATCTAAAAGAGCATTATCAATGCTAAAAAATAAAATTCTAATTAAATAACTTATAGCCTTTGAGATAAAATATGTTTGAATTCCAAACATAAATATACCAACTATACTTCTTAAGAGACCTAAAAATCTTGCACCACTATACCCCAAAGAAGATCTTAAAATAGTTGCAAATGGTAATCCGTATTTTTGCGAGGGTTTACCAATTAAATTTGAAAAAAAATAAACTAAAATTGAGCCTAATAAAGTTCCAAAAAAGACTACAAAAAAATTTAAGCTATAAATTGTGTATAGAGAAGCTATTAAAGAAAATCCTATAACACTTTGAACATTAACACCCCAAAAATAAAATAAATCTGTCCAGCTCCAATTTTTGTTATTTGGATTAACTGCAACTAATTCCCAATTGATTATATTTTGACTAGAATTTTTTTGACTCACTAAAAAGATATTAAACTAATATTTTTTACTGTCCATATAGATAGGCTGGTAACCAAAGAGCGATTTGAGGGAACATAATTATCAAAACTAAACCAATAACCTGAATAACCATGAATTGCATCATTCCATAATAAATATCCTTTAGATCCCACTCTGGCACAACACCTTTTAAGAAATAAGCTGAAAGAGCAACAGGTGGGGAGAGCCAGGCAGTTTGTAAATTAACAGCTACTAAAATAGCAAACCAAGTAAGATTAAATCCAAGTGCTTCAATTAAAGGAAGTATAATTGGCACAATAATCATCACGATTGGCACCCACTCTAATGGCCAACCTAATAAAAAAATCATAACCATAACCAATGCAAGTATTAAATACTTGTTCATTTCTAAACCTAATAAAAAATCTGTAAGTAGCATTGGAGTGCCCAATCTAGAAAATACTGCTCCAAAAAAATTTGAAGCAGCAACTAAAACCATTATTAGTGCTGAGATTTCTAAAGTTTTGACAAGTGAGTCTTGCAATTTTTTAAAAGTAAGTTTTTTATAAGCAAGAGCTAATAACAAAGAACCTAAAGCACCACAGCCAGCAGCTTCTGTAGGCGTTGCAAATCCAAAAAGTATACTTCCTAGTGCTGCAAAAACTAAGGCGGCAGGTGGAACTAAACCAAGAAAAAATTCTATCCATACAGCTTTTAAACTTGTGGCTCTTAACTCTGGTGGTAAGGCTGGTCCTAAACTAGGATTAATCCANCATCTAATNGTTGTATAAGCTGCATATAAAACNGCTAATAGTATTCCTGGAATAATTGCAGCAGCAAATAAATCTGTAACTGGGATTTCCATGATTGGTCCCATAACTACCAACATAATACTTGGTGGTATTAAGATACCTAAAGTTCCGCCTGCAGTAATTGTGCCTGCTGCAAGTCTAACATCATATCCTGATTTATTCATGGATTTAGCAGCCATTATTCCAAGGATCGTTACTGAAGCACCAACTATTCCAGTCGCTGCAGCGAAAACAACAGATACAAATAAAACTGCATAATACAATGAACCTCTAACTTTAGCTAAAATTAATTGAAAAGCTGAAAATAATCTCTCCATTAAACCAGCTTGTTCCATCATGATACCCATGAAAACAAAGAGTGGCACGGCGGCGAGAGTTTGTTCGGTCATGACCATAGAAAATTGTAAGGTCATTAAATAAAAAACTAACTTACCAAATCCAAGATAACCAAAAACAAAACCTAAAAAAATCAGAGTAAAAGAGATTGGGAAACCAATAAATATTGAAAAGAGCATTACCCCTATTAAAATAAATCCAAGTACTGCTGGATCAATAAACTCTGCTAACATTTAATCTTCGTCTCCTGGCCATTGGCCTTTTGTTGCAGCCCAATAACTTTTTAATAATTCAGAAATTCCTTGGATTAATAAGAAAATTATTCCAACCCATAAACATGCTTTTATAGGCCACATGTATGGCATCCATGCAGTATCCATACCTTTTTCTCCTCGCATTATAGATTCCTGTACAAAACCAGTGGTCATGTAGAAAAAAACAATTAAACCTGGAAAATAAAATAATAAGTACAACCAAAAATCAATTCGACCTTGGTTTTTAGTTTGAAAATTTCTATATAAAAAATCAGCCCTAATATGCACTCCCTTAGACAAAGCATAACCAGCACCCAACATAAATAATGCACCATACATAAATCTACTCATGTCGTAAGCCCACATTGTAGGTGCATTAAAAAGTTTTCTAGCAAGAACTTCATAAGTCATAGCTAGAATTAATGGAATTGTAATCCAACAAACAGTGTTTCCAACCCACTTGTTAAATAGATCGATTTTAGTAATTGTAGATGCCATCCATTTTGGCATATCTTGAGGCATTTTCCCTGAACCACCTCTTCTCTCAGCAATCATTTCATCTGAAATATCTAGTTTAAGATCTTTGATTGGCTTTTTAGGCTTATGGTTTTT
>JGI26082J51739_10000527_pt1 | contig 24060 bp, 17 predicted proteins | sample SaaInl5LU_22_DNA_FD_51739 | JGI IMG/M metagenome (IMG submission 51739)
ACGCCGCCGGGCACCCTCTCCGACCAGGACCAGTACACCTGACCGATTTGAGCATCAATGGTACTGAGAATCCGATCGCCGACTTTTGCCGGCACCGACCGCGCTTGAGCCTCTAACGAACAAAATGGGTACACAGGAAGATCCAGCGACCAAGCCAGTCCTTGCGCGACACCTACCGCAACGCGGATTCCCGTAAATGAACCAGGACCTACGCCACAAGCAATCATCGACACCGCGCTCGATAGCGAACGTCCCTCGAGTAACTCATCGATCATGCTGAGAATGTGTTGATTGTGCGCGCGCGGAAGATCGCGCTGAATTTCTTTGATCTCGCTGTCATTCACCAGAGCGACCGAACAGAGGTTAGTCGCGGTATCGAGGGCTAAAATGGCAGGCGTTGTGTCTGATGGGCTCATGGCGCGCAATGATCGCATAATGAGGCAAAAGACGCAGTGGAAAGTGACGCCCTTTTAGGCCCCCGTGACGTGCAGTGCAATAAATACTAGGTGAGCCACCACGACACCGAGCGTCAACCGCACTCTCAAGGCGCGATACCAGGGCTCTAAAGTGGAGATTCGACCCTCGTACCACGCCAGAGCACCATACCCGATCATCAAAAAGACAGCGGCCATCATCGTTTGGGCGGTCAAAATTGAAGCCACACCAAACAGCACCAAACCGTTACTAATGATCAGGGTGCTCAGGGCCGAAGGGCTCTGCACTTGTTGTTCCTGCCCCCAAAGTGCACCGGCCAAAAAACAAAAAATAGCAAGCGAGTAAATGACGAAGCCTTGTATTGAGAGTGAGCGCGGCCAATCTTCCAGCGTCGCGAAACCAAAGCAAAACCCAAAGAAGGGCAACAAGCCCGCATAACCTAGCAGCTGGGTCATTAAGCGGCTGGACATTCAACCTGCTCCTCCGGGTGCCGAATAATCGTCAGCAAGATACCGCCGACCGGCACACCAAACTTTTTGAGCGAAGACTCATTGATCAACACGTTTTCGCTGACAAGGTACATTCGGTCATCGACCGCGAGATCGATGGTGCTGTCTGATAACTGAACCGTAAGCACGTAGTCTAAAAACATCGCGTTACCCGACACTTGAGCGGTCCCCACACCACGAACATCGCCCGCGGTCGCTGAGTAGGATCCATCGCTATTTTCGCTCAACGTCCAAATACGTGTTTGTAACTCTCCGTCGTCAAACACGAATCGCTCGTCCAGCGTTCCAACCCCATCGCGCCAACAGGCGGTAATCTCAGCGACAAACGACCGACTGGCAAAACCGGCGTAATTTTTGACGACACCGTGTGCCGTAAGAGCGCCTCGAAAAAACGTCTCTGGCTCAAGAGCAGGCGTGCGCTTTTGATACTCTTCCACCGAAACACCGGTACAGGCGGTCAAGAGCACCGTTAAGAATGAGACTAGGGTCAATCGCATACACATCTCCAGACGGCAGGCAAAAAAAACCCCGGCCAAAATGGCCGGGGAATCATAAAACCATCTGGGGGAAGATGGTTTGGAACCTAAGCAGGTGCGATAATTACGACCCCGTTAAAGGGGTGGATCACCGTTTAAGGCTCGTGTCCACAGAAATCAGGACAAAAAAAGGACAGCCCGAGGGCTGCCCTGAGTATCCCGCATCGAGTGTGGGTCTATAACGAACCCGGAATGGTCCAGCCTGCCCACCAAAGATCTGACTGATCGGGGTTGACTGCGCCGGCAAAGTCAGTCGAATCAAGGTATTCCACGTCAGCCACTGACTCTGGAAGAGACCCGTTAATTGCAGTCCAATCCAATGCATCAAGACCCGATGCCTCAGCCGAGAGAGACTCGTAGAACTGCCCAAGATTACCCTCAGCTGCAACCGCATTGATGGTTCCCGCAGAAGCGTCAAAATCGGCCTGAACGAGCAAGCCTTGCGCATCGCTCGCGTTGGTACAATCGTAAACCCAGTTGTTCAAGTAAAGCGCATTACCGACTTCGCCTTGCGAATCGCCGCCCTCGATCGAGGCACAATGTGTAAACGTTGTAGCACTATCACTCGCCACGGTCACGACAACATTGTGGAAGAAGCCCGCTGAGCCTTTCTTGAACCGCATGACATATGCAGCATCGTCCGCTTTCTTACTCGCGACAATTGTCAGATTGGCAACAGTTGGCTTAGACAAGGGCTCTGCAGCACCCTGCGTGTCCATCTCGAAGGCCTCACCGCCGCCTGCATTTGACTGCTTAACGAGGATGTACTGTAAGTTACCTTGATAGCCCTCATCCCAGTCGACAGAGTCATCTAAGTTGTTTGTGAAGACACCGTATTTGACGTTGACATCACCACCGTAAAACTCAATGCCATCGTCCGAGTTACCCTCAACTTGGATGTATTCCATGGTAGTACCAGACCCGACACCGACGAGCGAGATACCGTTGATCTCATTATCAGGTGCAAATTCATAACCACCCTCTGCTACAACGACGTACTTAAGAACACCACTGCTGTCATCGCGAACAAATCCACCAGCCTTGCCTGATTCGCCTTCCGAATCGACGTTACAGACGTCAGCACCGGTACAGGTGTTGTGAAGACCGTAACCGTGAATGATCAAACCGCCCCATTCACCAGCACCCTCGTAACCTTCATCATCCGAAGAGAAGATGATCGGCGCAGTCGCCGTCCCTTCTGCCATGATCTTTGAACCTCGGGTAATCACCAGATTGGCAAACGTTCCTGTCTTTCCATAGACCTTTACACCCGGTTCAATCGTCAATGTGACAGTTTGAACGTCAGAGCCGCTCTCCAACTTACCATCGGCACGAATGTTCCCGTTGCCGTTGCCGACGGTCACGCGACCTTCCATAAGATAGTCGACGCCACCGTTTAGCGTCATGTCAGCACCAATGGTTGCCGGTAAAACACAGACGCCAGCAGAGTTGGCGGGTGCACCAGTGGGGCACGTCGCCTCGGGAGCTGAAGGCGCAGAACCCAGTGAGCCTTCGATTGTCCAGCCGGCCCACCAAGGAAGGGTCGATGACAAGGGATTAACCGCACCAATGTAACGAGTGGCGTCGAGGAAGTCTTCATCCGCAACAGAGTCTGGATACGCGGCGTTAATCGCGGCCCAATCCAATGCCTCGTCGGTGACCGCGGCTGCGGCTTGTGCTGCGAAATTGTTGTCAAGGTCTGGGTTCCCTGGAGTACCCGACAGGCCACCTACGCTCGCCAGTGAACCGTTATCACCCGCGGCGTTAGCGCAGTCATACAACCAGTTGTTGAACACCAGTGCCGATCCAACAAGCGCCTCGGAATCGCCCCCCTCGATGGCCGCACACGTATCAAACGTGGTTAGGCTGTCTTCGGCAGTCGTAACCGCAACGTTGTGGAAAAAGCCACCTGAGCCCTGCTTGAACCGCATGACATAGGATGCGTCATCCGCTTTCTTGCTCGCCACAATAGTGAGGTTCGCCAATGTCGGCTTGGACAGCGGTTCCGCAGCGCCTTGTGTATCCATTTCGAAGGCTTCGCCACCGCCTGCGTTCGACTGCTTTACGATGATGTGCTGGAGGTTACCTTGATAGCCTTCGTCCCAGTCAACCGAGTCGTCTAGGTTGTTAGTGAACACACCGTACTTGAGATTCACGTCACCCCCGTAGAACTCGATACCATCATCGGAGTTACCTTCTACCTGGATGTACTCCATCGTCGTACCCGAGCCAACAGCCACGAGAGAGATACCGTTGATCTCGTTATCCGGTGCGAATTCGTATCCACCCTCGGCGACCACGACGTATTGCAAAACCCCACTGTTGTCGTCACGAACGAAACCACCGGCTTTACCCGACTCACCTTCTGAGTCGACGTTACAGACGTCAGCACCCGCGCAGGTGTTGTGAAGCCCATAACCGTGAATAATCAAGCCGCCCCATTCGCCAGCGCCTTCGTAACCCGCATCATCGGACGACATGATAATGGGCGCTTCTGCTGTGCCCATTGCCATAATTTTAGATCCACGCGTAACGAGCAGATTGGCAAAGGTACCGGTCTTACCGTAGATCTTGGTTCCAGCAGGAATCGTCAATGTCGCATTCTGAACAGTAGCACCGCCTTCGAGAGTTCCATCCGCGAGAATGTTTCCGTTGCCGTTACCGACGGTGACACGTCCTTCCATTAGGTAGTCAAAGCTGGCATCCAGTGTCAGGTCCGCAGATATCGCACTCGGAAGAANGCACATCCCACCCGTACTCTCAGTCGTACCGTCAGGGCACTCAGCATCTGGCTCTGGCTCGGGGGCTGGTGCTGGTGCTGGTGCTGGGCTATTGGACGTATTTCCANTGTTTGTCGGCGCGTCAATAATAATTGTCGCCTCGTCACCCTCACTGCAACCGCTGAGGCCAACCAGGGCCCCCGAAGCTAAGAGAGTCATTACTAGCTGTTTGTTCATCGACATTTTCTCCCTAGTGATAAATTAATTCTGCTGGTTCGCTCGTGTTTCACTTTAAAAATCCCAGTTAAAAGAAACTGAGAACCTCGTACCCTTTTCATAGAGCTGATATGGCTGTCCACCCTGGGTGTACTCCACCTCCGCGTTGAGTAAATTATCGATCTTGGCCTTGAACGTCATCGCATCAGAGATGTCGATTTTGTAAACGATATTGGCCTCAAGACGCGGCTCAAAAATAATGTCCGGCGCGCCGAACAAGCCCACATCCGCGATAGATTTGCCACTTTGGTTCAACAAGAATGTGAGCTCTTGGCCTGAGGCGACATCGTCGTACCCGATGATTAAGTTTGCCGTGTACTCCGGCTGACCTTGGAGCGCACGAACCTTCCCCGATGAGAGCGACACCTCCGACTCAATTAAGGAAATGTTGAAACTGGTAAATAGGGTTTTCGAAAAACCCTCATCAAGAACAAATTCTTTCTTGCCCTCTAGCTCAATGCCAGCGAGTTCCCCACTTTCCGCATTGCGGAATGTTCTTGAGTTACCGGCAGTGCCGGAGGCCAGCTGAACAACTCTCTCAATGGGCTTGTCCATGTCTTTGTAGAAAAAAGCCACAGAGAGATTGTCTTGATCGTTATCGCCGTACCACTCCCAACGAATGTCCGCATTAGTAATGGTCGACACCTCTAAAAACGGATTTCCCAATACGCGGAAGTTGAATTCGTTATCGTAGAACGTAGCATTAGCGGCTTCCTTAAAGTCAGGTCGAGCCACCGTCTGCGTCAAGGCAAAACGGAGTTGCTGACTGACAGCGTAAAACCAGTTCACGCTCAAGCTCGGAAGGAAGCTTTCTTCTCGAATGACTGATTGAACGGGGAGCTGCGCGCCAGACAGTGAAAAGGTATCGGTAATCTGCTCGTATTCTTCATAGCGGCCGCCGGCCACCACTTGCCAATCAGAACCAAAGGCGTGGTCGTACATGAGGTAGGCGCTGTTGTAATTTAGCTCCGCTTCGTAACTGTCAGATGCAAGTGTCTTGTCCTGAAATACAAAGCCCGTATTTCGGCTATTTGTGATACCGCCTTCAGGAGGTTCGACGCTGCCGTCTGGGGATACCGATGGGGTGCAGTCGACTGTGCCGGGCTCCTCACCACAGACGTATATCACGTCCGATACGAGCAAATTGTCAGTGAAAAGCAACTCGGATCGGGCTTGACTGATATTGAACCCGTAACTTTCGCTGTCAGAGTCCCTGTCGCGAACGATTGCGGAGGCGCCCGCGCGGAAGTTTGAAAAATGATAACCGTCGTCCATGGCGTCAATGGTTATGTCCAATGACACGTCGACGTTGGTATCAAGCAGATCGTCGTAACGACGGACGATCGAACCCGGCTCTATGAAGAAATTTCTCAACTCAACATCTTGTTGGTCGTTCGTCGCGCCGAAATTGAATTCACTGCGGAATGCATCGATGTCAGTCGCGTTAACAGAATCCCTAGATGACGCCATAACGAAATCACGGCGATCAGGCGCGTAGCGGTAGGCGCTACTTGCAGTTACCTGCCATTCGGCAAAAATACTGCCATCAGTATTTAAAAAATGAGACGCGGCAATCTGTGTTGACGCAAATGTCCGCTCTACCCATTGGATACTCTGAAGATATAAGGCTTCAAATTCGTCTCCGCCCTGTCCGGCTGAGCGTTCCACCTGAGAGCTTGTGTCGCGCGACAGCAGGGTATTCCACTCGTACGTGCTGTCACCGATATTGAGCCCTAAAGAGAGCAGTCCGCTTATTTCGATGTCATTTGACGCCTGCTCGTACCGCAGGTCGTCCTGGCGTTCGCCCGTTGGCGTGTAGCTGTAACGCCGCCCCTTGCCTCGCTGACTCCACTCATTGGAGTAGTTTGCCGCCGCGTAAAACCCAATTTCTGCGTCGCCGATGTAATACAAATCACCATACTCGAGACCGACGCTGGTATTCGGTTGTGCGTTCGCGGTATCGACATCAAAGCCGTCTTTTATGAGAGTGGCGCCCGCTCTTCTGAGCTCACCCTCGATTGCCGCATTGATCTCGTAACTGTTCCCGTCAACGTCGCTTACAGTACCCATCGCAAGCGCTTGTGAGATGCCGAATACACCCACGTCACGCTCGCGCGCGCCATCATCCCAACCGATGACATCAAAGTTGCCACTCAGTGGATCTGTCGCAACTTGTTCTGTGGTCATACCGCCCAAGAACCCCGCCCCAAATGACAAGCCCCGTACAGGCTCATCTGGAAAGGTCTTTGTATTGATCACAAGGTTTCCGCCTGTGGATTCGCCGGGCATGTAGGGAAGGAATGTTTTCTTGATATCGAGTTGATTCACAAAACTCGAAGGGAATAGATCTAAGGGAACGGTTCTCTTCGACGGATTTGTCGAAGGCATCGTAGAGTTGTTTAGCGTCGCAGCAACATATCTTCCGCCCAAGCCTCTGATAAATATGTACTTGCTATCTTGGACTGAGATGCCCGGGACTCGAATAACCGAGGAAGCCACGTCAGAATCTGAATAACGGGAGAGCAGCTCAACACCAATGGTATCGACAACACCGGCAGTGTCGCGCTCACTGAGCTCGAAGCCTGATGGGTCAAAGGTTCCCATGACGAAAACTTCTTCTAACTCCAAAGTTGGCATCTCGACTTCGATCTGCTGACTTTCCAATTTAAGGGTCACCGATCGCACGATTCCGCCTACGGATCGCACAGATCTCTGTACCCCTTCGGCCGAGACCCTGTAGCTGCCACGCGGCAGCTCTTTTTCAATGATGCCATTGGCATCCGTTGTACCGATCCCATTCCCTGAGAAATTAACGANCACGCCTACCTCAGGCGATCCGCCCCTCAACACCCGCACTGCAATCGTTCCAGTCTGAGCGCCTAGTCGCTCACTCACAGACTCCGTAACGCTGTGCAGATCCACGCGACTGGCACCCGTACTCAGGTCAATAATGACGTCCGCCAACTGACCCGCATTTGATGCAAAACGTGATACTCCGACGTCACCGTCTAGGCCCTTTGCAAGCACAACGTGCGCGCCAGAATCCAGCACCCCACGGATAGAGCCATCGCCGCGTGTTGTGCCGAGGGTTTCGCCATCTAGCACTACACTCGCGTCTACTACAGGGACGCCATTATCAAAAACGTAAACAATCAGCTCGTCGCTTGCCGAAACTAAGCTGCTAAAAACTAAAAAGCCGACGGATATACAAATGGAACGCACGGTGCAAGCAAATTTCATCATGGCCTCATTGGCGTCTAAGACAGCGTTAACCGCTGCGTAGTCAAACTTGGAACGCACTGTAGAATCTGCGGATGACAGAATCCCTTCTAAAAAGTTTCAAACTCGTGACATGCATAAAATCCGTGACTGAAAACCAATAGCGCGGACGATGACGTCGGTTTCATGCGGCTCTTACGCGATGAGTGACATAAAAAATTCATAAAAAATCGAGTGCGATCTGTGCCGCGACCCTTACACCTGACACGATGGGTCATCGCCAACGTCACACTCGTCCGCTATGCTCTGCGACGTCAACGAGATACCCCCGCTCTTAACCCTGGGCAATGCAGATGTTGGATTTCCGGCACATTTTAGAAGACTATTACCCAGAGTTCGTGAGGCATCGACGGCGCACCTCTGACGCTGTTTCCGGTCTGCTGAACATCGTATTTCTGCAGAAACGATTTAAGCAGTTCGAGCAGAAATATTTGGGTCTTGAAGGCTTTGACTTCGTCGCCGCAGTACTCATATTTTTTGACTTCAGTATTCGTCTGCCCGAATCTCAGAAGGCTCGGATCCCTGCAACGGGGAGGCTTGTTATCGCGTCGAACCACCCCATTGGGTCACTCGATGGCATTGCGTTACTCGATCTGGTGCGACAGGTTCGTACCGATGTGCGCGTGGTGGCCAACGGCATGCTGATGCAGCTCAAGCCACTGCATTCGGTCCTTCTCCCGGTCAACAACATGAATGGCTCTACGGCGCGGCGCGACCTCCTGGCCATTAGGAAACACCTCGAAAGTGACGGTGTGTTGATTATTTTCCCCGCGGGCGAAGTGTCGCGACTCGGACTCAAGGGGGTTCGTGATGGGGTCTGGAATAACGGTTTTGTGAGACTGGCTTCGGCGACAAAAGCACCCATCCTTCCGGTTTTTGTGGCCGGTAGTAACTCGGCTTTTTTTTACGGTCTCAGTGCGTTGCTCAAGCCCTTATCAACCGCATGGCTGATCCGCGAAATGTTTAAACAACAACACAAGACCGTCGATGTGCACATTGGTCGTCCCATTTCCTACACCACCTACTCAGCCAATGGGTTTTCTGCTACCACGCTGGCGGCGATGTTTAAAACCCACGTTTATCAGCTCGCGAGCTCGACCAAACCGGTATTCGAGTCGGTCGAAAGTGTGGCTCAACCGGAGTTACGGTCGGTCTTGATCGAAGAGCTTGCGCACTGCGATCACTTAGGCTCAACGCCTGACGGGAAACAGATTTACCTCACGACCATGGCGCAATCGCCGTGCATCATGCGGGAGATCGGCGTACTGCGAGAGATTACATTTCGCTTAGCCGGTGAGGGATCGGGGCTCGCGCGCGACATTGACCAGTTTGATCAAGACTATTACCAACTCCTCCTCTGGGACGACACGGAACGCGAGATTGTCGGTGCCTATCGCCTTGGAGACGCGTCTGAACTTATCGACAAACGCGGCATCAATGGCCTGTACACCAGTTCTCTCTTTGAATTCGACACGCAGATGGATCGCTTTTTCCGACACGGTTTGGAACTGGGAAGAAGTTTTGTGCAGCCCAAGTATCAAAGCCGCTACGCACTCGACTATCTGTGGTCAGGTATTGGCGCTTTCGTAAAGCAAAGACCTCGAATACGCTACCTGTTCGGCTCTGCGTCAATATCTAGGTTTTATAAACAAGCCTCGATTGAGCGCATTGCCTATTACTACGGCACACATTTTAATCACATTGACGTGGGTGTTACGCCGAAGACCCCATTACTCATTGCGGATAAAGCCCGCACTGCGCTCGCATCTGAGTTCGCAGGCCGAGACGCGGAGGAAGATTTTAAGACCTTGCGTGACGCACTCGCTATCGACGGTGACCCTGTGCCGGTGCTGTACAAGCATTACGCTGGCGCCACACGTCCGGACGGCGTGACCTTCACCGCGTTTAACATTGATCCCGATTTTAACGACTGTGTCGACGGATTCGTCATTGCTGATCTCACAAAACTAAAGCCAAAGAAGAAGAACCGGTACCTCGGAACCGACTGGACGCCACTCCCGCTTTAGCGCAGCGGGACACAAAGTCATGCATCAGAAACATCCTAGTGGCCGAGCCTATACACACCCCATCAGGCCACAATCGGCGCATTTTTCTCGCTTAATCTTCGTAAGACACAATGTTTGTCGACGCGACCGCCGAATTTACCCGATAATCACTAAAATTTGGTATTGAGTGAAACTCAGAAGGCTTGAGTTTGTCTCAACAAAGCCCCATGTAATGGGTTGAAATCGCTTTAGGTAACCAACACATGAATCACGCCGCAATCACGGGTCTCGAAAGCTGGCTGAGCCAGCAAATCATTGGTCAGGCCGACCTTGTTCGCAAACTATTAATCGCCGTACTTGCCGATGGACACCTCTTGGTTGAGGGTGCGCCTGGACTGGCAAAAACGCGCGCCATCAAAATGATGGCCGAAGGTGTTGAAGGCGACTTTCACCGCGTGCAGTTCACCCCTGACCTCCTCCCGGGTGATGTGACGGGGACCGACGTGTTCCGGCCTCAGCTTGGGACTTTTGAGTTCCAAGCAGGGCCCATATTTCATAACTTAGTACTGGCGGATGAAATTAACCGCGCACCCGCGAAAGTGCAATCCGCGTTGCTGGAAGCGATGGCTGAGCGCCAGGTTAGTGTCGGAGCGACGACCTATCCGCTGCCTGCCTTATTTTTGGTCATGGCAACCCAGAACCCCATTGAGCAAGAAGGCACCTACCCACTTCCCGAAGCGCAATTAGACCGTTTTTTAATGCACGTACGAGTCGACTATCCCAACTCCACGGCTGAGCGTGAGATTCTCAAATTAGCGCGGCGAGAGGCCTCATCGGGCGAAGCTGTCGATCAACCTGAAGTCTCGGAAGCTGTTATTTTTGCAGCGCGAGAGGAAGTACTCAAACTGCATATGTCGGAGGCCGTTGAGGAGTACATCGTTCAGCTCATCATGGCCACACGCCAACCCGAGGCCTACGACAAAGAGCTGGCCAGCTGGATTGAGTACGGCGCCTCACCACGAGCAACGATTGGACTTGACCGGTGTGCTCGCGCGCACGCTTGGCTACTCGGAAGGGACTTTGTAAGTCCTGACGACGTCAAGGCCATGGCCTATGACGTCCTTAGACACCGTTTAGTCGTGAGCTATGACGGAGAAATTGCCGGTGTAACTGCCGACGATGTGATCGATAGACTCCTGGATCTAGTCCCCGTCGCCTAGGCCACAGTCCATGACGAACTTCTTACCCAAAGGTCACAGAATTCTCGCTGAGCGGTTGATTGAAGGGCGCCATATTGCCCAACAAATTAATATTAATGCGCAGTCAAAAGCGCTCGCCCTTCTGGCGGGGCGGCGACGTGTTCGTCAACGGGGGCGCGGTGTGGATTTTGAAGAAGTGCGTCTTTACGCGGCAGGTGACGACGTGCGCACGATTGATTGGCGTGTGACCGCGCGATCTGGAGAACCCCACACCAAGCTTTTTCAAGAAGATCGTGAACAACCGATTGTTTTGTTGGTCGACCTCAGATCCGCCATGTGGTTTGGATCCAAAAACTGTTTTAAGTCTGTACTCGCCTCTCACATCGCATCTGTTCTGGCCTGGGCAGGGCTTGATGCGGGCGAGCGCGTCGGCGGGATCGCCATGACCAACAGCGGTTTATTCGAGATAAAGCCGCAACGCTCTAAACGCAGTGTATTGAGGCTTTTACGGTTATTCGAATCCGCTTTGGGGCCCGATAATGATGACTTGCGGGGGGACCTGAGCTCAGCAATATGGCCTACGGCGCTCGCGCAACTTAAAAATCTCTCGCGACCCGGCGCGAGGCTCATGATTATCAGTGACTTTAACGATTTCTCCTCAGACGATGGGGTCGAGAAAAGGCTTCGCGATGTCGTCGGACATCGACAACTCGTGTGCTTTAGAATTACCGATCCATTGGACGCTGAGTTGCCGCCTGCGGGTCGTTATGCACTGTCAGCGAGCAGCGGACAAGTTAAAATAGATACGTCGAATGCGCGTCTAAGAGAACACTATCAAGAGGACTTTGCGGCCTCACAACAGCAGGTCAGTGAGTACCTCAAGCGTTATCAGGTGCCGGTCGTCACCGTGGACACCAAAGACAACCCCAATGAGCTGCTACAGCGAGTTTTTCCAAAGCGATGAATCCTGAGCAGCTTCTAAGCCAACTTCAGCCATTACGCGCCCCTGACCCTGTTGGTTTCTGGCCCATGGCACCGGTCTGGTGGCTCTTATTGATCGCAGCAGCCCTCGCGGCCACCGTCACAGTGATCTGGTTTGTCAGACGCTACAAGAGGGCCGCCTACCGCCGGGAGGGGTTGGCGTGGCTTCGGGATTTAGAGGCGTGTGATGCGGACGTACATGCGTTGAGTGCCGCACTTAAAGCAACTGCACTGAAAGTTTATCCATCCGAGACCGTCGCAGGTCTTTCCGGCACGGACTGGCCGCAATTTCTTAGGCGCAGCTGCCCAAAATTTGACAGCACCGCCCTTACAATATTGACTCAAACCCACGCCCCAAATCCAAGCACACCTGACTCAACTGACTGGCAGCACGCGCGGCTTTGGATGCAGCGCCACGAGGTGCCCCGTGCTTAACTTTCTTTGGCCATGGGCATTCGCGCTGATTCCGCTGCCACTGTTGATGCGGCTGCTCCCCCCGGCGTCGGAGTCACTTGGCGCGGCAATTCGCGCGCCCTTCACCGCCCGTTGGCAGCGACTCGAGGGACAGGGCAAACTGTCCGCTAACGTCAACTCGGCGCGCGTATTCGCGCTCTTTATTGCTTGGGCACTCGTTGTGACAGCGATTGCGAGACCCCAGTGGGTCGGAGAGCCCATTGAGCTACCCAATACGGGGAGAGACTTAATGCTGAGTCTGGATCTGTCGGGCAGCATGCAAATTCGCGATATGCAGGTGGGAAATCGCACGATATCGCGCGTCGAGGCAGTCAAGGCGATTGCCTCTGATTTTACCGAGCGACGCGTCGGCGATCGAGTCGGTCTTATTCTGTTTGGATCGAAAGCCTATGTTCAGGCACCACTGACGTTTGATACGACAACGGTCACCCAGTTCATTCGTGAAGCACAACTGGGATTTGCAGGCGAAGACACCGCCATTGGTGACTCACTTGGACTTGCGATCAAACGACTACGAGATCGCCCCGCGGCCTCGCGGGTGTTGATTTTACTCACGGACGGTCAAGATACGGCGAGCAGTGTCGATCCGATGGAGGCCGCGGCACTCGCCGCCCAACAAAGCGTCAAAGTCTATACGATCGGCATCAGTCGTAATCTGGGAACAAATAACGCGCGCGGTGGTGAGGTTGATGAGGCCCTCCTTCGTGCCATTGCCGAAGCCACCGGCGGTGAATATTTCAGGGCACGGGACCCAAGAGAACTTCAAGCGATTTATAGCATTATCGATCAGCTTGAACCGGTCGAGCAAGACGCCAGTACGTTTCGACCACGACGAGCACTCAGTTACTGGGCCATGCTGAGTGCGCTTATCATGGGATCAATGGTGCTTCTGACCGGCGGCATCGTTTCGCGCTTCCCAAGTACTCAAGGCGTTACTGCAGGATGATGGCATTGCATTTTATTCGTCCCGAGCTGCTCTGGCTGTTGCCGGCGGTCCTGCCTTTAATCTTTCTTGCCTGGCGCAAGCAGTCCAGTGGTGGCGATTGGGCGAAGGCCATCGACAGCGAACTACTGCCGCACCTGGTCACCTCTGAGGGCAGTTCCGGGAGTCGATTACGGCAGCTCTGGTGGCTCGCTCTCCCACTACTCGTATTTGGCGCGTCAGGTCCATCGCTCGAACGCACCGAGTTACCCGTTTTTGAAAAATCTGACGCGCTGGTCATCGTTCTCGATCTCAGTCGCTCAATGTGGGCGACAGACACGCAGCCCAGCCGAATCCGCAGAGCACGCCAAAAAGTCATGGACGTGCTGGATCTTCGGTCAGAGGGCGTCACCGGTATGGTCGTATTCGCAGGCGACGCCCATGTCGTCACACCGCTGACCGACGACACACGAACCATTGAAAATTTATTGAGTGCACTGTCGCCAGATATAATGCCCTTACCAGGCTCTAACGCTACCGAAGCACTCGGGCTTGCCGCCAGTCTCCTTGAGACATCGGGACTCACCAATGGCAGTGTGCTCCTCATTACCGACGGACTGCCTAAGCTATCCACGTCACAAGTCAGCGATTTGCTTAAACCCGTGGACGCCGATCTCAGTATTTTAATCGTCGGGACCGAAACGGGCGCTCCCATTCCTCTTCCCGATGGCGGCTTTTTAAGGGATGACAGCGATCAAATTGTCATCCCTGCCGTTGATAAACGCATGATTCAGCAAATTGCGTCTAATCTCGATGCAAAGAGTGCCAGTGTCTCCGTCGACAGTAGTGATCTTGCGTACTTACTGTCCGGGACTGAATCGAGCATGACCAGCGACGATTCGCTTGAGCGGAAGACCGACACCTGGGTTGATTTAGGGTACTGGTTGGCCATGGCTGCCGCGCTACTTTTACTCCCTTTATTCAGGCGGGGGGCGTTAAGCGCGCTCGTGTTCGCAGTTCTCCTCACTGACGCAGACCCCGCCCACGCAAACCCACTGGAGCATTTTTGGTCGACGCCCGACCAAAAGGGCGCCAGCGCACTCGCAGATGGCGATCCAGCGCTTGCCGCCACCTTGTTTGAAGCACCCGAATGGCGCGGCACCGCGCAGTATGAGGCCGGCAACTTTAAGTCGTCATCAACCGAGTTCGGTAAGCTTGAGTCGACCGACTCGCTGTATAACCGAGGCAATGCCCTCGCGCTGTCAGGGGACCTTAAGGCTGCCATAGAAAGCTATGATAAATCGCTCGCGTTGTCTCCGGACCGGCAAGATGCGATTACCAACCGAGAGCTGGTGAAGTCGTTACTTGAGCAACAAGAACAAGATCAGCAAGGCAATGATCAAGACAGCGACAGTGACCAATCCGACCAAGACGGGGAATCTCAAGATTCAGAGAGCGAGTCGGCGCAACAAGATCAAGACAGTCAGAGCGATTCTCAAGAAGGAGACTCTGAACCGTCAGATCAGCAACCCAGTGATCAAGAATCGCAGCAAAACGGCAACGCTGAGATGGCAGAGGATCTGAGCCCCTCTGATCTTGAAGAGGCGACTCAGGAGCAACTCGCTCGCTTTGACGAAGCCCTCGAGGAGCAGCAAGCACTCGAGCAGTGGCTGCGGCGGGTACCCGATGACCCCGGCGGCCTATTGCGTCGCAAGTTCAGATACCAAACCATCCAACGCCTGAGAAACGGAGAGGAACCTGATGAAGACGTTCGTTGGTAAGCTAGTGCGGGGCTTGACCCTGCTCGTCATTACACTAGTGTGCTCGACGGCTGTTGCCGAAATTCGATCCGACGTCGACCGACGCACGATCAGCATGGGTGAATCGTTGAGATTAACCGTAACAGGCGACGCCAGCGAGCGACTCGATCAGCTGGATCTTGCGGCACTCCAATTTGACTGGGAAATCTTGAGTACCAGCAGTTCAACCAACACCTCGTTTATTAACGGTGCGCGCTCAACGACTCGAACGCTGACGCTAGACCTCTTGCCGGTACGCGATGGCATTTTATCTATTCCTTCACTAAGCACGGGAGGCAATCGGACGACACCGATCGCCATCACGGTTAATCCACAAGTTGTCAGTGCGGGCGGCGACGACTCCGTGCAATTCGACATCGATATCGACAAGCGTGACGTCTACATTCAGGAACAGCTCATTCTCACTGTGACGATTGAGCAGGCGATTAATCTCGATGGCGCGGAAGTCACGCAACTGGCGATTGATGGCGCGATCGTTGAAGAGCTCACACGCCGCAACTTTCAGCGGCAAATTAACGGACGCTTGTGGCGTGTCACACAGCTCCGGTACGCGATTTACCCTCAACAACGCGGGATGCTTGAGATCCCGTCGCTCTCGCTCACAGCCCGCGAGGTGCTTCCAGGCCGATCGTTATTGGGTGCGCGACTCGGTAAGCGCTTCAAACTCTCTAAAGACGCAATTCAAGTCAACGTCAAACCAGTACCCGAGAACTTTCCTGGCGATGTGTGGTTACCTGCCGTGTCGCTAGAGCTCGGACAGTCGTGGTCGAAAGCACCTGACTCAATGGAAGTCGGCGACTCAACAACTCGCACCCTGACACTCGCAGCTGAGGGACTTTTAAGCAGTCAACTTCCCTCAATGACCAGCATGAGCGACAACTCACAGAGCGCTGGGATTCGTGTTTACCCCGACCAGGAATCCAGCGACCAGATAGAGCGTACGGACGGGTTTTTGGGTCAACGAACGCACAGTGAGGCGCTGGTTGCCACTGGCGGTGGCTCGTGGACGTTGCCTGAAGTCAGCGTCCCCTGGTGGAATACTGAGACCGACACACTGCAAGTTGCGACATTACCCTCGACCACGATCTCTGTCCGCGCACCGGTCATCGAAACACCCGGCACGCTGGATGTCACTCAGGTCTCAGCCCAACCCAACTCGCCGCCTTATTGGCTNACTGCATTGGCCGCTTCAGGATGGCTATTGGCGACGGTGCTTTTAGGAGTTATCTGGCGCTCACGAAGGCGAGTTGATACTGAACCCGCAAAATCCCAGACAGAGGATCGGCTGCGTCCACTGCTTACAGCAATCAAGGCCAGTACAGCGCAACGCGATGCCGCCTTAACCCGCGACCTGCTAATGCGATGGGCGACGGTTCACTTTGGCCAACCAGTGAGAACGTTTCAACAACTCCGATCGCTGTGCAGCGACGCATTGGTGCAAGAAACGTATGTTCTTGAGCGCGCGCTTTATGCGTCTGGCGACGATCAATGGACGGACGCAAAAACCTTTTATTCAGCCCTTCGAAGCGAGCCGCCGCCGACATCGCCCGAGTCAACGATGACGGTTCGCCGCCTCTACCCCACCGGCTGACCGCAGGTCACTGGCAGGTCACTGAGAGTCTTAAGAGCCCTAAGAGTCGCTCAGTGATCGGCTGACGACTTCGAAGACGTCTTGCGATAAATTGGGCAGTGCGGCGACGGACTCGAGCTCTTGGCGCATTGACGCCTGCCCGTGTGCGTAGCGGCGCCAACGCGTCATCGGACCCAGCATTCTCGCGGCTATTTGCGGGTTATCGGACTGCAGGTGTCTAACCGCTTCTCCAAGAATACGATATCCACTGCCGTCAAGTGCGTGAAACGCAGTGGGATTCGCACCCGCGAAGGCACTGATGAGCGATCGAACTTTGTTGGGGTTACGCCAATCGAACGCGTGATGGGTGGTGAGCGCCTGTACGTCAGACACAGTCGCGACCCCGGGTCGCGTGGCCTGCATCACGAACCATTGATTAACGACAAGATTTTCCGACTTCCACTGATCGAAGAAATGCTCAAGCACCTCGGCCCGATGAATCTCATCACCACTGTGCACAACAAGATGAGCGGCACAGAGTCTGTCTGACAAATTTGTGGCTGAATAATACAGGTCTCTGGCTTTTACTAACCACGCGGAGTCACTATCAACCAACAGTCCGAGGGCGGTATGAAGTAACGACCGCTGTCCAATTTGCTCGGCAGTAGGCGCGTAAGGCACCGCATTACTAAGGCTTTGCTCGACAATCGCCTCAAGCTGCTCACTCAGCGCAGCGCCAAGCGCTGCTGAAACGCGTAAATGCGCGTCGTGGATGTCATGCACGTTGACCAAGCCTGTCTGTGCCGCGCGATCGGCAATTGAGGCCTCCGTCGGTAAGCTCAAGAGCTTTGCTTTCATGGCGTCTTCAAGATCGCCGGCTAAGACGCGCTTGAGCGCACCAAGGTAGTCCTCGGGCAAGACATCTGACGTTGCATCCATTGCTTCTAGTGCAAGCCGCTGTGATGCATCCCAACGCACAAATGAATCGTCGTCGTAACCCATAAGTGCGACGAGATCGTCCCGGGGCTGAGGCATGTTCAAGCGCACGGGCGCGGAAAAGCCACGCAATGCTGAGACGACAGGCTCTGTCGTGAGTCCATCGAACGACACGGTCTGGGAGACCTGATCAAGTTCAATAACCCGAGCTGTCTGTCCGTCGCCCAGGTCGATGTGCTCGCCATTGGTCATTAGTGAGACCGCAACCGGAATGTGCAGCGGTGGTTTTTCGTCTTGTCCTGGCGTGGGCGGATTACTTTGTGTGAATGTCAGCTCCAATCGCCCGCGGGCAGAGTCGAATACTTTTTCAACATCGATGACCGGTGTACCCGCCTGTTCATACCACCGTCGGAACTGGGTCAAATCTTTGCCTGAGGCCTCCTGCATGGCATCAACAAAATCATCGCAGGTGACCGCCATTCCGTCGAAGCGCTCAAAGTACAATCGAGCGCCACGGTAAAACGCGTCATCGCCCAACAGCGTGTTGAGCATCCGAACAACTTCAGCACCTTTTTCGTAGACGGTCATCGTGTAAAAGTTAGAGATCTCGATAAACGAGTCGGGTCTGACCGGATGCGCCATGGGACCTGCGTCCTCAGCAAACTGGTGGGTTCGCAAGAAAGACACATCCTCAATACGCTTGACGCCTCGAGAATTCATATCGGCAGAAAACTCAGCGTCTCGAAAAACAGTAAAGCCCTCTTTGAGGCTCAGCTGAAACCAGTCTCTGCAGGTGACACGATTACCCGAGTAGTTGTGGAAATACTCGTGCGCAACAACGCCCTCGACTCGCTGGTAACCCAAATCAGTCGTAATATCAGGGTGTGCCAGCACACAGGAGGTGTTGAAAATATTCAGGCTCTTATTTTCCATCGCCCCCATATTGAAGTCATCGACAGCGACAATATTAAACAGATCAAGGTCGTACTCGAGACCGTAGCGCTCTTCATCCCAGCGCATCGACGCTTTGAGCGACGCCATTGCATGATCACAGTAGCCTGTGTCTTTGGCCTCAACCCAGATCCGCAGATCCACAGGCTTACCGGACAGCGTTACAAAGCGATCAGCAACTAGTTGCAAGTCACCGGCCACCAGCGCGAACAGATAACTGGGCTTGGGGTGTGGGTCATGCCAAACCACCTTGTGGCGGCCACCCTCTAGGTCTGAGCGAGCCACTTCATTGCCGTTACTCAACAACACGGGACAGACGGTTTTATCCGCTGAAAGGCTCACGGTGAACGTCGAGAGCACATCGGGTCGATCCAAACCAAAGGTAATCTTTCGATATCCCTCCGCCTCACATTGCGTACAGTACATCGTGCGAGACCGGTATAAACCTTCAAGCGACGTATTGGACTCGGGCTCAATATCGACCACCGCACCAAACTCAAAATGGTGAGGTACCGTCTCTAATGTGAGCTTCCCCCCGGCATAGGTAAAGTCAGATTCAGCGACTTGAGCCCCGTTAATACTGATGGATCGAACCGACAGGCCCTCTCCATCAAGCACCAAGGGTCTTGCGTGCTGACCATTTCGCTCAACGGTCAGCTTGCTGACAACACGCGTCGTTCCCTCGTGAATATCAAAGGCGAGATCGACGTCGCTAATCAAAAAGTCTGGGGGCTGATAGCTCTGTCGGTAAATCGTTTTAGGTGTGCCGTCTCGCATTGTTATTCTGTCTCCATTTGGACGTGATACCCGCCGAATTTTCGAATGTTGAGCACGCCAGTGTCGAGTAACAGGTACTGCCCCTTAATCCCCATTAAGCGACCTTCAACACGGGGGTTTTTATCAAAATTATGTGTACTGACTTTCGTGGGGAATTCGAGGACGGGATACTGGATCTCGACCGTCGGCTCAGCCTCTAAAATCTGCAGTGCTTGAAGGCCGAAGCGATCTTGCAGTGCACTGATGTCCTCGGCGCACAAGTCCATAAGCTCCGCGCGTTTATCTTCTAAAGAGACGTCCGCACCATTGCCCTTGAGCATCGTTTGCCACGCTGTCTTATCAGCAACATGCTTTGCTATTGCGGTCTCGAGTAACCCTGAAAGCTGCCGATGTTGCACGCGTGCAATGGGCTGAGCCTGCGTAGCGCCTTGATCCATCCAGCGAGTTGGCACTTGAGAGTGTCGCGTTATGCCGACTTTTACACCCGATGTATTGGCGAGGTAGACCACGTGGTCTACGAAACAGTTTGACTGCGCCCAGTCGGGCTCCCGGCAAGTGCCCTCATCGAAGTGGCACTTTTCAGGACTCATAATGCAACTGTCACAGGCCGCGAGACGACGAAAACAAGGGTAACAAAAACCCTGGCTAAAACTCTTTTTGGTCTTCCGGTCGCAGTGAACGCAATTAATGACGCCACCAAACTCAAACGCCACGCGGGTTCCTAATAGCGCATTTAAATCAATACGCGCTTCATCGAGCGGCAGCTGATATTTCACATCGCCAGAGAGTTCTGTGACCATCTTGCGTAAATTTCCACTGACTAACATTGACCTACGTCACTCCTCACTGCCATTTAATAGGAACCGGATCGTCACACAGACTGTCCGCCTTTGATCCCTTATCGATAAACCCTATCCGTTGATCCTCAGGCAGGTGGTGCTGGCCCCATAAGATCACGGCATTCATAGTATCAACACGTTGCGCGTCGGTGATCGATCGCCCATCTGGCCATTTACCCAACGACAAGGCGTCTACCATGCGGTCATAGACCTCTCGCGGCATCGCCACAATGGCGTCTTCATAACTTTCTGACATACGTTAGTCCTGCTTCCGGGTGATTCCGGCAATGATGGCGCCAGTGATAATACCCACCAACAAACCGCCTAGATGAGCACCATTAGCAATGGATCCAAGACCGACTACTTTGAGCACGCCGGTGAAGCCAATAAAAAGCCAAATCCACATAAACGTGAATACGGAGGGCAGTGGAATATCAACAAGGCCGGGCCGCATTCGATGCAACACCCACAAACACCCCATGTACGCGTAAACAACGCCCGAAAGTCCGCCAAAAATCGAAGGTCCGGCCCACCAACTTTGAAGAACATTACCGCCGACGGCGCCCGCTAAAAACAAATTGAGCGAAAATACACTTCCCAGGCTGAGCTCGAGCCGACTGCCGAATTCCCATATCCACAGGGCATTAAACACAATGTGCATCAAGCCAAAATGCACAAGCGCAGGACTGACGTATCGCCAGTACTGGGCGCCGGGATCGACAAGCTCAAATCGACGTCCGTTAAATTCAACTTTGTGAAATGCAAACCAGTCAAGAATCACGGCGTCGCCGAGCGTCGCCATTAATGCAAAAACAAGTCCCGCCATTGCGAGAATGAAAAGTGTGACCGGTGCCTGACGCCAGTGAACCCTAGCATTAGGGCGTGAGTGCATCAGACCACCTTAACTTGTCGCGGCAACTCGCATAAAAGCTATGNCCGGGCGGATGAAGCAGTCGCAGTGCCCGCTCCTTTTTCCTGACTGCCACCGAGTCACCCGGACTCAATGTCAACGAGACTTGGCCGTCGCAGGTCACTAGCGGGTTATTCTTATTCCGCTCGAGCGTGTCAATTCGGATTTCGCTATTCCCGTGAATCACCATCGGGCGACTGGTTAGCGAGTGCGGAAACATAGGCACCAACACCACAGCATCCAAGTCGGGCGTCATGATGGGCCCCCCAGCGGACATCGAATAGGCGGTCGAACCGGTGGGCGTTGAAATAATCAAGCCGTCAGCGTTCATGCGATAAACAAACTCATCATCAACGTGAAGCTGAAACTCGATCATTTGCGCTGACGTACCTGAGTTGACGACAACATCGTTCAGTGCCTCCGCCTGCCCGGTCAAACCTTGAGGACCATGAACCTCAACGTCCAGCAGAAAACGCTTATCGGTCGTATAGTGCCCATCTAGAACACTGCTGACGTGCGTCACGAGACCGTCGTCAGGACTCACATCGGTCAAAAAGCCAAGACGCCCACGATTTATTCCAATGACTGGACAGTCATGTTTGACCAAGGTTCTCGCCGCGCTGAGCAAGCTGCCGTCACCGCCAATAACCACGGCCAAGTCAACATTGGCACCAATCGCGTCTCTGGGCTGCATTGCGCGCGTCTCAAAGTGCGCAAGCGTCGCCAGACGATCTTCCAAGACCACATCAATGCCACGTCCGTCCAAGAGATCGAGAAGCTCGGAAACCACGTGGGTCACGCCTGGATGCTCTCGGCGCCCCAGCAGTCCAACTCTTTGAAACTCACTCACGACTTGTCATCTCATCTCGCTGTCGAATTAGGATTCAATGTGCTTTAACAATCGGCGCATTGAATGCGATACCTCATGATACGGCAAAAGTGACGATCCGATTCTTTGTGACCTTTCGTTTAATGCCTGCCAAAGGGTCGCTTCCGACAGTAACCGTCTTAAATTAAGCACCATGTGGGGCGAACTGTCAGCGACGGATACAGCATCACCCGCTTCCAATCGCGCTCTTGAGAGCCCCTCGCGTGTTGTCGCAACCGGAATACCGCGTGCCAACGCGTTCACCAGCTTGGCCTCCGTATGGGTCTCGTGGAGCAGCGGTTCGATCATGACGCGAAGTCCAAGCTCGGCAAGCTTCGTGTCGCGATTATCGCGGTGCAAAAAAATATCGCCATAATCAGTCAGCTTTTGTACCAGGGCGTCACTCGCGTCTTGGCCTATCACGTGGAACTCAAGGCCCGGGACCGAGTCTCTAATGGCATTCCAAACGTTGTCGAGAAACCATGTGACACTGGCCACATTTTGTTCATTACCCAAATAGCCAACATAGCCAATCCGCATTCGCGTTGCTGAAAACTCAGCAACCGAGATCGTCGGCCTTGCTGCACTGGGCTGTGTTGTCTCGTCGAGCAACTTACCAAGCGGTAAACCCAAGGCTAATACTTGGGTTGCTGTCGACGGTACTGAGAATACCCGGTCACAACGTGACAGGGCGTCGAATTCCAACTCTTTGACACGCTTAATGCGTCGCCCACCCAAAAAGCCGCGTCCAATTCCATCCGCGTCAGAGGCTATTTCCTGCGCGAAGTAAATCGTTTTCCCCGGAATCCCGAGGGGCGTATAGGGCGTTGCCTCTAAACTGTCGATCACCACCGATTCAAAGTCGGCAGCCCGACGCTGAATGGCCGCCTTTAGTCGACCGTTGACGTAAGGCTCAAGACCACTCGACTCATAGACAGACTTTAGCGCGCCGCCCACCGCTCGCTCTTCCAAACCGCGCTCGAAGCCGCCTGTTACCCTCGTGATCCCTAGCTTAACTCGAAGTTCATTAAGCGTCGTTTGACTCACAGGTCCAACGACCGCCAGCGAGATGTCGAAGTCTCGAGAAAGCGCACTCAGTAGCGCTTGCGTGGGAGCGCGCAACACCTGATCCTCCCGATGCGGGCACACCGAAGTGATGTAGAGAAGCTTGTGCTGACTCAAGCCAGACTCCTAAGGCGCTTGCAAACCAACATTATTAAATTCCAGAACTCTTTCGGCACGGTAGCTCGACCGCACAAAGACGCCGGACACCACTTCTTTAAAACCCTTTGCAAGCCCGTACTCGCGATATCGCTCAAAGTCTTCAGGGGTAACAAAGCGCGCAACCGGCAAATGGTTCGGCGTGGGTTGCAAATATTGACCCAGCGTAAGCACATCAACGTCGGCGTCACGTAAATCGTCCATGCAACTCAGAAGTTCATCGTCGGTTTCCCCAAGCCCAAGCATCAACGATGTTTTCGTAATAACGTCTGATGACGCGGCTGCGTACTTCAATACGTTGAGTGTTTGTTGGTAGCCTGCTCGCGGGTCTCGTACCGGATGAGTAAGGCGCTTAACCGTTTCTATATTTTGGGCAAAAACATCGATACCCGACGCCAGTAGCACATCAATCGCCGACTCGAGCCCCAAAAAATCGGGCGTCAAGGCCTCGACACCCGTCTGCGGATTCAGTCGCTTTACCTCCGTCACTGTTTGCGCGTAATGACCCGCTCCACCATCCGGCAAATCGTCCCGATTGACTGAGGTCAGCACCACGTAAGTCAACCCCATTAATGCCACGGCTTTAGCTGTGTTAACAGGCTCCTCTGCGTCGAGCCACCCCTTTGGATTTCCGGTATTCACTGAGCAGAATCGGCAGGCGCGGGTACACACGTCGCCCATGAGCATGATCGTGGCTGTCCCTGCACTCCAACACTCACTGATGTTGGGGCATTTTGCTTCTTCACAGACCGTGGCTAGGCGATGCTGCTTTACGATGTCCTTCACCGACTCATACTTGGGCGAGTGGCGGACTCTCATTCGAAGGAAGTC
>JGI26082J51739_10000532_pt1 | contig 23972 bp, 31 predicted proteins | sample SaaInl5LU_22_DNA_FD_51739 | JGI IMG/M metagenome (IMG submission 51739)
GTTGAAGGTGTCTCTGGCCAACCTTCGATTGAAGTTGCATCAATGTATTGAGTTGGAAGCCCTGTTGGTCTATAAGATAGGATTGGAGGAGCTGTCACGCCTGGAGCACTCTCAAACTGGAATGAGTATTCCATAACAAACTTGTAGAGTCCAGATTCTAAGGTATCCATTCTAAGAGTATTCCAAACACCATCTACATCTACAATCTCGTTAGTAAATCTAAATACGTCACCAAATGGCACTCCGTTATCAGGGTCCACTGTCTGTGAAACTAACTGAGTTACATGAACATATTCAGCATAAACTGGATCTGGTTGGATTGGAGTGTTACATGATTCCAATGGCTCTTGTATTTCAAAGGTAATGATAGCAGTAACACCGATAACATCATCTTTGAATCTCTCTTTGAAAGGAGTACAGTTAACAGTTAGGCCTACATCAATAGTCTGATATAGGNTTGTAGTCTTGAAGTGTGCAAGGATATCTTGAATGAGGCCCAACATTCTTGAAGTAGCATCAATCTCAGATGAGACTGTATCAAGTGCTTGGTCCATCGCTATGATATTCAAAGTGATGTTAGAACCGTAAGATTCAATAGTCACCGTTGATGGATTGATGAACACATAAGGGTAGTTAGGAGCCCCAGACTCTGGAGTCTCAATATCTGAGATGTTACCGTAACCAAACTGGTTAACTAACACGTTATCGTTTATGATACTAGTAAGAGTATCGATTAGAGATTTGTAAGTCATCTTCTAGTCATTTGAAGTTTTTTCTGTTCAAGCTCCAGTTTGCGGGCTTGGTCTTTTTTCCATGCAAGGAAGTTCAAGGCTTCAATCATTGGTCTATCGACTACATGCTGAATATTCAAGAACTCACCGTCTGCGAGAACCATCAACATATCATACCATGCATGACCAGGGTCCTCATTACTTGGAGTTCCATCTCCGTCTTCCATGTCAAACAGGTCCTCATACTCAGAGTAAATCTGTTTTCTTCTAACATACCAAGTTTGGACTGCTGCGAATCCAACTTCGTAATTCCATTCTAAGCAGCTTTCTCCTTCAGTGGAATATAAGGTTCCAACTAACCAGTGAAGGTTGCTCTCAAGGCCTCTGGATAGTGCCACCTCGAGGTCTATGAACTGACCAATAGTCAGCTTGTTTAAGTCTATGAACTTCTGGCCTTTGTAGGTTGGTGATAGACTAACCCAACTAGGNTGCATGTTCCTTGTAATAACTACCATCGCTTGATGTAGAACTTCATGGTCNATTTGATAAACCAGTTCTGACGGAGCTCCAGTAGCTTGTGAGATCATCCTTGGCCAAAGAAACTCTTGAGATGTGTCAAACTTATGCAAGTCCATCCACTCTTTTAGTGTCCATTCTTTGTCTAAAGGGTATTTAATACCATNGATGTTCAAACTGTACATACTATTTAGATATAGTTTAGTATGAAGTTGACCTGCCTATTTGATAGGTATACTGGCCGTATTGACGGTTCTGCTTTCTTGAATAGTTACAGATTGCAAGTGACATCACAGTATCGTCGTGAAATGATGTAGGCGCTGAGTACTGAATGGCCCTTGACTTAGGGCTGTAAGTATACTCGAAGATATCTAACTCAAACCATAGTGGTGGAAATAGAGTCTCAGATGGAACTGAGATGNCCTGTGAGTGAAGGTCCACTGAAAGGCCTTCGATAATGTCATTCTTTGATTTTGATGAAGTTACAAATGGCTCAATCTGGTTATACTGCTTCTTAATCATCTCGTAGACTACATCACCTATTGAGTTGACTTCGACATACGCGTAAGCATTCCATTTCTTGAGCCTTTCAANNATTGTTTGTACCATTATAGACCAATCAGTTTGGTTCTCTCTGTATATGTCTAAAACGCGTCCAGATGAATCCATGAATGTGGCTACTGTATAGTCATTCGCACGACCTAAGTCAATGCCACAGTACACTCGGCCTTCTGGGCTTGGGTACCTCTCAAACTTGGAGACGTCATCCATTCTGAACACTCGTGAACCGGACTCTGTGAAATTGCCCTCATACTCTGCTTGGAAGATATGTGTAGGTAATGAGTTCCTAGCCTCTTCCAACTCTTTTACATCCAAGTAAGGGTTCTCTGAGTAGTGCATCCTACAGGAGCTGTAATCTTCTTGATCTGGGTCTTGTCCAGCATCATACATACGTTTGAACCAGTTGGATCCTCGAGGTGTTGAGATGAAGAGTACCTTACGTCCTTTGACTAGCATGATGGGCTTTAAGACAGAAGACCACACTTCTTCAGCATGGTAAGCTGCTTCATCCACAATCATATGGGTACCTGTAAAACCTCTGAGGTTATCTGCCCTCTCAGTTGATTTGAAGTAAATCTTTGATCCGTTCTTTAGTTCTATTCTAAAATCAGATTGGTTGTATGTCTTGACAATGCCCGATTCTGCGATTGCATTGTAGAGTTCTTCCATGGGTTTCTTTGCCTGTTGATAGGTCGGAGAGCAAAAGAATATCACGGAGCCTGGTTCGTTGAGTGACCAATACAGGAGGCACTGCAAGGCCAAGAAGGATTTACCGACCTGTCTAGGAGCAACTACTGTAATATACTTCGAGTCACTCTTAATCAAGTCGACGGCCCTCTGTTGGCCTGGGTGCAATGCTGGTCCTTTTACTATCATTCGTCTATTCTATTGACAGTATCGTTAACATCTGGGCCAAAGTCAAACTTCACATTCTTGAGAAGGTCTTCGCCGTCAGCGCCAGTTAGTTCTTGTCTCGCAAGCTTTGGTATAATAAACTCTGATAGTTTAATCAAAGTATCCATAGCCTTTGAAGGGTCATCAGCTGCAATATTTGCAAGCCATGAGCTCATGTTTTCAAGGTTCATCTCTACAAGGTTCTTATAGGCCTCACGAATCTCAGAGTGGACCTTGTCCTTTGAGCCTTTCGGCCTTCCAGCTCCTGGTAGTGGATCCATTCCTTTGTAGAAATTAGGGTTACCCCTTTTCTTCGGTTTTTCTTCCATTTTGTTCTTGATATAGTTTATACGCCTTGTTTAGGTTGTCTATAACACTTCTTAGACATGCGCCACAAGGTGATGGTTTCTTAGAGTCATTGAAGACTCTGTTATATGTTAGATATAGAAAATCTCTCGATTCTCCCTTTACTCGAGCATTTCCTCGAAATATTGCTGGATTGGCCTCAATGTACTTGGCATCCTCTTCTGTGAAGTTTAGTCTGTCTAGCATCATCCCATGAGTTTTCTATCAGTTAGTTCGGCTGCATATGCGGCAACCATCGCAAATATTGTTGAGCTCCAGAAAGGCACTCCTGAAACTATGAGTACTCCAAAGGAGAACCACGTTCCAAAGCAAAGGGCACAGTTAAAGATCTCGAAAGAATCCACGTTTAATAGCTCTAGTGTGTACCTCACCGGCTTTGCGCGAAGCAGTACTGCAGAGCTCATTCCAACGGTCAACGACCAAATCAGTGTCGTAAGTAATAGTAATAGTTCCATTGTTTAGTTCTTCAATTTTTTCTTTTAGTCTCTCACGTATTGTACGGACCCCTTCATTGTAAACCTTAGTCAGAGAAGTTCGGGCTATGTCAAGCCTTCGGGACATCTCTGAGAAGTTACCTTTGAGTTCATGGTATACCATAACTACAAGGGCCATATAATACTCTTCAATTTCTCCAAGCATCATGTCATCCATAATGCCTATCAGTAGTTCCATGATTGCGTCGTCCTCAAGGGAATACTCTTCCAGCTCGTGTTCAAAGTCTCCAATCAATGGTAGTGTTGTAGTCCATTCTTGTTTGGCCCACGGAGACGTTACAGACCTCCATTGGTTCAAGGCCACTCGGACTATGAACGGCCTTACCTGGTTCTTGTCTACCAGTTCCTGAGCCCTCTCATGTTCTAAGAAGATAATCATACATTCGTGCACGAAGTCTTCATAGAGTTCAGGTCTGTGGCCCCTAGTAGTGTTTCTCAACCACTTCTTTATGTTATTGTAATTCTCATTTACATATTCACTTGGTGTCATCTTAGTGGTTATTGTTAACATCGAAGGGCATCTGCATACTCATCGATAGTGAGAAGGAGACCCTTACAGGCCTCATACTTCTCGTCTGCTTCGAGTCTATGAAGAGTCTCCCATGCGAATTGGCAAAGGGAACCCTCATAATCCTCTTGAGTCACTGCGTTGACCCAGTCGTTTTCCAAGGCTCTATACATCTTTCTCCTCCAGAGGTGTTGTTGATGTTCGTTCAACTGTGTGTACTGAGGGGTCAAAATCTAAAGAGGTCATTTGTTTCAGAAGGTGAAAATCTAAAGAACTCAGGGCGCTTGTTGTACAACCTTGAAGTTGTGAAGTTGTGGTCTTCCCAATCATCTTCCTTTAGCATCAGAATTCTTAGATGTGTCATGACAGCCACAGCTCTTGGATCCGTGATGCTAACCTCAATCAAATCATCGAAAAAGTGTTCAGCATTCTGGATACCAAGAAGCCAGTGGCTCTCTAGTGACCTTCCAACTATAAGGCCAGGAAACTCAGCATTCATCGCATCGTGATAGTGGGTAGACATCCCTAGAATAATCTTAATATCACGGGCATACATCCTATAGACTTTACAGTCTCGATATTTCCTATGAAGGAAAGTTAGGAGGGCCATCATAACCTTCTGGTCATCTGAGTACTCGGCCGTCAAAGGCTCCAAGTTTGCGAGAAGTTGTAGTTTCATGTTCTATATATTTCGGCAACATTTCTATAATATTTCCAGGCCCTATGCCAGGAAGCCCTGCTTAAAAGCTTCTAAGTGTTCAGGGGAACCGCTTAGAGACTCGCAGTGACGCTCAAATGTTAGTTCTATAACTGTAATAGCCCTTCCTAGTTTGTTAGCCTCAGCGTGCATATCTTTCTTTGCTTGCCAAGACCAAGTCTTTGTAGGGTCCTCTAACATTTGATTGATGTTGTACTTACCTAGTCTCAGGTAGTTACATCTCTTCTGCATTGAGGCTCCTGCCTCTTTGAACCATTCAGGGGTTCTCCATTCTTCAAACATGTCAAATTTCATAATTCTCTTCTTTTTTTGATTTGTTACAAAAACGCGTGTTACAAACTTTTTTTTTTCGTTTCAACTTTTATGTGGATATTTCCCACTCTTTTTATTTTCCAGTGTATTTTTTTGTAACATTGTAACATATATATAAATATTATAATAAAAGTATACTGGTAGTGCTAAAAATAGGCTTTTTGAGTGTTACAAATAGTGTTACAAAAGTGTTACAAAACTCAAATTCCCAATTTTTGTAACACTTTTTTAGCCAAAAAGGTCATCTTTGTCAAAGACTTCCATCATTACAGTACTCCGATGGACCATCCACCATCTACCTTGAGACTTAGAAATCTCCGCTCCGGCTACTGCTTTGAAGCCATCAGGCTGTCTCGAGTTAGTATTTGGCTCAGTCAATCCAAACTCTTGGACTAGTGTTCTATTGAAATATTTCGAGTTGTAGTCTGACTTATACGCATTACTACTAAGCTCTAACTTCAGTCCTTTTGTAGTGAAATATAGTTCCTGTTCTTCAGGGAAGTCAGAGAACCACTGCTCAAAAATACTCTTGATATCGTGATATAGGTTACCCTTAGATGACTTCTTCACATTACTCAACCAGATGGTTTCGTACTGTTCAGGAGTGAACCATAGACGACCTTGGCTCTCATGAGTAAACATCTCTCTATTAAAGATATAGTGTAAGAAGTGAGGTAGCTCTTTCTCAATACGGTCTTCGAAATGAGCATCCCTTTGTTCGTTACTCAGCTTAGGTACTTTGCGAACCCAGTATCTAGAATCGTTATCATCCATAGTAATGAAATTCTCCTCATCATTCGAAGCGATTAGAATCTTTCCATAGTAATCAACTTCAAATACATTCTGGCCTTTTCCCTCAACATTCACAGTTTTCTGAGTACCCCATAGTTTGAGTTTATTATTCACTTTCTTAGGGTTCTCAAAGCCTCCAGCTTCATCTAACATAATCAAATGTTTAGTAGCATAGTGAACATTGAATCGGGCTTCAAACTCACTAGAATCAATAATAATAGCATTCCCATGGCCTGCAAGTCTATTCAACATATTGAAGAATGTTGACTTACCAGTACCTTGTTCACTTGAGACAACACAAAGAATAGGTAGTCTTTGAGTAGGCCTTGTAAATAGTAACTGGATATAGTCTAAGCCTAGCTCTAACTGATCATCGAACACGTGACATAGTAACTTATGGATTGTGCTCCAGTCTCCTGAAAGCGCGTCTATTGTTGGTCTATTGAAGATGTTATAACTATTGTTAACTACTGGCTGATATTCCAAATAACTTGGAAGATTACAAAATCCATCGTAGTTGTGTAACACATTCAAAGTTTGAGGATTGAAGTCTTGCTTGAACTTCTGTTCTCTCCACTTGACAATCTGATTGTTAGGAAGTAACTTCATCAACTCATCACGTACATAGAAGTAGTTCAAATGAGAATCTCTATCATACTCTGATTCATTATTAATAATCCTAGCTACATACTCCGCTTGTTCTCTTTGAGATTCTTGAGCCTCTTGTTCTTTGGCCCATTGTCTCTTTTCTTCTTTCGACCAAACATAGATTGGTTCAATATCAGTCTTGTTATAGGCTGACTTGATTTGACCACCACTATCTACAATCTCACCACAATGATGTTGAATAATAGACTCAGTAGTCTTGATATCCAATCCAGTTCTTCTAAGAAGCAGAGCCATTCTAAACTGATAGTGGTTCCTGTTACCTTTAGCATACTTCTCATTTCTCATACATACATTGATAACATAGTCCTTCTTCTCTTCATCAGAAGCTTCTAGATTGACCTCATGAATCATTTCAGTATGTGATGGTTTATAGATGTACTTAGTCCAGTCTACATTATGTGATTCTAACCACGTTAGAAGCTCATCAGAGGTCACTCTTGCGTTTAGTTTCTTAATACTCTGTATCTGTTTAGTCTCAACTCTAACTGCGCCAGCGGCTCTTGAGAACCTCGATGGATCCTTTACAGCAGTATCAATAGGAGCTCCTTCATTCTTAAGTACTTCCGCAATCGCTTTCCACATAGCATCGTATTCTACTTTATCCTCGAATGGATCTTGTAGACTAACAATCCAGTGAATAGACTTACCACCTGATTCAACAGCTGTTGAGAATGGTAGTCCACATTTGAAAATATACTTAGCTTGGTCTTTGAATTCAATCTTATTACCTTCAGCATCTTGGTCCATTTCAAATAAGAAGTTACGAAACTTAGTAACATTCTTAATAGCTCTACTAGTTCCCTTTTCCATAGGATTGATAGTAAAGAATGGTGAATCAGCTTTAGGTCCTTTGTGAGTAACTGAATACAGTTTTACATCATAGATTGAATTACCAAAACATGTGTATTCACCTGGGTCAAATAAGATATCATAGAACTTTCTAATATCATTGTTCATAAGACTTCTTGAGATTTGTTAAAGAGATTAGTGTACCTTTTAGATTTGAGATGAGTCCTTCTATAGTCATCTCGTCATTGTTTACTTTTACGATAACATCCTTCAGATGTTTCATCATAAGTTGTTTGTGTTCCGGTTTGAAATTATTCATATCTTTGAAATATATTTTATCAGGGTGTCCCTTTCGTTTAGAAGATTTGCCTTGTGCCATCTCCAATTTCTTTGATTGCTTCAATATTTATAAGAATCTTTTTACGTAACTCTTGATAGTCAGCTCTCTCTTCAGCTAAGGCTTGTTGCATTTGACGAATCCTTGTGTTTTGAAGAGCTTCATTGAGTAGATGTCTATTCTCTTTATCAGAGCGTCTAACCTTCTTAGAAGGCTTTCCATCACATTCATTATCCAAATGCATTGAAGCAAATCGATTTCCCTTGGCCACAGCGTCACACTTTTGACAGTAGTAAGGCTGCTGAGACTGAGTCTTCCCTCCTCGGGAAGATCCAGCCTGAGCTTTAGCAGTTCTCATTTCTGAAGACTATCAGCGATTCGTTTTAGTTGGAAATGAATTCCCTCTAGAGTATCGTGTAGTGATACACCTAAGTTATTGTTGTCCGTGTAAGGACTAGCAGCTTCAATTGAAGATACTACTTCGAAGAGTGTGTCCTCCTTGAGGCTTTCTTCGGCAATCCATTGAAGGATTTGTGTGTTTGTAATTTTATTCATGTATATTATATGTGTTTTTAAGTATATGTTTCATACTTAAAGTATCTATCACTCAAATATTTTTCATTTTCCGATTTTACTAATATGTACCCAACATGTACCCACAAAAAAGTATCACGTACTGCGGAGACTATACTCCACGTTTTCATCCCTGCCAGTTATTATATGATGATTTTAGAAAGTGTTTCATACTTAAAGGTACATTAGTAACAAAAAAAAAGGCCGGAGTAGAACCCCGACCTTTCCCAGAAAATAGAAATATATGAAAAAGAATACGATTATTATATAAGGACTATATAGTATTGTTTCATTTTGAAGCTTTAAGAGCTTCAAGTTCTTTGTACATTGCAAGAAGAGCTGCCTCTTTCTCAGCAATAATTTCTTCTTGAGTTGGAATTTCCATTTCAACTTCTTCACTTCCAACGTAAGATGCCTCAGCATTTTCATTAGTTGTATATTTATGGATTGTAATAGTCTGTTTCATAATTATCAATTGCTATTTTTGAACCAAAAGTGTGCTGGTCTAACCAAACTACCAAGACCTGAACCAGAAGCTGCGATTGTTGCAGGAGCATTAGCAGCGGCTCCAGTGCAAGAGTGTCTAGCAGCAAATGCAGTATTAGAGTTAAATGGGTTCCATCCTAAGAAGTTTACCCAACTGTTTCCTGATGATGGATCATTACCTGCTTCCAACCACAAACCACTACCAGTACCACTTTGAATTGCATAAAGGTAATAACATCCAGTTTCAGGTAATGTGTATGGTGTTAGAGTAATGTTAAGAAGACCAGATACGTCAATTGCGACACCAGTTGCCAGAGTAGCAAGTTTAGTAAAAGGTATAATCATACTATCAGCTACTGGTGTTGTTCTACCTTGTGAATTATATAGATACAAATCAATTGTTGTACCTGGATCAAATGCAGTATGAACGTGAATGTTTAGTTGATCAAGTGTTTGACCTTCTCTTGCTGGAAATGGCAGTGCCCATTGGGATGGAAAAGACCAACCATTTGTTAGAGGTCTGCCAGGTACAATATAACCATTCATAGCAGAAGCACCTCCACCAGAAGGAAGACCTGTTACTGTAGTTCCTGTAAAGTCTACTGAACTACCAGATGCAAATTTAGTTTCTATTTGTGAAACTTCAATTGGTAGTGTTCCACCAACACCATCAGTCAGTTGTTTTAGTATAGTAGGATCTACGGATGCGTTATCAATAGTCTTTATCAATCCTTGATAGGATGTATCAATTGAGTTTCCAGTTAATGATGCCATTAGAATTTATATTATTTTGAAGCTTTTAGAGCCTCTAGTTCTTTATACATCTCAAGAAGTTGGTCCTCTTTAGACGCAATGATCTCTTCGATATTGCTAGGAACTCTCTTCCAAGTTCCGTCAGCCTGTTGTTCTAATTTAGTAGGAGCAATCATATTGGTTAGTTTATTTTTGAAATAACGATTCCGTGGTTTGTGATAGATGAACCTGCGTTGTCAACGAAACAAGATAGGTTTAGATATACGTCAGAAGTCCAGTTGATAGGTGTTACTTTTCTATCTGAGTAGTCTTGATAACCATTTACATCTTGGTCAGTAGCAGTCTGGTCAGCACCGTGAAATGCAGTAGCAGCACCAGTACCATCAGCTACAACAATCATACCTGTTTTGTCATAGAACTTTGCTTGAAGTGATGAGCTCTCACCACCACCGATTCTCCATCCAGAGAATAGTGTTGTGCTATTTGAGATCCAAAGCCCTTGGTATACCCATCCACCACCAGTGTGGTCTTGTGAGTTGATAACTTTGATGTTTACGATGTCATCAGCTACGAATGTATTTGCTGGGATAGTTAGAGTTGCGAATACCAAGTCAGCACCATCAGGTCCTGAGTGTGTAGTTGATGTTGTAGTATACACTGAAACCAGGCCATTGCCAGGAAGACCTGTTACTGTAGCTGATGAGAAATCAACTGAACCCAAGAAGTTTGTTTGTACTTGGCTAAATTCGATTGGTAATGAACCGCCAACACCATCAGATAGTTGTTTAGGTGTGATAGGATCCACCGATGCATTATCGATAGTCTTTATCAATCCTTGATATGATGTGTTAATTTGATTGCCTGTTAAAGAAGCCATAGTTTATGTTATATTTTAAGTAGTAAATGTTGTTTGTACAGTACCTAGCACCCATTGAGAAGCTCCAGGAACTAATGCTACAGCTAATACATCAAGCTCGTTGTATATTGAATATTCAGGCTCAGCTGGATAACTACCTTCAACACTACATACTAGTCTATAGTTAAATCCTACTTCCATATCCATGTAGATGTTTGATGGTCCTGCACCAGCTATCATTGTTAATGTGCTAGTACCTACAATACCAGCATCAACATGAGCATCTCTAAATGAACCATAAGCTACCCATGTTCCAGGTGTAACTTCTTGTTGTACTTCTGCTTGGTTACCATTCCAGCCGTCACCGTATGAGTCAGCTACTGCGAAACGATACGGCACTGTAACTGGAAGTGCAGCCCAAAGCCTTGTTTCAGTATTCCAAAGGTTAGTGTTTAGGTTCCAGATAAAAGATACAATAGGTGCTACAGCGCCTTTGACTGTTCTTAGAACCGTATTTGCGACTGCGAACCACATATTAGTATGCTCTATATAGATTTCCTGCAGATACTGAAGTAACTGCGATAGCTCTTACTGGAATCCAACCTGCAGGGAAAGCAACAGTAACTGTTGAACCTTGACCAGAAGGAGTGAATTCTACTGTTGCATCAGCGTCCAAATAAAGAACTGATTCCTCAGTGAATGTAGCTGGAGCAGAGACTGCTTCCATGATGTGAGGTACTGCATGATTCATTCTTGATGCGATTGACTGCGAGTAAGTACCCTCTTGATTTTGTAATGCCATAGTAAATGGTTTGTTTATATTTAGATATTATTTTCTTCGTTTTTGTTCGTGGAACGACCATTTTGAATCTTATCCACAATGTCAGAGAAGCCTTGTAGTGATACGTAAGCTGTGGCTATAATAACCCAATCCGATGATGTCAAAGTGCCAGAGAATAGCCCAAAACAAGCCGTGACAAACACCATGAGTTTTCTACTAACCCATCTGTTTAGTATCGCGTCAATCTTTGCTCTTATTGCCATATAACTCTTTATATGTTTTGACTACGGTGTACACAAACAGTGCAAGACCACCAAGGATCTTAACAACGGTATCAACTTCCAATAACGTCAAACCTAAGAGTCCAACAGTATTAGCTTGTACTACCTTGTCACTTACGATTGCTGTTAGGAATTGCATTGAGGTAGTTCTCTATTTTTTTAATGTTAGAAAGTGTAACGTGAGTTACTTTTCTCTTAGTCTTGATTTTCTTCTCCATAGTAGCCACAACCAAAAGGTTTTGGAATCACTAGACCTCCGTAATAATCCATATGCTTATCAGGTACCATACCGTCATTTGAATCAGGATTGATATACTCAGGGAATAGTGTTTGGTTTTGTTTAAGGTATTCTAAAGCTCTCTGGCGATAGAACTCAGCCGTATTGTGAACTGAATCACTAACGTATTTGATTTGCTCTAATGTCGCTGGAGTGCTCTCTTCTGAAGTTGGTTGCATAACTGACTTATTGAAGATCTTGTATGCCAGAGTTGGGATAGCCATATAAAGGGCATAGTTAGCCAACATCGTAGCTACATAGTCATCTAAGAAAGTCTCTTCATCTGAAGTAATAGTGCTAGCAACGATTCTAGATTTCAGACCGTTATACCATGTTGTTCCCATAAGAGATTGAACATAGATGTCTTGTGCTTGTTGTACCATTGGAAGAATATCCTGAGGTTCAACATTTTCGTGAAGAGCAGTAACTGCTTTCAACTTCTGTTCTGAAATGAATAGTACGTTTGCCATATTACAGTGTTGGAGGAAGAGTCTGAACAGTGTTAGTGAACGTCAACTTCGAAGGAATAATTTTTAGTTCTACATTCAAACCGAAAGCTCTAACGATTTTCTGTAGTGATTTAGTCAACTGCTTTTGCTTAGGTTCAATAACCGTTGAAAGGAAGTGAGCGTAAGCTGTTTCAATTTCATCTGCGTTGTTAGAGAAACCAGAAGCATCATTAATACCAATCAACTTAGTTGAAGTTACCCTATGAGATGTAGTAATCGAATTCATTATCCTGTCTTGCAAAACGATGTAATAGTCATCATTTGCTTGGTTTATAGTCTCAACGATTGGCTTTCTATCTGGAGAATCTACGAATGAAAGGAATAGCTTTCCAGCGTTGCCTTCACCTGAGAATGAATTCTCTAAGTCTCTATAAATCATTTGACGCTCTTCAGGAGAGGCCATGCCATTAGTTAGAGTGATGAAAAGTCCAGGGAACATTCCTTGTGAGATATGTGCGTTGTGGAATCGTGAGATTCTTTTATCTAATTCGATATCATTCAAACACGCTTGATACTCTGGAAGTGCATATACGTCAGCTCCTGGAGTGTAAGGCTTGAAATAGAAGATTTGAGATGCGTTATCACCTCTGTTATCAGTAGTTGAGAATGCTGGATATCTTACTGGCTCATACTTACGAGTATTAGCCCAATGATTAGAGTAGTAGTACTCTTCAACAGCATCCTCTTCGTTCATTTTACCAGATCTGATGTTAGCTACAGGAATGTGATAGATTTCAGCAATCCTGTCTCCTGCTCTATTCCAGATAATGTTAATAGCATATGAACCAAATAGAACAAAGTCTATTGCGATATTTTCTAGAAGGTCATTTAGCGTATCACCTTGAGTGTTGATGATTTCAGTTCCTACTGTATAGAAACCTTCTCCTGCAGTAGCATCCGCAGTAGCGTTGACACAAGTATGGTGAATTGATGAAGATTGATATAAGTCAATCAATAGTTCAGGGAAAAGGTTCTTTTCACCGAAAGAAACCCAGTCTTTACCTCTAATCTCTTTGAATTGAGGNAGTTCGATAGCTTTTAGACTAATAGTCTGTAGTGCTTTAATGTCTTTCATTTGTAATAAACGTATGGTTGGTTCGACTCATCATTTGAGGCGTATTGAACCGTTTTGTTTGATTCAGATTGTTCTGATAGGTTATGTATCTTACATAATCCACGCTTAATTTCAGTCCAAGGGCCTAAGTCCTGGTCTGGGCCATTTTCGACAATCCATGTATAGTAGCCTTCGATATCTTTGTTGATGATATCATTGTTAGCGAAATCAACACTAAATTCAGTGTATCGTGCGTTAGATGTAACTAGTGTTAGGTCAAATTGCTCACCGTCTCCAGTGTCAACTGAGTTTAGAATCTCATCGTTGTTGTACTTACTAATGAGTCTCAAACGATAATAAGCATCTAAACCACTTAGATTTCCATCAAAAAACACTACGAATGATGTAGCTGTTAAGTCAAATACCATATAATACAGTCTCTTTACTATTAGATATAAAAATCATCATTTCTGTAAAAATAGAAAGGGCCAGCCGAAGCTGACCCTAACCGAAACAAAAAATAAAAATACACAAATCGCCAAGGGAAAATACGGAAACCTCAACGTTCACCTATTATATATCAACATCTCTGGATTGTTTCAAAACAAATCAAAAAAAAAGGGCCCCCATTTCTGAGAGCCCTTTGTCATATAGTGACTGCGATATTATTCAGCTACAGTAACTGAATACATTGGTGCAGAGTGGAAACCTTGGAACTCGATAGAGATGCCGTTGCGGTCGCCAAAGCTAGTACCTGTTTCAGATGAACCGCCAGTAACGACTGCGCCGTTAGTGTTGCCCACCATCCATAGGTTGTCATTGTTGTCTTTAACAACAATAAGAAGTTTGCTGTTAGCAGCTAGAACTTTCAATTGGTTCAACTTAGTAGATTCAAGCTTGTTGAATACTAAGTTTAGAGTTGAGTTGTAGAAAACAGTACCGTTCTCTTCTGAAGCTGTTACGGCCTCAACTAGAGATGCAGTTTGCTTTACTTGCTCGAACTCAAACATATCACCACTTAGAGTAGTGATAGATGAACCTCCAACTGAAATTGAACTAACTACACCTGCTGCTTCCGATACTGTGATCTCAGCGCCTGATGCGTCAAGAATGTATGCAGTTTTTAGACCGCCTACAGACTCCCTGCATGAAAGTGCCAGACCAGATGATAGAGTACATGCCATGATATAGTTATGGTTATTTTTTCAGTTTAGATTAAAGAGTGTTCTCAGCGAACATGTTTACTTCAGTAACGGCAACGCCCAATCTCCATCTCATGATAGCACGGATTTCGTCGTTATCTTCTGAGTAGAACAACTTGAACTGCTCGAAGTCTGAAGTTAGGTCAGAGCCCATGATCAACATAGAAGCTGGACCAGCGAAAGCGTAGTCAGAACCAACTAGACCACCTGAAGCTACAACTTTAACAGAAGTACCAGGAACGAATACGTCCTCACCTGGAGCGATGTGGTAGTAGTTAGCTTGAGTGATGTTCAATCTTAGAGCTCTTAGAGCTGCTGGAGAAACAACCATGATCAAGTCGTTACGGTCAGCAACCTCAGAAGGGATAGCCTCAGCTAGAGATTGTGCCTGAGCGATTGCGTTTGAAGAAGTCCATGTAGCTGGAGCAACAGTAGTTTGAGCAACTGCACCGTTAGCAACTTGGATCAAAGTGTTGTATCCTGGGATAGCACCTTCACCGTTGATAAGGAAGTTCTCGTTGTACTTCTTCAAGTTCTGAACGTAGTAGTCAGCCATCAATGCCTCGAAAGGAAGAGACTCGCCACCAGTCATAGCGCCTGCAGCCAAAGACTGAGACATGAAGTAGTCACGGAGTGTTTGTGCACAATAAACTTGGTTGAACTTGCGGTTAGCAATGTCCATAGTTACTTGTGTGATGTCAGTGTCACCAGAAGCGTTGAAGCCACATGCTGCACCGTCTTGCGTAGTGAAGTCACCAGCAAGCAAAGGGATCTTTACAGTGTCACCCTTTAGACCAACTCTTACGTTCAAGTAAGAAGCAAGGTCAGTAGTTAGTACTGTCTTCGAAATAAGGTCGAATGAGTTCTCATCGACGTATGAAGACAAACCTGATAAATCAAATGCCATAATAATTTAGTTTATGTTTTGTTAGTTTATTTTCCACCTCTGATCTTTCTTAGAGCATCGAAACGTGCATCAGCGAATGATTGTTCGTTTTTCTTGTACTCAGAAAGATTGTTAGTGATTTTCTTTGCTGCAGGTTCTTCTTTGAACGAGCTAAAGTTTGCCTTAAGCGCTGCAACCTCATCTTTAAGAGTTGAGATTTCATCAATAGCTGGCTGGATCAATTCAGCGATTTGAGAAACGATTTCGTCAGTAACTTCGACTACTGTTTCTACAATTGCTTCTTCAGCTGGAGTTGCATCGACAGGTAGGTCAGCCAATTCAGCTGCTACTTCTGTTGCTGGAGCTTCAGCTACTGGAGCCTCTGCTGCTGCATCTTCAATTGAAGTGATCACACCCATATCGTCAACAGTGATGATTGAACCACCCTCAGTTTGGTGCATCCCGCTAGGAGCAACTACGTTACCCTCTGGAGTTACAACATAAAGAGTAGCACCTTCTACAAGGTCACCTTCTGTTACAACGACTGTACCATCAACTAGCGTAGCTTCTGCAAACTGTGTCTCTACAGTCTCTAGAGTTGGAACTACTTCTTGAGTGTTCAAACCTAGCATAACTGTGAGCTTGGTAAGAGCGTCTTTTGCTGTCATGTTAATCAGTTGTGATTATAAATAGACGTAAGTGTCTATACTATTATATATTGAACTTTCTTTTTATGACACTTTAGTCATTTGTGAAGCGGTTGATGAACTGCCCTGATAAAGAAAATCCTTTTAGTCTACCTGCTTTGATGTCTTGCCATGTTTCTTCGTCGTTGATTCTGTATCCAACGTACCATGTGTTTTTCGGCAATGCGAAGCCCATAGAATAGCTCTTATCGTGAATGATAGAATCAGAGACCCAAGATTCAACCAACCTATTGCTTGTAGTAACCATTCCATCATGTTCAACATCCGTGTTATGCAATTTGTTTTGTTGTAGGAACTTCTCTGCCATCTTTCTGATAGTCTCACCTGAGAAGTAAACATAGAATGGTTCACCGTTCTCATCTCTTCTTAGAATCATACGATTTGGAACCATAATAGGACCGTATAGTAGTCTTTGTTCGTTATCAAGTACTTTGAAATCATACTTTGATGCTGAAGAGAACATTTCTGCCCATGTATTAGATGCAGTTACTTCTGAATTAGTGTTAGGATTTGTAACAATGATTACCTTTTGGTTGTTAGTGCCTTTGAATACTGATAGTTTCTGCCAGTAATGGTTACAGTTCTTTCCGCCTTTCCATTTGAAGATTGAGTATGATGAATCATCTCTTCTAGCAAACTGTGGGTTTAGACTGTCCATCTGTGTAATCTGTGCTCTTGAGAATATCTTACCAGAAAGAGCTAATCTCATCATAGCTTTACAGAATGTTCTTTGTGGGCTTGCTGAGCCCTGATAGCGATAGAATGTCTCTGGTTGAGCATCTGGTGCTATATTCAATCTCTGAAGTGCATCTGTAGCACGAAGGCCTTGTAGTACATCACCAACTGTTGAAAATTCTTCTTTAGATAGGTCTACAATGATATCTTCAACTGTTGTTTGTTCACCGTTTTCAGATGCCCATTCAATAACAGCATTTTCAAACTCTTCTGACATCTCTTCATCCATCAAAATATCTTCTTCAACTTCATCTGCTGAAAAGTATAGGAATGATTCCTCGATAGCTGGATGCTCTACGATTGAAATAACATCAACACCTAGTTCTTCGAACAATTGTTCATCCATATTGTCAACATCGATACCGAGTTCGACGATTCTCTTAATCTCTTCGTTCATAGTCTTGCTAGATCTTTGATTTTCTTGTTTGCTTGCTGAGCTGATGTAACGTCATCCGCTACTACGTATGTCTTATATACTGGTCCCTCATTTGGTCCTACCACGTTGTTTCCAGCTTGGAATCCACCAAGTGCAGCGTTAGGATTTGTAGGTACCGCTGTCTGAGCTGCACCAGCACCGCTTGGTGACTCTGAAGCAGAGAACTTAGTGTTTCTAATCTTCAACACTGAAGCTAAACCAGCGGCTCCCATAACAACTGACTGAGCAATCCTAACTGGACCAGGAACTGACTTATCTGCTAATGCATTCACAATAGCGTTATAAGTACTCATTGTTGTTTCAGCAATTTGTAGGGCCTTTGAAAGTTCGAATGCCTTTTTCTGTCTTTTCTCATCATCACCTGCGAAGATAGTTGCAAGGTCTGAGATAGCTGTAAGTCCAGTTTGAGTAATACCTACAATTGCGTCTTGAGTTGCCTTCTTGTTTGCTAGTACTTCTTTGTCAAGTGCCTTTTGAGTCGTTGCTGACTGGTTTGCAGCATCAGCTTCAACTTGGTTTCTCTGATTTAGAAGTTCTGCATATCTTGCAGTACCTTCAGTAGTTGCTGCAAGTTCTTCATCAATAGCAGCTAAACGAGCCGCTTTGATGATGTCAATATTTTGTAATTGAAGCTCAAGTTTCTGTTTTTCTGAATCAGCCAGTTCAGCAGTAGCTGATAACTGTTGTTCTAGAAGTGAAAGATTGGCTTCTGTTGTAGATCTTTGAATATCAGTCTGTTCTCTAAGTAGAGCATTCTGGTTTGATAGGGCTTCTGAGCGTTGGCCCTCAAGTCTTTCTTGTAAGTCTGTCAATTCTAACTGAGCTTGTTTCAGTGCTACAAGATTCTCGTTAGTTGATTCAATATCATATGATGCTGCAGCTGAAGCAATCTTAATCTTGATTTGTTCAGCTTCTGCTTTAGTTTGTTCTTCAAGAAGTGCTAAAAGGTCTGCGTTTGCCTGTTTTCTAACATCAAGTGACTTAGTGTCATCATCTCTAAGCTGACGTAGTTGTTCAGCAGTTCTTTGAAACTCTAACTGGATTCTTTGACGTTCAGTATCTGCAAGTGCAGCTGCCTTTTGAAGTCTTACAATTCTATCAGCTTGTTCACCTGCTTTTTTTAGGTCAATCGTTTGAGCTTTGTCAACTACTGTTTGAACAATCGCTGCAGCAGCTCCTGCAGTTTCTTCAAGAGCTTCAACGAAGTTACTGCCAACTTGTTTACCAGCATCCACAATAGCAGATCCAGTTTGTTTGAGGGCTTCTTTAGTTTCATTGATGTCTTCTGTTAGTTGTTTAATCTTATCTTGGTCACCTCCACCGAAGAATGAATCTTCCCATGCACGTTGTGCTACCAGAACTCCCAATTTGATGCTTTGGATGGTTCCTAAGAAGATATTTAGTACACCGGATATTAATCCACCTAGTACTTTTTTGGTAGCGTCAAAACCACCGTTTAGAGCTGCTTGTTCTCCAACTACTCCGATGATTGCCTCTGCAATTTCACCAAAGATAATGGAAACTGTCTGGATAACCTTATTGAAAGCATCAACTACTTTCTGGTTTCCTTTGAATGCGTTTGTGATTGCACCTCCAATAGCTCCAACGATTGCAAGTGATTTGATGCCTTTGAATACTGAGCCAACTGCACCACTAACACCTTTGAAGGCTTTGGTCATTGTCTGACCAACCTTTTGAGCACCCTTCTTCAGAGTGTCAAATGCTTTTTGGGCTCCGGAAGTAACTACTTCTACTTCAACTGATGCTTTTACTGGTTTTGCCATACTATTTAGATATAACTTTTTTGTCTATTGTTAGTCCTATTTACGTTTATCCTGCAAGACAAGATTCACATGTATCGAATGTGTCAAGGATAGTTGTAACCGCAGGCCCTGAAGTTTGTAGAACAATCGTATAACATTGTTCAACATATCCTGAACCTGATAGATTGACTACTGTTAAGTCTGGTAGAACTGAGTAACTTGTATGAGAAACTACAATAGGTGGTTCTTCTACTGTACAGTTAAGAACTTGATAGTAACGAGTTGTTAGTACTGGGTCTCCTGGGTCACCTCCGCCTGGGAATTCTTCTGAAGCAATACCCCAGTTACCACCTACAGGTGATTCTTCTAATGGTGGATAGTTCAACATCTTGATAAGGTCAACTTTCACAGTTGAAGTATCAGTTAGTGGAGCATCATAAATCTTGAGAGGTCTCCACCAAGAGTTCTTAATAAAGATAGCATCATCAAATGTTAGGTATCTTAGGTCTTCAGCATCCAATGTGAAGTATGCAGTCATCTTTCTTGCCAATGGTGAGTAAAGAGACTGGATGTAAGTATTCCAGTAAGCTTCATAGACTGAGTATCCTAAGTCTGAGTGAATATCATCTGGAACACCGTTATATGTAGCTGGCTCGAAGAACCCAAACTCTTTGAACCAGTTTAGATTGAGACAGTTTGCCGTTGGAGGCCATACAGAATATGGAGACATCAAAGGATAAGTATCATGTGAATCTACTTGGTCATACCATGTAATACCTCCAGTTGGTTGCATTCCATTCCAGAAAAGAAGGCGTGGTTGAGCATCGATTGGTAGGATTTGTAAGTGTTCTTGAGCACCTGTGCCAGTTGTCTTGTCACCGAATCTTGCAAACCATGGAATGATGAATGATGAAGTGCCATCACCATAGATTTGGTCTAATGGAGTTGGTGCGAATATAGTAGTAATATCTCTAGTACCATTTATAAGTTCATTCTGAGCATCAAAGAATAGTTCACCGTATACTCTTGCATAAGAGTCTTGGTAGAATGCATTGATATAGTCAATATCTTGTGCATCTTTGAAATCAATAGTATTGGTTTGCTCAAAGAACACTGGAGAAATAACAGCATCTTTGGATTCATCCATTTTATGAGTCCAATCCCATTCTTCACCAGTTCCAACATAGTCAACCCATGGTTTAATAACAAAAGTTCTTTCAACGTCTCTTGCAGGTACCATAAGTAGTTTGAACTTAGTCATGATACTTTTCAAGAAGTCTACCTTTTTGATATCGTCTCTAAGTAGTGTTGCAGTGATAATTTGAGTAGGTGTGTCAGCNACTTGGAAAGTTGCAGCGATGATATACCCTGTAATAAGTGGGAATGTTGTATTCCACTCACAAGTAACCCATATTTNGTCACCAGGAGCCATATTATAAGCATATGAAAGTGAAGCAGTACCTGCTAAGGCTCCAGTNCCTGAATTATTGAATGTATCTTGAACAACTCCATTGACATAAAGTCTAAATGTTACAGCAATAGGAGTGAATACCACAGTTGAGCCTGAGTAAGTAGTATCAAATGAGACTGTTACTAAAGTACTAGAATCAGGTACTTGTGACTTATACACACCTGATAATGGATTAAAAATATTGAGCTCGCCTTCAACTCTTGTATCGTAGTTTGTTATACGGGCTTCGTTGTTTTGCCCAAAGTTCTGTGGAAGTGCTTTGAACCACTCAACATCAGAGTTTATTTCTGGAATCTCAGCCAGAGCAGTTGGAAGGCCGTCAGTATACAGATATCTAAACCAGTCTTGGTTGAATACTGAATCAGCCGTATAACTGTAGTCAGTTTCTGCAAAAATAGCATCAATGATGTGTTTCACCTGAATCATAGGTGTCATTTGATATATTGAAAGCGGATGCCCTGGAGTATCAAAAGAATCATTAAAACTAATAGAGATTTCAGCATCATTTAGAAGAATACCTGAATCATCGTAGTCATAGCCTCTTTGTGCAAGAATGTATCTAACCTTTTGGCCATTAAGTGTTCCAGATGGGTCACCTGGCTCGTATGGAGTACCATCAAAGGCATTCCATGAGAGCTCCATATTTTCATATGAATACAGGTGGTTTGAATCTGAAAGGTCTAATGAATTCAAGTAACCTTGGCCTACTTGTGTTGAGAAGTCTGAAGTTTCTCCAAAGAATACAATCTCTAAATCAATATTGTCAGATTCTCTGTTATCATAAGCTCCTTGCATACGAAGGTAACCTGTTTTGTAGATAATACCATCAACATAAATCTCAGCTGCTATCTTTTTAGTGACATCATAATCAATAGTGTTGATTTCATACCACCAAGAGAATATCCTTGAGTTTTGTTGGTTTGCAGGTACTCTGAAGGTTCTTGAATAAGAAGAATCAGTCTGTGCGATGTCATCTATGTTCTCACTTGAGATTGTCAACTTGACAGGGTCTTCTGAATATAGATTTACTTCATGACGTACTCCGTTTGTATCGTATGCAAATAATTGTAGCATTAGCCTCTCTGAACTTTTTTAGAGTTTGAATATTTTACAGTAATCTCATGCTGGAACATAAGGTCTCTTTTGAATGTCTTTTCATCATATTGTGATGATTCAAGTACACAAGGTTCCCATTGACCGTCTACATAAATCTGAATAGATGGAGATGTGAATAGTTCTTGTAACCACTTAGACTCTGAGTCTTCCATCCAGTATGTAGATAGGGTCATCTGAGTTGAGATACCTGAAGAGAATGTAGTCTCACCACGGCCATTCTCATCAATTGAGAAAGTAGATGATGAGAAAGTACCATTAGCTCTTGTATAGTTGTTTCTCTCAGTATTTATTAGTCTTCTATTTCTGCGGTCAAAGCAGTAGTAGTCCTTGACACCATATTGGTTGACGAAAGAAACTGTAACTGGTTCGAATGGAGTACAAGGGTCTTCAACTTGATAACTATACGTGTAGATTGGGTACCCTAAGTAATCCTCTAGAGTTGCAAAATCTTCGCAGTCATCAATGATTGACGGTAAAGCACATACATCCTTACTCCATAGCGTGATAGTGTATCTGGCAGCGCCTGCGTGCCATATAAGAGCGTCTTTGAGGTTTTGTACACCTGAACCAATAGTACCAATAACATCATCTTGTGTACCAACGCTGCTTGAGTTGTCATTACAGTCTACTCGAGTACCTAAGCCTAAAAGTGATGTGATAGTGTAAATCTGTCTGCTGATTAGAGCACCAGCTGAACTGTAGAAATCATAACTTACAAAGAATGGGCTTTCGTTAGGGCCCCACATTGTTCCATCATCCCAGTTAAAAATCTGATTGAAGAATGAAAGTGTGTTATATTCATTTGAGCGAACCTTTCTTGTAGCTAATGGGTAGTTTGTCAAGAACTCGTATCCTTTACTATAGATTGCGTTAGGTACTGGCACTTCACCTTCACAAATCCATGAAGTTGGTTCAGGGATATGGTTAGTGTAATCCCAGTTGAGAACTCTCCAGTTATCGTAGCCATTTAGAGCAAATCTAAGAGACGTTGTACCATCAAAGGTTATGATACCATTGGTGTCAGAGCCGTAGCGCACCTGGTATGCCACAGACGCGTGTGGTGTAGATGCAAACTCTGCAGTTGTTTCTACAAATGTTGGATTCATATAAGATTGTAGAACCTTAGAGATATCAAACTGCCCAACACCTGCTGGATTTGCAGTTTGATTGAAAGTTGCTATAGCAACACCATTGATAAGTACCTGTAGTACGTAACGGTCAGCTGCCCCTAGAGTATCTAAGACATACACGTTTGGAACGTATGCCAGGTTCCATTTGTTAGGTTCTTGAGTTAATGTAGCCATGTTATTGTAATAGTTTTGTTGCTGCAGCTGCTAGAATGCCTTCTAGTCTACTATCTAAATTTGTTGGATAGAAGTTTCTTCCATCTATTCCAAAGTTTGATGGGCCAAAGTTGTACCCGGCTTTCACACCGAATGCATTAGCCACTTCTTCTGTTAGTCCTCTTGTTCTACGGCCCTTTTCACGGCCTTTCACTCCGAATGAGATGAAGTAACCGTAATCTAACATATTAATAGTTAGCATGTTGTCCTGGACTACTGCGTACATTGAACCTCTGAGCCTTCCAGTTCTGTTAGTGAAGTTACCACGACGAAGCATATTCTGAATATCAGCTGCCAATTGAACTAAGTCACCATTGATGTCTTCTTGAAGGTCACCAGCGGCTTCGAGAATTTGAGCCTCTAAGTCATCTACTAGATTCAGTAAATCTTGTTCGGCGCTCATTCTGCTTTATAGATTTTTAGGGATGAGTTAGGTTGTACTAAGAGTGCAATCTCATTAGCAGGTGTATTGTAGTATTGCATATAAACTGAAGAAGGAATGTCTACAGTGATGCCTTGCCATGTTTGTGTTATATTATATGTCACACCTGTTGAAGGTGTCTCTGGCCAACCTTCGATTGAAGTTGCATCAATGTATTGAGTTGGAAGCCCTGTTGGTCTATAAGATAGGATTGGAGGAGCTGTCACGCCTGGAGCACTCTCAAACTGGAATGAGTATTCCATAACAAACTTGTAGAGTCCAGATTCTAAGGTATCCATTCTAAGAGTATTCCAAACACCATCTACATCTACAATCTCGTTAGTAAATCTAAATACGTCACCAAATGGCACTCCGTTATCAGGGTCCACTGTCTGTGAAACTAACTGAGTTACATGAACATATTCAGCATAAACTGGATCTGGTTGGATTGGAGTGTTACATGATTCCAATGGCTCTTGTATTTCAAAGGTAATGATAGCAGTAACACCGATAACATCATCTTTGAATCTCTCTTTGAAAGGAGTACAGTTAACAGTTAGGCCTACATCAATAGTCTGATATAGGTTTGTAGTCTTGAAGTGTGCAAGGATATCTTGAATGAGGCCCAACATTCT